>Ga0208975_1000132_pt1 | contig 38520 bp, 53 predicted proteins | sample GreLakmeER78MSRF_FD_187700 | JGI IMG/M metagenome (GOLD analysis project Ga0208975, IMG submission 187700) | Freshwater lentic microbial communities from great Laurentian Lakes, MI, USA - Great Lakes metaG ER78MSRF (SPAdes) | ecosystem: Environmental > Aquatic > Freshwater > Lake | place: Great...
GCTTTGCGAGGCATTTTCATCAACGCCCTACCGGCTGGCGGCTACTGCTACGCCAGCTCCTAACGATCACATGGAGATTGGCCAGCACTCTGAGTTCTTGGGCTATCTCGGCAGCATGGAGATGCTCTGCCGGTGGTTTGTCAACGACACCAGCACTGCTAGCCAGGATTGGCGGCTGAAGGGTCATGCTCGGGCCGATTTCTGGGGATGGGTCGCCAGCTGGGCCAGGGCCGCCACATTGCCATCTGATCTCGGTGGTGATGACGCAGGGTTTGTGCTGCCACCACTCAGCTACGAGCTGCATACGGTCGCGGCTGACATCACCGTGGACGTACCTGACGGGATGCTGTTCAGGATCCCCGATGGCAGCGCCACCACCATCCACAGGGAGAAGCGGCTCACGATGGAGGATCGGGTGGCTAAGGCTGCAGAGATCGCCAACGCTGCCGATGGCGCTGTGATTGTCTGGTGCGAAACCAATAGCGAATCAGCAGCATTGGCGGGCGCCATTCCTGACGCGATTGAGGTGCATGGATCAATGGATCCAGAGCAAAAGATCGCTGCGCTGGATGACTTCACCTTTGGCCGCCGCCGGGTGATTGTCTCCAAGCCGAAGCTGGCTGGGTTGGGGCTCAACTGGCAGCACGCCAGCACGGTTGTGTTTGCCAGCGTCAGCCACAGCTATGAGCAGCATTACCAGGCCGTGCGCCGCGCTTGGCGTTATGGGCAGACCAAGCCCGTGACCTGTCACGTCGTGATCAGCGACACGGAAACATCGATCTGGAACAACGTCCAGCGCAAGGCGCAAGACCACCAGCGAATGAAACGCGCCATGGCTGACGCGATGAATGGCTTCCAGTGCTCGTCAACCAAGAAAACCTACTCCCGCACCGCAACGATCACCCTTCCTGACTTCCTCAAATGAAACCTGACTACCAAGGCGACAACTGGGCCGTTTACCTAGCCGACTGCATTGAGGTGATGAACGGGATGCCTGATGGCATCATTGATTTGGCAATCTTTTCCCCGCCATTTTCAGATCTGTTCGTCTATTCAGATTCTGAGCGAGACATGGGCAACTGCGGCAGCCATGCCGAGTTCATGGAGCACTACGCCTATTTCACCGATGCGCTGATGCGGGTGTTGAAGCCCGGCCGGCTGGCCTGCGTGCATTGCTCTGACCTGCCTGCCCGCAAATCAAAGGATGGATTTATCGGCCTGCATGATTTCGGCGGTGACCTGATCCGCGCTCACCAGCAGTCGGGATGGGTGTATCACGCTCGCTGCACGATCTGGAAAGATCCAGTGATTGAGATGCAGCGCACCAAGGCATTGGGCCTGCTGTATAAGCAGCTCAAGAAGGACAGCACCCGCAGCAGGGTGGGGATGCCTGATTACATGCTGTTCTTCAGGAAGAATGAAGAGAATCCAGATCCGGTTACCCACTGCCCTGAGGACTTGCCGGTGGGGATGTGGCAGGAGCTGGCCAGCCCGGTATGGATGCAGGTAAATCAGACCAAGGTGTTGAATGGCCGCATGGCCAAAGGGCAAGAAGACGAGCGGCATATCTGCCCGCTGCAGCTCGATGTGATCGAGCGCTGCCTGACCCTCTACAGCAACCCTGGCGATCTGGTGCTGGATCCGTTCAATGGCATCGGCAGCACCGGTTACCAGGCCGTGAAGATGGGCCGGAAGTACATCGGCATCGAGCTGAAGCCCGAGTACGCCAAGCAAGCTGCAAAGTTCCTGCAGGCAGCTGAGCAGCAGAGCGGGTCATTGCTTGAGCTGATCACCGACACCAACGAAGAAACACTATGAACGGCCTCCAACCCTCCCACGAGATCCGAAAGCTCACCATCGTGCTACCTGCCCCCGTTGTTGATGCCCTGCGGTCACAGCTCAGGGGTGACGAGACGATCACCGACTGCATCAAGCAGCTGGTGATTCGTGAGGCGATGGGTGGGGGTGTGGTGTGAATCTCCGCCCCCGCCAACACCAAGCCCTAGCCGACCTGCGCCAGGCTTATGCGTCAGGCTCGCGAGCACCGATCCTGGTTGCTCCTACGGGCTTCGGGAAGACGGCCACCGCTACCGAGATTGTGCGGCAAGCTGTCGCCAAGGTCCGCAATGTCTGGTTCCTAGCGCACCTGCGCGAGATCCTCGATGACACCAGCGCCAGGCTCACGGCCGGCGGCATTGGCCACGGCCACATCCGTGCCGGCAGGTCAGCTGACTACACCCAGAAGGTGCAGGTGGTCGCCGTGCAGACCGCAGTGCGCCGGCACAGGCTGCCGCGGCCGCATCTGATCATTGTGGACGAGTGCCACCTAGCCATCGCCGAGAGCTATCAGAAGGTGATCGCCGCCGCCGGGTATCCGCTGCTGCTGGGGCTGACCGGCACACCACAACGCCTTGATGGCCGCGGCCTGCGCGAGGTGTTCGATCTGCTGGTGCCGACCTGCTCCACTGCCGAGTTGATTGATGAGCAGCTGCTGTCGCCGGTGCGGGTGTTTGCTCCACCAGGCGCTGACCTCTCAGGCATCGGCCGTCGTGGTGGTGACTTTGACCAGGGCCAGGCTGGTGCCGTGATGTCGCGGCCGGCGGTTGTAGGTGATGCGCTCATCCACTGGAAGAAGCTCTGCGCCGGCCGACGGGGCGTTGCGTTCACCACAACCGTGGCACATGCGGAAGCGGTAGCCGAGCAATGGAAATCCGCAGGATTCCGCGCCATGGCCGTGCATGGCAACAGCGACGACGCCCAGCGCCGCGAGGCCATTGCTGGGTTACGTGCGGGACGGCTGGATCTGGTGGCCTGCGCTCAGCTGTGGATCGCCGGCGTTGACGTGCCGGAAATTGACGCGGTGATCTGGCTGCGGCCGACGGCCAGCCTGACGGCCTGGCTGCAGGGCAACGGCCGCGGCCTGCGCATTGCGCCGGGGAAGCGCGATCTGCTGGTGCTTGATCACGTCGGGAATTGTGCGCGGCTGGGGCATCCGCTGACTGTGCATGAATGGACGCTTGACGGCCGCACCAAGCGCGACCGCGAGGCAGCGCCATCGGTGAAGGTCTGCCCTCGGTGTTTTAGCTGTATGCCCAGCGGCCGGCCAGTGTGCCCCGACTGCGGCCACGAGTTTATAGCCGAGCGGCGCGAGCTGCAGACGGTTGATGGTGAGCTGGTTGAGGTGCAGCGGGTGGTCTACCAGGTGGGAGATGCTGTCGAATGGATGCGCGGCAGCAACGGTCGGTCTGCCCGGTGGGATCCCGGCTGGATTGTGCGAAAACTGATTGACGAGATGGTGCTCATCGCGCCAATCTCTGACCCCCGCGCTCAGGGAACGCAATGGGTTAAGTCCGTACAACTTCGCCGGCCATTGGATCGCCGCGAACAGGCCACCGCCAGCACCCTCGAAGACCTGATCCAGATTGGCACCCGCCGTGGGATGAAGAACCCCCGCGGCTGGGCGCGGCATGTGATGGCAGCCCGCAGCCTGCGCAGCGGGAAGGCCAGGGTTCGGGAGGTGGTGGCGTGACCCATCCCCCACGCTGGACCCAGCCCGAGATTGACCACCTGGAGCAACTCGCGGGCGATGTGCCGTTTCAGACCTTGCTGCGGTCTATGCACTACATGGCCACCGCCGAAGGCTGGCCACCCAGAACTGACAAAGCCATCGTGATGCGGATGCGCCGCACCAGGCAGCTTTGCCGCGCTCGCACCGGCGAATGGACTACCACCTACGGCGCAGGCGAGCTGCTGGGCTGTCCTGGCAGCCGCGTCGATGCCTGGCTGAGGCGTAAGCCGATCGCCAGGATTCTCGATCCGCAGGCGACTGGCGGCACGCGCTACATCAATCGCAGATCGTGGCGCCGGCTGGCTCGGGTTATGCCTCGCGTGCTGGGTGGTTTCAGCTCAGACGCGCTGTTTGCGCTGCTTGAGGATCGAGATTTGGCCGATGCGGTCGCCGCTGCTCACCCGCGCCCCATGGGTGACTGGCGGGTTAGGTGCGTTGAGACTGGGCAGATCTGGCCCAGCTGTGGTGCCGCGGCCCGTGAGCTGCACGTTTCGCAGGCAGCGGTCAGCCTGGCGATTCGTCAGGGCAGGCAGTTGACAGCGCTGGGGATGACGTTTGAGACGTTGCGGGGGGCTGGGGCGAAGGTGCGGATTGAGGGGAGCTAGGTGCGAGCGCGTGCCTCCCGTGCGTCTGCAGCGTGCGATTCCCACTGCTCGGCATAGTCCGAAACCTGCTGGAGCAGCCGGAACGCCTCGGCGCGTTCAGATTGCGCGCGCTGCCATGCTCCGTGCTCCTGAGGGTAGAAGTCACGGCCGTTGCAGGTGGCAGCGGCAAGAGCGTCGGATGCAGCGGCAATAGCCAGCCGTACGGCGCGATATTCGCGTTCAAGACTGTCGGCGCCAGTGCCGTTTAGGTGAATTGTCGGGAGCGTGGTCATGGCTTGCGATGCAGTGAAGTGGCTGTTGAAGTAAGCCTCCGGCCATCCGGAGGCAACGCCGCTAGAGGCTTGCGCCTCAAGCTGCCTGAAGGTCAAAGATCTGAACTTCGGGACGGTATGGATAGTGCGACATCATGGCCAGCTCTTCCTGCAGCTTGACCCGGCCTTCAATCTTGTCCTCAGCGAAGAAGTGCCAAAGGATGTCAGCAGGACCCGTGGTGTTAGGGCGGCGGATGATGACGTGGAAGCGGGGGCTGGTCATGGCTGTCTGCGGGTGGTGGAAGCTCTCGCCCCCGGTGAACTAATAGTAGCGCATCCGTTACGGCAGCGGCGACCACCCGGCGACCAGTTCATAATCTGTCACGTTTCCGCGCTCTCGCCTTCGCCACGCGATCCCGCTTGAACTGCCGCCCTGCTGGGTCGAGGCGTTCCCAGCACCTAGAGCAGAACACGCCACGGGCACCAGTGTGGACGATGCCACAGGCTGCGCAGATTGGTTTAGCTGGTGGTGGCAGCCGCCCGGCTTGGCGTTCTCGCCATCGGCGTTGGCGGGCTGCGTTGGTGGGGTCAGGCATCCGAGTCGTCCTCGTAAGTCCCGCGCATGAAATCAATAAAGCCAATGTAATTCATCCACTTATCTGCATCTATTACGTTCAGGTTGCCTACCTGATTTGGGTATATGCGTGTATTAGTTGGCAGCTTTTTAAGTATTTGGATTAAGTCTTTAGTGCTGATCCATTTGCCTGTGCCGTCTTTCATGTTTAAGGATGCAATGAAGTGATCGCCGGGGTAAGCCCCCGGCAGGCTGTGGGTGGGGTCAAAATTGAGGAACGATTTGGCGGCCTTGAAAGTCAGAGTGGATGGCGTCTAGCAACTCTTCCCATGTGGAAAACTGAGCGACTTTGCGCTTAATCTTGCATCCCTGCTGATCTTCAAAGATGTGGAAAGCGGCGGCGGTTTTGCGGATGTAGATCGGCATTTGCTTGGCTCAGTAGTGGGAGCCTTTCGCCCCCGGTTCCCATATCGTAGCGTACCCGTTACGCCCTGCCGCCTATCCGTATGGCCAGTTCACAACCTGTAACAGAGGCGCGCTCCGTTGACTGCTCCCATGAGCGAACACACCACCCAGCAGCGCATTCTCCTGGCCTGCGGCTCCGGCCCCGTCCGCCTCTGGCGTAACAACGTCGGCACCGGCTGGGCAGGACAGGCGACAAAGATCCAGCGTCGCGGGATGGTGGCTGTGGAGCCCGGTGACATCATCGTGCGCCAAGGCCGCCCGCTCCATGCGGGCCTGTGCGTCGGCAGCTCCGATCTGATCGGTTACCGCCAGGTCGATGGCGTGGCCCAGTTCGTGGCGCTGGAAGTGAAATCAGCCACCGGGAGGCCAACGGCGCAGCAGACCCAGTTTATAGATCACATCACCGCCGTTGGCGGTTGCGCTGGGATCGTGCGCAGCGTTGAGGATGCGCGATCGGTGCTCAGCATCCCCACCCCTTAGGTGCGAAAGCGGAACCATTGCGCTAGGATCTGGGAACCATCAGCATCTCCGCCATGGTTCAGCCCCAGTATCACGTTGAGATCGAGCAAGGCACGGATCAATGGCACGCCCTTAGGCGTGGCATCGTCACGGCCTCAGCGATCAGCAAGCTCCTAACCGCCACTTACAAGCCCGCCAACAACGACACCAGCCGCGCGCTGTTGTATCAGCTATTGGCCGAGCGCATCACGGGCGAAAGCGATCAATCGTTTTACAACGACGATATGGCGCGCGGCCACCTGCTGGAGCCCTACGCCCGCGATTTGTACACCGAGCACTTTGACCCGGTTACAGAGTGCGGATTCGTCACCCTCACCACCACCCGAGGAATCCTCGGCTACTCACCCGATGGCCTGGTAGGAGATGACGGCCTGATTGAGATCAAATGCCCACGGCCTAAGACGCATTTCAAGTCACTGCTAACCGGCGAAGTGCCGGCGGAGTATTTCCCCCAGGTTCAGACCGGGCTAGCCGTGACGGGCCGGCGGTGGTGTGACTACATCTCCTACGCCCCCGGCCTGCCGCTGTTTGTCAAGCGGTGCCAGCCAGCGCCTGCGGTGATCGCTGCGATCTTTGCTGCTCACGAGACAGCAGAGGATCAGCTGGCGGCGTTGATGGAGGACTACCAAACCGCCGCTACGAATTATCCGGCGACTGAGCCGCTAACCCCTGAATCTGACGAAATTATCATCTGATGGACATTTCAAACACGCTGGCGGCCAAGTCCAACCAGCTCAACACTGACGACCTGATCAGCGGGCCAATCACCATCACGATCAGCAGCGTCAGTGCCGGCAGCCCAGAGCAGCCGGTAGCGATCGGTTATGAGGGTGACGAGGGCAAGCCCTGGTATCCCTGCAAATCCATGCGCCGCGTGCTGGTTGCCGCCTGGGGCGCTGATGCGTCGCAGTATGCCGGCCGGCGGGTGACGCTATTCCGTGACCCTGAGGTGATGTACGGCGGCATCAAGGTCGGCGGCATCAGGCTGAGCCACCTAAGCAACCTCGACGGGCCGCTGAGCATTGCGCTCACAGTGACGCGCCAGAAGCGCGCGCCGTATCGAGTGCAGCCGCTGGCGCCGGCTGCACCACCAGCACCAGCCCCCGACCCGACAACGGCAGCCCTAGCCGTCTGTCAGTCCGCTGGCCTCACTGATCTCGGCCTAGCTGCGTTCTGCGACCTGGCGAGCAGCGGCACTGCTAGCACCCTTGCCCAGCTGCCAGCCGCCACGTTGGTGCGCATTGTCGAGGGCGGCATCAGTCCTGAGACGGTGGCGAAGTGCAACACGCCGCCCGCCACCGAGCTGGAGCCGGAGCCAGCCGAAGACCTGCCCTTGGCTTGGTCCTGACCCATCCACTTACGGAATCACATCCCACCCCATCACATGAACAACATCACACTGGTCGGCCGTGCTGGCCGAGATCCTGAAGTCCGCTATTTCGAGAGCGGCACGATGGTGGCCAATTTCAGCCTGGCCGTTAACGCTTACAAGAAGGATGAAGCCCCCGACTGGTTCAACCTGACCATCTGGGGCAAGCAGGCCCAGGTCGCTGCCGACTACGTGAAGAAGGGCAGTCAGATTGCCGTATCAGGCCGGATGACATCTGAGAAATGGACTGATAGGACCACCGCCGAAGAGAAATCTAAACCGGTTGTGGTTGTTGATCGAATCACGCTGCTCGGCAGCAAGAACAATTGGGTGGACGGTGGCGGCGGACAGGCATCACCGGCAGCCGCTGCACCCGCTCCAGCCCCAGCCCTCAACGCCTTCGCCGCGGTGCCGTTCTGATGGACGCCCTAACCCGCACCCGCCAGCAGCTGGACTCACTGCTGGCCGATCTGGAAGCCCGTGAGCAGTCCGTAGCGCAGGCTGCCGAAGAACTCACCACATCAGCCGCTGTGCAGGCTGCTTGGCAGCAGGGCGGCGCTGCTGAGCGTGATCGGGTGGTGATGTTAATTGACCACCAGCTCGATCAGCTCAGCCGTGGTGGCATCAACGCCATCGTGCTGACTGCTCTGCGGCGGATGGTGCTGGAGGTGGAGGCGTGATTACTTCCGAACAGCTACAGCTCCACGCTGATTGGCTACGCGATGGCAGCGGCAAACGTTTTGAAGCCCGCTACGCCAACCTCCGCTACGCCGACCTCAGCGGCGCCAACCTCCGCTACGCCAACCTCCGCTACGCCGACCTCAGCGGCGCCGACCTCGGCGGCGCCGACCTCCGCTACGCCGACCTCCGCGGCGCCGACCTCCGCGGCGCCAACCTCCGCGACGCCAACCTCCGCTACGCCAACCTCCGCTACGCCGACCTCCACGGCGCCAACATCAGCGACGCCGACCTCCGCTACGCCATTGGCAACATGCGTGAAATCAAATCCGCGCAATTTGATCAATGGGCGGTTACATGGTCTGCAGATGTGCTGGCGATTGGCTGCCAAGAACATGCCATTGAAAAGTGGCGCAATGCAGACCCGCGATGGATTGCAGCGATGGACAATGGCGCCACTGATTGGTGGTCACGTTATGGCGCTTTAGTGCTGCAATTGATTGATGCTTCACCCGCTACCGGCGTAGTGGTGGAGGCCCAGCCATGACGCCCGAACTCCTAGCGCTTCTCGGCTTCATTGTCGTCGGCACTGGCGCACTGCTGTCCTATTGGGCTGGCTGGCGGGCCAGGGGTGCGCAAAGGCCACCAATGGGTAGCTATGGGCGTTGCCTTGACCCGGACTGGCGGCGCAGCTTCAGGTTACGTCGCTCTGAGGCTACCTGCGGAGGCGGTGAGATCACTCTGGCCGAATGGGAAGCCATGCGCACACCCTTCGCCGAAGGCCGCACCATCCGCGGCAACGGCACCGGAGGCACCACCACGCCGAAACCTGACATCACCCCCAATCCTCAGCCACTCGGCGCCCGACTGATCGGGCCTAGTGGCGCCCCCATCGGCTACCGCCCCAACCCATCGCGTCCCGGCGCCAACCCACCACCACGCAACTCATGAGCACACAACACCCCATCATCCCACCGCCTGAGCTGGTCAGAGATTGGGCTCGCTTTCAAAACCATGAAGACCCCGAGGCACTCTGGCGCAGAATCGCTACGTTGGCCGCCCAGTGGGGCGCCGACCAGGAGTTAGACGCGTGCTGTGAGTGGCTTGGCGATATTGCCTACCGTCAAAGCCTGCACCTCAACGGTTCGCATCTCCGCGACGCCCGCCGCCCCAATCCACCGAGCTTGAACAGCATCGCCCTGCAAATGCTGGGCACCATCGAACGCGACGCTCACTACATCCCTGAGATCACCGACACCATCCGACTCGCCCTGGAGGCCCTGCCCAATGACTAAGCAACACCGCGCCACACCCGAGCAGTGGGCACAAATCAAGCGCACAGCCGAAGATATCCACGGCGATGGCTGCTGTGCCCTCCTTGAACTCCGCGCCCGCGTTGAGTTGCTGGAGGCAACGCAGCACGCGCACCTCGACACCTCACGGCTGAGCGAGACTGCGCGCGAGCGGATAGGTCAAGAGCTGTCTCAGCCTGCCGCCTGGCAACCGCTCAAGATTGCCACCGAAACCACCTACGGCGCCGCCCCTATTCAATCCGGCCCTGAATCGCCACTGGTTGAGCGCGTTGCTGATGCCATTGCAGCACAGGCCACGTCTGCTGGCATCGTCAACGACCGCCCAGCCCGCGCCGCGATCCTTGAGGTGGCGGATTGGTTCCGCACTGAACGAGATTCGACTGAAACTGCTGCCGCTCTCGAACAGGAGGCCAACCGATGAGCAACCCCGACTTCCGCGCCCTGTGCGCTGAGCTGGCTGATGCCTTGGCTGAATGGCAGATTGGTGGCGGCCCACCTGAAGACACCGCAGACGCCGATCTGATCGACCGCGCCCGCGCCGCCTTGGCCCAGCCCGAGCCGGTGGCCAGGCCTGAGGATGAGTACCACGAGGACATGGGCGCCGTTCTCTGGTGGCGCTTCCCGATTGACGAGCCCCCCTATTGCGGCAGCCCACTTGATAGCGAATGGCCTGGCTATCACACCCACTTCACTCCGCTGGGACCGATGCCCACACCCGCCAACACCACCAAAGAGGAGATCTAATGACTGACCTATCCCCCGCTCAGGCAATCATGGTTGCCGCCACCAATGGCAACTTCAATCTCGTAAACGATCCGGTTTACAAACAGTGCATCGCCGCCGCCCTGCGCGCTGCTGCTGATCAGGTGGTGCCGGATGGCCCAAAACCCAGTGCCAATTCAGACTTCCACCTAATGAATTGGACTAAATCTCTCGACCAGTATTACCAGCGCCAACAAACCCGCGCCGAGATCCTCGCCATCGCCGCCGAGCTGGATGGCACTACCCTCACTGAATCATGAGCAACATTTACCGCGCCCTATGCGCTGAGCTGGTCGCATTAGACGGCCACTGCGTTGTGGACTGCACCGAAGAGTGGGCCGATGCCATGTGCCGGCTTCGCGCCGCCCTAGCCCAGCCCGAGCCGGTGGCGCCAACGGATGAGGAGATTCACGATTGGGGTAGTCAGTGCGCCGATCTCACCCGGCGTGGCGCGGCTGATCATTACTGGGCGTTTGACCTGCAGAGTGATGATGTGGCCGGCGTAGTTCGCGCCGCCCTTGCCCGCTGGGGCACACCCACCAACCATCCGGTGCCGGCTCAGTTCCTAGCGGATAATAAAGTAGTCGTGGAAAAAGACGGTGACATGATAAGAGTACACGAAATGACAAGCATTTTGGCTAACATTGGCGAGATTGAATCGCTAGAGGCGCTAGCCTATTCGCTGTTGCATCATCCAAGATTTACAGTGAATCCCCGTTAATAATTTTTTGGCTGCATCACCACGCGCTGCCGATGCCCACACCCGCCAACAACACTAAAGAGGAGAACTAATGGCTAATTCAATTACACCACCGCCCGAGCCGGCTGAGCTGACGGATGAGAAGATTCTGAGCTTGGCTGACGACTGCGGCTTTGAGGCGCAGGAGATCACAAACTGGGACGGGAAAAGTAGAACTGTTGATCACGGTTGGGAATGCACAGACGCGCAGCTCCTGACCTTCGGCCGCGCCTTCCTCGCCCTCTACGCCTGCCCCGCCATCGAGCCGGTGCCGGTGAGCGAGCGGCCTTGGGAGCAAAAAGGCCATTGGCGTGATCTGGATGGGGAATGCTGGTGGTGCCCGCCCGATGGTCCGTGCTACTGGAGCATGGTCAATCCGGCAATGGTATATGGCGGCTGGCTGCTCCCCGCTGATGCAATCCCGCACCCCGACTTTGACCCCGCCTACGCCCGCCCCACCCCATAACGCCACGCGCTAAGGTGGGGATACATCAGCAGGCCGTGCGCGCCACTGATGTATCCCCAGCTTTTTTACAATGTCTATTCCCTGCCTTGCCGCCTGGTTGGCGGCGTTAATTTTGCTGCCGATCGTCGTTCTGATCTGGGCCACTGAGAGCCGCCAGCAACGTGCCCGCAGATGGCGCCAAGCTGGGCTCACACAGCAGGCCATCGCTGATCGGTTGGGCTGCAGCCGCAGCACTGTGCGGAGGATGCTCTAGGTCAAACACTGAGCAATCTCTAGCGAATCGTGGACCTTCGATCTCGACATCAGGAAACCCCATGCTGCAGCCATCGCTCCAGAACTTGCACTGATGGCAGGTCGGATCACCTGCTTTAGGTGGTGACCTAAACCACGTAGGCAGCAGGTCTTTGTAGATCAATCCGCCGCGGATCTGCCTAATTAGCTCACGGCTGCAGCCATAGTGATCAGCTAGTGATTGATGGCTGTCGGTTGATTGGCGAATTGCCATTACTGCGGCGTCATCAATCAACCGATCAGCCTTTGACCCGCCATAGGAAACGTTGAAACGGTGCTGACATTCCTTGCACTCAAAACGTCGATACCGCCCGTATTTAGTCGCTCGCGATTGAATCACAAACGTTGCGCCGTCGCACTTCAGGCAGTGATGCATCACGGCGCGATCACTCCGTAGGACGGCTGGATCTGCACGTCACGCTCCTGCGCCGCAACGCAGGCAACCAGTCCCAGCAGGCAGAGCGTCACGCAGATCACGGTTCGGCGACGGGCAGCGGCCTGGGCAGCAAGCGCAGCACGCCGGCGTTGGCGCCGATAGACAGCCAGCGAAACCACAGGCTGATCACTGCAGGGATTCAAGGCTGATGATCTGGGCTTGCGAGAATTGAGCGTAGAAGGCGCGCCGGATTGACTCGGGGCTCCAGCTTGATGGTGCGATCCATTCCAAGGTTTGGAGTTCATCGTTCTTGTCGAAATAAGTGATTTCGTAGGCCATGGGTCAGGGTTTCTTAGTCGGTGCTGTTGTTGCAGCGCCAATGGCCATGTAGGCAGAGTGGCATGAATTGCACAGCTCAACGGTTAAACAATCATCAACGGGATAGCCCTCGTCCCATGCGTTATCTGCCACGGCTTCAGCTGTGACCTTCAACGCCTCAACCAGCCCGATCAGGAGCGGCATGAGGGGCTTATTGCGGGGTCCGCAGTCTGGCAGGGTGATCAGCTGCTCAACGTCGGATGGGATGGCCTGCCGTGCCGCCTGCAGGATCAGGTCAGACAGTGCTGCCAGAACTGACAGCTCCTGCGCGCGCTGGGCAGTAGCCGCCGCGTCGGCAGTTAGGTCGAAGAGGGTGGTCATTAGCGAGGCTCCACAACAAGGCGGAACCGGGACCCGTGCCGCAGCTGGCGCATGGTGGCTTCCATCCTCGCCACCCGCTGCTCTAGCGCGGCGATGCGGTCGGGCTCGGTGGTCTCAGGCTCAGCAGATGGCTTCCAGTAGCAGATGGCTTCCAGTAGCACATCCCCATCCCCATCCCCATCCGCCCTAGTCGGCAGCCGGTCTGTGATCCATTCGTCTGTCATGCGCTGGGGAATTGCGAACCCACCAACCCTAGCCTTTTGGTTCCGCATCTGCACCCCTATAGTGGGGCAGTCTTCAGGATCTGATTTTCGTGGCCGGCTCATGGTGGCTTGACACGATCGGCAGGATTCCCCTGCTGACGCCGGCTGAAGAGATTGAGCTAGGAACGCTGATCCAGAAAGGCCAGCAGCCGAACGCGACGCCACGGGAGAAACGAGCCGGCAGGCGCGCCCGTGATCGGTTTGTGCAGGCCAATCTGCGGCTGGCGGTGAATTATGTCACCAAGCGGTGTCACCGGCTTAGCAAGCTCCACGGCGGGGTTGAGGATCTGATACAGGCCGCCAATGAAGGGCTTATCAAAGGGGTGGAGCGGTTTGATCCGGCCAGGGGCTACAAGTTCAGCACTTATGGATATTGGTGGATTCGGCAGGCGGTCAATACGTTCGCCAACAGTCAACGCAGCATTGCCATTCCCGGCAGCCACAGCCAGCACCTAGGCCGGTTGGCTGAGATTGAGCGGCGCCTTGCTGGTGAGTTGAGCCGCCCTCCAACACCAGACGAAATTGCCGAAGCGTTGGGATGCAGCGTGGCGGTGCTTGAGCAGGTGATTGAGAACGGCAGGCCGATTGGCAGCCTGGATCAGGTCGTGAGCGATGATGGCCTAGAGCTGAGCGGATTGGTTGCCACCTACGACCGCAGCATTGAAGACGAGGAGGAACAGCGTGAACGCTGGCGACAGGCTGAGCAGTTACGCGGACTGATATCCCGGCTGCCGGCGTCGGATCAACGGCTGCTGTCATTGGCGTGGGGTCTTGATGGTGTGGAGCTCCCCCGCGCTGAGCTGGCCCAGCAGGAGGGGCTGTCAAAGCGGGCGCTGGAGTCAAAGCTGCAGCGACTGCAGGCGTCCCTGGCGGCGCACTCGGTGCAGCTGGTGTTGGTTGCGGTGTGCAGGGTGCAGCCATCACCGCGGCCGCGGCAGAAACGCAAGCGCCCCGGGTGTGTTGGTGAGCAGCTTAGGCTGGTGGTGGTGTGACTCTGCAGCCTGAGAGACCCCCACCAGACCCATGCCACACGCCTACGCCCGCCCCTACATCACTGTTGGCCTCAATGATGCCGGCGGCGTCTGCTGGCTGGTGGTTACAGCCGATCGCGTCATCACCTGCAGCTGCGGCAAAGAGGCCTTAGCTGAACTCAGGGCCGCCACCAATCCACCCAGCGATCCTGGCCGCACGGATTGAACAGTACCAGTCCTGCTGCTCGAACCACTCCCGCCAGTTATCGGACCCCTTGGCGCCGTTGCAAGGCCGGCACGCAGGCACCAGGTTTTCGCGCACTGTCAGCCCACCCTTGAGCCGCGGCAGAACATGGTCGAGGGTGTCGGCTGGGGCGGTGCAATAGGCACAGGCGTGATCCCACTCGGCAAAGATCGAGGCGCGGAATCTGGATTTACTGGAGCGCTTGGGCAGTAGTTCGGTCTCGTCGATCAGGTGATCGAAGGCCATTTAGTAATCCCACCGGACGCGCGGACGACCCGCACGAATACCGAGATGCACAAACCCCTTAGGCGCGCCATAGCCGAGCGAGTGCGGCCAGCTCTGATCACACCAGTCCTGCACTACCTGCACCGATACGCCTTCAATGAAGAAATCGACAGCGCCGACGCCGGGGGCGTCGTAGAGGTGCTCCGATCCCGAAGCGCCACCGACTGATCGGTTCACCGCTGGCGGCCTGTATCCGCTGGTGATCACCACCGGCTTGCCGCCAAACTGTGTTCTGCACCGCTCCAGAAATGCTGCTAGCTCGGCGGCGGTGTCCAGCTGGTGCTGATGATCGAATCGCCGAGCCTCCTGGAATAATGCAAACTCACCAATCCGAATGTGTGGCGTGAGTCGCGCGGCGAACGGACTGGCGAGGCTGAGCTTGGATGGCTGCTGCTGCGTTTCGATTGCAGCGCCCCCCGTAAATAACCGCACCTCAGCCGCGCGCCTGCGGGTCAGGCCGGCCAGGGGTTTGCCGTCTGCCTTATCCCACCTCGGCAGCTCTTCCCCGGCAACGGTGTTCGGGTTATCGCCCGCCAGCAGCCTGCGGCGGAGCGTTGAATCCTGCATTGCCCCAACGCCTACGTTGTAGGTCCAGCTCACCAGCGCCGCTTGCTGCTCAGGGCGAAGCGTGGCGACTCTGGGGATAGCGCGGACAATGGCGCTATGGAACCGTTGCGCATCGGCTGTCAGCTGCTCATCGGCCTGGGCCTGAGTGATCGTGTCGCCCTCGCGCACCACCTTGTTGTTGATCGTGGTGCTGCCCCATCCAATGGTCCAGACACCAGCAGGGCAGCGGTAGACGCTGAGGTGGCACCCCTCGAACTTGCGGATAATCTTGAGCGCTGGTGCCAGCCACGCATCAGGCCCCGCCGCCGCCGGACTCCCCGCCGCCCGCCACAGCTCAGTGAACGCCTGGCGTTGCTCATCGCTCAGGGACTGATCCAGTGCGGTTAATGCCGCCAGCTGATGCGGCGTTATGGTGCCAACCCTGGCGAGGTGCTCAGCTGCGGCGCGAACGGTGGCGTAGGTCATCGGTTGATGTTGCGGAGTGCGGCCTTGACGGGGTCGTACAGGCCCAGCACAGCGGCCACCTGGGTGGCGGTAGCGGTGTGGCCCAGCTTCTCCTCGATGGCCTCTGTGACGGCAGCCTGGACCTGCAGAGGCTTGGCCTTGTTCATCAGCATGTAAGGCACTGTCAGATCGAGCCGCTTAAAGATCGCGGGCAGCTCTTTCTGGAGCGCACGATCCACGGCCAGCTTGAGCAGGGCGTGGGCAATCTGCAGGGAGATGGTGCGGAAGATGGTTGTCATGGTTTTGTGGGTACAAGAAGGCCACCGATCCAGCCAGCGGCTGCACCAACGGCGGCGCTGATTGCGCTGGACTGGGCGTCACAGCTGGCTGGAGTGCGAATGCGGCAGCCGGCCAGGTCGATGCCGCTGATCACGATGCCCGTGGCCAGCAGCCCCACCAGGCAGCGGAGTAGATAGCTGCGCTCGGTTGATGTGGTCATTTCTGCCCCTCCAGCTTGCTAACGCGCTGCTCGACGCTGCCAATGCGGCCGAACATCTCCTTTCGCTCGTCTTTGATGTCGGTGTGGAGGATCTGTAGCTGTGTGGCTATGTTTTCAACCCCTGCGGTGAGCCGAATAACGGCCTCCCGCGCTTCATCGTTGCGCCGTGAAAACCCCATGCTGCCCATCGCAGCCCAGGTGATTGACGCTCCCGCTACTGCCGCGATGACCTCAATCACAACCCGAAGCAGCTCTACCCCTGCAGGCTATGGATCAGGCGCCTGTTGCAGCGCCCGCGGCCATGATCAGGTAGACCGGCGGAAGGGCTAGTTCGTCGTCGGCGGTGCCATCAGATCCCAGCTCTACGGTCATGGTCACGTATCCGCCTGATGCGTGGTCCTCTTCTGGCGGCGCAACGTATCGCCAGAGGGTGGTGTATGGCGCCACGTTGCCGCTGAAGGTATGCCCCAGCCAGATGATTGACGGCAGCTGGAAGCTCCTATAGCCGCCGCCCTGGCCCTGGTAGTGCTGGCGGATTAGATCGGCCTCTGCATCGGTCAGGTCGATGTAGCCAAGCGTTAGCCGGTAGTTTTCCGGCTCATCGCCATGCCTGAACCGCACAGTACCCGCGCTGACGCTGGGTACCTCCGTCAGCGGGAACTGCCCAAAGTCGTAGGCCCTGGCGGCAGGTTCCAGCGCAGGGAACGCGGCCATTAGTTCTGCAGCGTGATGGTGCTGGCTGCCACGGCGAATGTTCCGCCGCTGCTGCTGACGTCGCTGCCGAAGTCGTTGTAGGCCACCAGCTCATCAGCTGATGACGCGCCCCCTCTGGATTTGTAAATCACCAGCCCCCGTGCTGTGATTGTGGAAGACGCCCACGACACCGCGGCGAACTGTATCGTCACCCGATCGGTGGCGGTGTCTTTGGTGACGGTGCAAACGGTGGCAACCCCGCCAGCTGTGTAGCCGGTGCCGGTGACTTCATTGGTTACGTCGTCGCGCTTGTCATGCGTGTCCTTGTTTGGCGTGTAGGTGCTGGTGACCAGCATCGCTTTAAAGCTGTTGGTGTCAAAGTCGATATTCCCGCGCGCTACGTCGTCAATGCACGAGTTGAAGATGAGTGATGCCACGGGTCATATTGCATTTAAGTAAGGCTATGGAGGGCTTTTAAGTGAACAGGAACCGGAACCAGGCGTAGGTGGCGGAAACTGTGCCTGTTGGCTGGGTGCTGCCAGGTTCGCCATAAACGTAGGAAATAGAACCTATGGCAGGGTTAAAACTTAGTCCTGAATAGTCTAAATAAACACTTCGAGTTTGCGAGTTTGCCCTGGCCCCTGAAATCACGTATTGAACGCCGGCGGACAAGACAACAGGCGTAATTGAAACATCTACCCATTGATTCACAACGCTAGTAATATCCGCGGAAGCAATAACCGCCCCCGTGTTTACTCTGTGAATTATCACGCGCTCTTCAACTAAACTGTTAGGCATGTAAGCTCCAAGCGCTTGGCAAGTAATGTCAGAAGCGCCCACCGTAAACCTATAGCCAAATCTTAACGAGCCGCTTTGAGCATTTGACGCAGTAGCAAACAAATGGCTTGCCGTTGATACGCCGCTAGAGGCAGCACCAGCCGTGAATGACACCGCAACTGTCAGCGCAGCACCTGGGGCATTGATGAAGGATTCCGCAGCACCAGCTGCCAGCGATGCGCTAACCGTCAGATTGAACCCTGGCACCGACGCCCCGAGATCACCACTTACCGCACCAGTTGCTAGCGACACCGCAACGGTAAGCGCAGCACCTGGAGCCGATGCCCCCAGGTCACCACTGACCGCACCAGCTGTCAGCGATGCGGTTACCGTGAGGTCAAAGCCGTTGATGTTGGCTCCTTCAGGCGGCACCGTGGCCAGCTCAATGCTCACGTCATAACGTTGAGCGCATGGAATATCAACGACCTGCGGCGACTTGACGTAAATCCAGCTATAGCCAGCCGGCGTAAAATATGCCGGCGTGGTCATGCCACTGAGCAGGCTGTCGGGAATGGTGAAGCTGAGAAAGCGCCCCCGCTGGCCAACGTAGTGGCTGCGGATGCTAAGCATCTGCGATTCAGTGAGCCCTAGGAAAGTCAGCCGCAGCTGCTGATCGAGCAGCACGTTGCTAGTCCGCACACGACTCTGTAGCCCCTTAAGGGTTGGGATCTCAGAGTGAGGATGCCGCCCTGGTGTAAAGGTCCGACTTGATGGAGTAAGCGTGGGGAAGGTGGCCATGATCTACGCCGGCCTCCCTGTGGGTGTTGTGAAGAATCTTAGTTTGCACTGGTAGAAGGCGTTACGGTGCCAAGTGTATGCTTCGGTTGAGAAAACAAGCACCAAGGTATTGGTGGTCCCTGGCGCCAAAAGGTAGGGAGACTGCACGTTTTCCACCTGCAAAGGCGGAGACATAACGCACTCGTAAGCGGGTTCTGGTGCGTTGTTATTCGATGATGCTCGCCTAATCTGTTGCCCATTCAAGGATATGGTCATCACGTCAAAATCGGTGAAAAAAGCTATTACCGCGCCTGTCAGCTCCAGGCCCAAGAAAAGCCTCCGAGTCGTAGTAATCGTTGCCGTGGCCTGGCCGGTTTGCAAGTTTGAATTAGAAACGGGCACGGCACAAGGCTCGAATTCTGGTTCATATGGGCTATCCGGGCCGCCGTCTTGAATGTTAAACCTAATCGTTAATCCTCCTGGCTCAAGCTCCCAGCCGCCGGGGCCGTCAATCAGCCCGCTCTGCGTAGTCTCCCAGTTAATGCTTACGTCGGGGGCTAGCTCGTCCTTAGGATTCTCCTGATCATCTCCAAGCTCTTCCTCTTCGATCTCGCTGATCCCAATTCCATAATCAGGGAATGTTGCTTCCGTAAACGTCTCAGCCGGTACGCTGGTATCCGCTGAAGAGTTCACATCGCAGGTGATGCCGGTCAACCCAGTTGGCAGCAACAGGCCGGTGCCTGTGGCGGCGGCGACTTCTTGCGCTACCACGCTGGCGCGGTTGGCATCGACCGGGAAATGAGTTAGCTCTAAAAGCACCTCGCCTGATACTGATTTGCCGATCCTGTCCACCTCGTAGAGATAATCGTGAAGGCTGGCTGCTCCGGTAGATGCCACACGCTCCAATCGCACCCGCACCAGATCACCATTCGCCAGCGTTGGGTTAAACGCATCAGGCTTCACGCCTAGCTGCAGCCGGTGGGTGACGTGCTTGCGCTTGGAGATGATGTAGGTGCCCACCTTGACTGCGTGATTTTCAGTAGAGCAGAATCCGCTCAGGTCGTGCTGCTCATACGGTCCATCAACAGCAGTGCCGGTGTAACGCACCTCAGCAGTGCGCATCACGGGGATGCCTAGATCATCCTGCTGCCGCCACAGCACCGTGGCGCAGAATGGCTTACGGTCTGCCAGTGGCGTGTAGGTGATCTCATCGCTGTCTGGGATGATGTGCTCTTCGGTGAACGTGAACACCCAGCTCACTGCTGTGGTCTTGATGGTGCCGTCGTCGTCAGTTGGCACCAGTGGCTTAAGCGCTTCCTTGCCGCCGATTCGTGTTTGACGCAACAAGAAATACTTAAGCCTGTCGCTTATCCAATCGACTAAATTATTAGATTGTCTTTCCTCTCCGTTAAACCAAAACCCATTGACATCGGTAAATGTTGCTGCTGCTAGGAAGCTGTTTGCGGTGTCGATCATTGCCTCAGGCACTCTGGAGCTATTGCGCAACAGATACAGCAGCAGATCGGCCACGTTGTTACTGGGGCCGGTGACGCTATCGAGTAGCCGCGTGACATAGAGCCCGCCACGAATGAAGCAATGCACCTGGCGGTTCCACTGGTCAAATCCCGCCGGGATCGTGACCGAGAACGCCATCGTGCTTAGCCCGTCATACGTTCCGCCTGTTCCGCAATAGGTCGGCGCTTCTAGGTTTGGCGTGTTGTTGATGAAGTTACCTGCCACGAAGGTGCCAGCTCGCCGGTCGTAGGTCTGGGTGAAGCTCCCCACCCGGCAGCTGCGCTGGAATACATCGCGCACCTGGATCGAGTCAATCTGGCCCTCGCTCAGTACTAGGTGGTAACTGGCGGTGATGTTGCTTGATGCGTCGTCTTCAAACCTGGCCTCAGTTGCCGGCGGGCTGATCAACACGCCACCAGTGCCACCAGTGCGGCGGCAGAACACAATCGGGATCGGCTCACCGACGACTGCGCTGCGCTGTTTTACATCAAGTGGCGAAGCACCTGATGCGGCTGCTTCAACAAGTGGCGTATTGATTATTGCTGAACTGGATGCACCGGGCAGCACCCCAGAGGTTGACCTAACCCTTCGGGGAACTTGAGTGTAAGGGGTGTTTACAGCTGGCATGGCGCTCCTATTAGTTTTGTTGTGAACTTACGCGGCGGCACTTGCGCGCCAACTGGTGAGATGCTACTGCCAAGCTCCATTGTGATCTGAGTAAAGCTGCCCGACACTCCAACCACCTCGCCGAGGTAAGACGCGATCAGCGTCTGCCCAGCCTGCGGAGTGCTGTTGCCCAGGGTGGTGTCAAACTCGTATATCTGCAGCTCTGCCAGGCGGGCTTCGTTGAGCGCCTGCAGCACCACCTCCATCACGTTGGTGGTGGCTGGCAAGGTGACTGAAATTGAAGATTCCGATTGCACCTCACCAGCGGTGATGCCATCAGCATCAAATGGCTGATATGACCAGGCTGCGCTCTCCCAGGTAACGCTGGTGTTGACGTAGTAGGACTGCCACCGCTGGTAGGTGGTGTCACCAGAGAAGATGCGCAGGAACTGGGATTGACCGCGAGCCATTACCGCACCCCCGTGGCGTAGCGCCCTGCGGGTGTGCGCAGGCTGGCGTAGATGCCGTCGGCCGTGGCGCGTGCCACCTTCTCCAGGTCGGCCATGGTTGCCCACTGCTGGCCGCCCTGCTGCATCACAGGGCCAGTGGTGACATTGATCTGGGCATTGCCGCCGACGAAGCCGCCAGATGCACTGCCGCCGCCCACGAAGCCGCCATTGGCGAAGGCGGGAATTGCAGCACCACCGCGAGCGCCGTTGAGGTAGTTCATGGCGAAGGCTGCGGCTTTGCGCTCAGGCACGATGTACTCAGGGCCAGCCTCACCAACTACGGCAAGCGTTCCCTGGCCGACGTAGCCACCCTGCGCAAACTGGGGAACTTTCAGCGTTGGCAGGGTGGGCAGTTGGGGCCCGCTTACCTTGGCTGATAGTGCGTTAGCGCGATTGATTAAAGAATTGATATTGTTAATTGCTTGATTTACGGAGTTAAATACACCGCGCAGTACGCCATTCATTACACCCTTGATAGCGGCAGTCATTCCTACAAAGACAGATCGAACCGCCGTTGCTGCGGTATTTGCCGTTTTGACCACTCCATCCCACAGTCCTGCAAAGAACTGACCGACCGGCTTGCCCCAGCTCACCAGCCACCCGGCAAAATCTTGCAGCGGTTTGCGGAACAGGATTGCCATCGCCACCACTGCGGCCACAGCCAGCACAGTCCAACCAACGGGGCCGGAGAAGAAGGCGATTAGACCAGGCAGCAGGGTTCCGGTCAGGAAGGTCAGGAAGCCGGTAAATGCGGCACTGATCGCTGCGATTGCAGGGCCAGCCAGAGCAGCCCAGCCGGCGATGGTGGCGCCGATCTTTAGGCCGGCCAAGACGGGGCCGATGGAAGCAAGAGCAGTAATGGCCGGAGCCAAGGCAACAAAGCTGATTGCCAGCAAACCAGCGGCAACAATGATTCCTTGCATCGGGCCAGGTAGCGCGTTGAAACCATCAAGCAGCCTTACCAGCGACTCAGTTATTGCGGTGATTGACGGAAGCAGCACCACAGCCAGCTTGCCGCCCAACATACCCACCTTGCCTTGCAAGGTCACCATGGCAACTTCGCCCGCCTTGGCATCCTTGGCGTATTGAGTTGTCATTGCGCCAAACTTGCCGATGGCTTCGCCGCCCATATTCAGCATTGGAATCATATCGGCGCCAGCTCTACCGAACAGTTGCAGCGCTATTGCGGTTTTTTCAGCTCCGTTAGGCATTGTCTTGAACTTGTTGGATATTTCCAGCATGATCTGATCTGTATCTTTCAGCTTCCCGTTTGCATCTACTGCGCTGATTCCCATCGACTTCAACGCTTCACCGGCTTGCCCTTGACCGTTCTTCGCTTCCACCAGTCCCTTACTTAATTTAATCATTGCCTTGGTAACGCCTTCAACATCAGTGCCGCTGACTTTGGCAGCCTTCGAGAATCTGCTCAACGCTTCGACACTGACCCCTGTCTTCTGGCTCAGATCAAACATCTTCGCCGCGTTATCCATTGAGTTTTTCGCCAGGGTGATTAGCCCTGCGCCAGTCGCCAGCGGCACCAATGCGCCGAGTGCGCCACCTAGCCCACCAGCCGCACCAGCTAGGCCCTTCAGCCCGCCTGACACCCTGGCAGCGGTGCCGCTAAGACCGCCGATGGCACGGCCCAGGGCGTTGACCTTACCCTCGCCCTCAACGTCGGCTTTGATCTTCAGCAGCGCCTGCATCTGTGCCATTACTTTGCCTCCTTGTTGATCAGGTCGCGTGCGTGCAGCTCCATGATCTGCAGGTCTTCCATCACGCGGGCCAGATCCTCGGTGATCTGATACAGGCTAGCCATCTGCAACACCACGCCATAATCCAGCCCGATCACACCACTGGCACCGCAGCGCCATTGCGTCATGCAGCGCAGGAACAGACTCAGCACCTCCATGTGCTCAGGCCAGATGTGGTAGACCTTTGGCGCCAAGATTGCCTCCGGCAAGGTCATGCCAAAGGCTGCCGCATCAGCAAGCAGCTCTTTGTTGGCGCTGCTGCCATGGAGCAAGTGCTCCACAGCGCCTGTTAGTTTTTTGCTTTGGCCTTCGCGTGCGCGTCGAAGAACGTCTCAACCAGCACATCAGCGACCGTGGCCACCTCTAGCAGCTGGGCCTTGTAGGACTCAGAGAACTCCACCGGCGTGCCGTCAGGGTTGGTGATGCCTTCCCATCCCTGCAGGATCTCGGCGGCGATCTCGCGGGTGGGGATGCTCTCCAGCGGCTGATCGCGTACTGCTGCGGCCTTCATCGCCTGGTACTGCAGCTGCACCTCTTCCATCCGGCTCTGGGGCAGCCGGCGGTAGATCGCCTCAAACTGGTGAGTCCGGTACTTGCCGCCGTCTCGCAGCTCCCGAATGATGATCGGGTGCGTAAACGTTGGCGACTGCTCAAGAACAAAGGCCATGGATCAAGTCAGCGCAATGGTAAATTCATCATTGCCTGCAGCGGTTGGCTGAGGCATGAAGGGCAGCTTCAGCATGATGATGCCGTCGTCTTCATCGTATTCTGGGGAGCCCAGGGTGCAGGTCGGCGCCGTAAACGTGATGATGTTCCCGGCGGTGGTGCCGTGAACCCAGCTGAACTGGCCTGCGGTCTGGGCGCTGGCAGCGCTGAAGTAGTTCTTGGCGGTGATGGTTGGCGCCTCGATTGTGACTTCGCCCTCGGGTTTGCGGTCGGTGATCATCACCTGCTGGGTGCAGCCGGCCAGCTGACGGAATGGTGTCTCGTTGGCTAGGTCGAGGCTGAAGGCGCTCAGGCAGGCTGCGTAGCCATGCACTTGCAGGGTGGCGGTGTTGGCGCTGTTGACCACCACCGGATCAGCCTGGTTGGTGAACGTGGGCGAAGGCTGCGTCTCGTCGGTTGGCGCGTTGAAGATGCCCGTGAAAGAGAAGCTGATCTTGGGGATCTCGCCAGTTTCCAATGCCATGCTCCAGGTGCCGCGGCAGCCGGTGACTTTGTGGCGCACACCATCAGCGAAGAAGTAGAGCGTGACGCCCTTGAAGCTGGCGCTGACTGGGGAGTAGGTGACGCTGGTGGTGGCCACGATAGTTTCAGCAAACCCGCAGGCCTGCATCAGGGCCGACCACTTGGGCGCCGTCCCTGCTGTACCAGAGCCGGCGATCTCCACATCAAAGGAGACGCTGACCAATCGCTGGCCCACGACCATCTCAGTGTTACCGAGATAGCCAAGGATCAGCTCGCGGTCCTTCAGCTCCAGCTGCAGCGGCTGCACCTCAAGGGCTGACACCAGCACCGCATCAGTCGCTGCGGGTGTGGGGTCAGTGCCGTAGGTGGTTTCAATCTTCGCCAGCAGTAGGCGCTTGCGAGTCAGTGCCATTGGTGCTCTCGGGGATAGGCAGGTCTGCTGGCGTTTCGTCGATCAGTACCCATTGGTTCTTCTTGGCATCCAATAGGTATGAGCCACCTTCTGATGGGAGAGGGGGTAGTTCCTTCGCCACGATCGCCAGGTGTTAACGCCATCAACAGGCTATGGAGCACCTCTAGGTGGTCAGATCAGTGACGCTGGAGCGATACCGGACGTTGTAGGTGCAGACGGTCCAGAGCGCGGGCTGATCGGCTTTCTCCATCTGCGGGTCCACCGTGCCGGGGAATATGTCCATGCATAATCCGCCAAGGGTACGATCGGCCATGAGCTTGCCGTGCAGGCTGATGATGATCGGATCGGCCAGCTGGTCGGGGATGGCGCCACGGGTATAGACCGCGATCAGCACCGGCAGCCGCCAGTCAATCTTGCAGTTACTCACCAGCTCCTCAGATGCTGAATCAGTGCCTGGCTCGATCACTAAAGCTGGCGCTTCATTGCGGGCGAATGCTTCCACCCTGCTACGATAGATGCGAGTGCCTACGTCGGCGGTGCCTTCAAGAGTCGTGGCAATGGCTGCCAGGATTTGCTCGCGTTTGCTGGTCATGGCTGCAGCTGGTAAACGTCTGATAGGTGGTATTGATTCATCAGGCCCGTCAGTTCAGCAGCGTGGGCCATATCCAGCGGGATCTGAGGCAGCAGCAGCCAGATGGCGCCCTGCATTGCTGGCCGGTTCTCGCGCGATGCCATACAGTCCTGTATCGCGCTCACAAATACCGCCATTGCAAAGGCCGAGTCAGCCGTTTTTGGCTGATTGATTACTGCCGCGTAGATATTGCTACCCAGCAATGCGCTATAAAATCCAACATAGTCAGGCTCTATTATCGCCGGCGAATACTCCGCTGCTGCTGCTGCTACCTCAGCCGATGCAGACCCTGCCGGCAACACCAGCGGCGCGCGACTTGGGTCCAGGTCGTCAGTAATGATGATGCCAGCAGTGGAGTACGCAATTGCCATCAGAGAAGTGCAGCAACCTGCAGATAAACAATCCCGCCGCGAGCGCTGCCGGTTTGAACCGTTGTTGCGCTAGCCGTCAACGTCGGCCACGTACCAAACGTCTGCGACACAGATCGCCAGCCGCCTGACCCTGTGCCACCCGATGACACTTGCGCCAATGTTGGAGCACCTAATACTGATGCTGCAAAGTTAATGGCGGTGCCAGTCAAGTGCTGCAATACCGGCGCGCCATCGCTATTCGTCGCCATCCAATATGTAACACCCCCTGTTAAATTAAAGTCGGTAACGTTATCAGATACAACAGCAGCCGTAGCTGAACTGAGGCTTGCAGTAGAACCAAGCGGAGCACCATTTGGCTCACCGTTCACCGTTGCGTAAATTGCCAGCTGAATTGAGCTGCCTGCAGCGACTGTGTTTACCCGAGCGCCAAGTTCCCCAACCGTGATTGATCGCGCAAGTACAAACGGATACAAATAAATAACGCTTGCCACCATCGCAGTGGCGTTCCCCACAGAGCCTTGTACCGGTGCCAGCCAGTAGCCGGCCGCATATTGCTGGTTGCTGGTTCCGCCGCCGCCTGGAGGGGCGGCCCATGTGCCATCAGCTCGCAGAAAGTTGGTAGTTCCGCCACCGCTTAGAGGGGCCAGTCCTGCCGTGGTGCTGGTCACTAGGGGTAGGGTTACATCTGCGCCCGTGCTGCTGCTCAGCAGCCTTGTGGTGGCGTCAAAGGTTAGGTCTGTTGCAAACCTGCTGTCATCGCCAGCGGCGACCGTGCCGGCGGTTGTGCCGACGCTTAGCACTGCAGCGCCGCCTAGGCCGAGTGTGGTTCGTTGTGCGGCGGCGTCTGCATCGTCAAGTAGAGCCTTGCCTGCTGCCGTGATGTCGCCGCCGAGCTTGGCGGTGATTACTGCTCCGTTGTCAATCGTCCATGTTGCGCCGCTGGCCGATACTGTGATGTCGCCTTTATCGCCGTCGCTGATCCCACCGCCGCCACCGCCCGGCAGGTTGGTCAGCTGTGAACCGTCAACAGCGGGAAGGCGGCCGCTGCCGTCCAGCCTGACCAGATTGCCTGCTGCTGTGCCGTGGTCCAGGGTGGCAGCAGTGCCTAGAGATGGAGTCCCTGACAGCGAGCTGTAGGCGATCTGCGCCCCATCGCCGCCGTTGTGGTCGTGGCTGTTACCGTTGGTGACGCCCTGCGCTGCTGGGGCGTAATCCGTTGAGGCCGTGGCGGCAGCAGTGCCGAGCGTTGGCTTGCCGCTCAGGTCGCCGTAAGCGCCGGTGGTGGCCACCGTGGCCAGACCAGTGATCGTGCCGGCCGCCTGCGTGCCGGTGTGGTTTGCCCTCGCCAGCAGGGTGGCATCAGTGCTATTGGCGGTGGCGCCTGTAGCTACGCCATCAAGTTTGGTTTTATCTGCTGCGCTCTCTAGTCCCGCGTCCGTGGTCGTTGCGACTGGCAGCACTACATCTGCGCCCGTGCTGCTGGCCAGGGTCCGCGTTGCAGCGGTAAAAGTTAAGTCGGTGCCGGGTGCCGTTGCGCTGATCGCTCCTGTCGTAGTGCGTCGCTGGTTGCCGCTCTGCACCACATAGACCAGCTCCGCGCCAGTTAGGGAGGCGGCGGCGGTCAGTTGTGAGAGCTTTTGATCAGCCATTACGCCTCTAAGAGCAAGAAGCTGGAATCCTCCAGCAGAAAATAAAATCCATCCTCAAGCAACAGCTTACTGAGTACGGCCGTCACCTTCGTCAAAATAATTGCGCAGAACGCGCCATCATCCACCGGTCGGTTGTCGCGCACCTCGTAGGAGTTGCCGTCAATGGTCATTGCTGCGCCGTAAATCAGGTCGCCAAATTTCGACGCCTCGCATGTCAGGCTGTAGTCAGTGCTGATCACCATGCCATCTAGAACTAGATCGCCCGGCATATCCAGCACGCCAAAACCAGAAACGGCGCCAGCAGTTACGCTAACGCCGAGGTCTGATAAGAACAGAGTGAGATCCTCTGTTAATGCCATCAGCTGTACTTCTTCAGGCCAAAGCCAAAGCAAGTCACGCTGCTAGATGCGGTGCCCGTCTCAGCGGTGCAGCTCAAACGGATATAACGCTTATGGTCATTGCTGTTCAGGGTGATCACCTGCTTTGATGCAGCGTTGGCAATCGCGGTGAAACTGCCGCCGGTGGCAGCGGCATAGGTCGAGTTGTCATCCGACTCTTCAATGCGGAAGGTCAGGTCAGCGCTAGCACCAGCAGCAGTGCCGGCCAGGATGATCTGAACATCACCCTCAAATCCTTGCAGGTCCACGCCGGTCTGGTTGCCGGTCGCGGTGATTGTGGTCGTAGGTAACAGGGTAAAGTGCTGGAGCTTGTCCAGCGAAAGCTCATGAACAGCCATTGATTTGACGGGGGGTTGATTTACGGGAGCGAGGCTTTGCGGCCTCTAAGGCGGTGATCACCACGGGATCAGGATCTGGCGCCTGCTCAGCCCTGCCCATGGCCAGCAGTAGCCGGGCATCTGCAGGGGTTGCCTCAACCACGTCGCCAACCCAGACAGGTTGGCCATTGATTGAGGTTTGGCGCAAGATCCTAATCCTCATGGCTATCACAGGGTGTTGTTGCCGCGGCAGAAGGCCTGGGGATGACGCACCGCGTAGTCAATGGCCTGGTGGGCCACAACGCGAATGTTGCCTTCCTTGTCTTCGCTGTAAGGGTTGACCTGCAGATCGACGGCGCCGAATAGACCCAGGACAAGCTGGCTCCAAACACCGAAGAACACATCACCGGACTCGACCTGATTGGAGCGCACCACGCCGTAGCTGTTCACGGTGCCGCCAGGCTCCAGAACAAACTGAGCGGTGCTGCTGGCCTTCTCGGTGGTCTTGAAGCCGCCGTAGATGGTGGCGTTGGTGACGTAACCCATGGTGCCGATGTCAGCATCATCTGCCGCCACCTGGGTTTCCATGTCCACCAGCTCCGCGTAGGTGGGCTGGTTGGCGGCAAAATCCTTGGTGTTGATTCCAGTGGTCAGCTTTAGACCTTCAGGCTGCGAGGCTGAACCCAAGCCGTAAAGAGCAACACGCGCCTGCTCTAGCGCCATCACGGTCACCAGGTCATTGCGAACAAACGTCTCAACGTCGATGGAGCTTTGCAGCATCAGCGAACGGGAGAAGCGGGTCCAGGCGCTCATTTCCTTGAGCGTCATCGTGACCTGACCCACGCTGGGCTCGGACTCGGAAGCAGCCACGCCTTCACCCTTCCAGTAAACCTGGCTGGCGCCGGTCTGCTTGGGGATACCCACGGGGCCGGTTAGTCCAGACAGGATTGTTACACCCAGTCCGGTCAGGAAATTGCGCTTGCGCAGTAGCTCGATAAACGAACCGGGGCGGGCATCGGTGAAAATTAAATCTCCAGCGGCGGAAGCCTGGCCAGCGGTCAGAGACCGGCTGAGCACGTCGTTGGGGATTAGCAGGCCCTTGGGGCTCATGCCCATCCGCTGAGCGGCAGCATTGCTGGCCTCGCGCTCAAAAGCGGCCTCTTCTTGGAATGCCCGCTCGTTGGGGAACAGCTGGGCGCGCATTGCCTTCAGGAAGCTGAAGGAGCGTGCTTCCTTGTCGGTCAGACCAATGTCAGCAGATGCGCCGGCGATGGGTTGAGCAGAGGTGGCCTTGGGGGCAGCAGGCTGGCTGGCGCGCTTGCCGATGGCGGCGAGCACTTCCTTCATGGCTTCAGATTCAGTAGCGCCGCGCTCGATTAGGCCTTGGGCCAGATCGTCAGCGGAGTGAGTGCGGCAAAGGGCGGTGATGCTAGAAACGCGGGCGCGCTCATCGGCCGCAGCCTGAGCCCGCACCTCTTCAAGGTTGATGGTGTTTTCCACAGGTTGAATTGGGGGTTGGGTTTGGTCTGCGGCCGCGGCCGCGATTGTGGTATCGAGCTGGCGCCCGATTCCAACGGAGGCATCAGCAGGGACCGACACCACTGAAACCTCATGGGGTTGCCATGAAGTTGCGACAATGGAGCCGTCGCGTGTCTGATCGGCGTCGTTGATGCTGTAGCCGACGGAGACATTGCGCAAAATGCCATCGCGGATATCGGCCAGCTTTTCCTCAGCAAACGCTGAGCGGCTGAACCGAACCGCGACCATTCCGCGCTTTTTCTCGCCGTCAATCCAGCCGCGCTCTACAACGCCAAGCACCTGATCTGGGTTGTGATTCCAGAGCAAGGGCGCGCCGTCGTTGAGGCGGGTGAGATCAACAGATTCGGAGTCGTGGCTTAGCACCTCGTCTCCAAACCACCGAGCTACTGGGGCCTCGCTGCTGAAGCTGAACTCCAGCGATCGTGATTCCTCTCCAATCGCGCTGGCATCAAATGACGCAACGCGACGGAGCGGCTCACGATTGAGGTCTCGAAGTTGCATCGGCGAGGCTGTATCTAAGTTCAGGCTATGGACGTTGCTCATTAGGCCAAATCCTCCGCGTCGTCGTCGGGCTTGTTGGGATCTTCCGGCTCGTCCTCTGTTTCTGGCTCAGCGTCTGTAGCTCCGCCTTGCATGTCATCGGCGGGGTTCGTGTCAAACTGAATACCGAGTTCTTGAGCACGCTGCACCTCAGATGCGCGAGCGGTGAGCAGGTCTTCCAGATCGCCGCCCTGCTCAGCCACGATCTGCGCTTGGGTCTTGAAGCCAGAGCGGACAAGCTCTTTATTGGCGGCCGATTCTTTCTGTGGGTCAACGAACTCCCAGCCGCGCGGGAACCACTTAACTGCCTCGTATCGCTCCGGTGCCAAGTCGTAGCCGGCAAGCGTCAGGGTGCCGGCGTCAACGGCTGCGGCCATAGCGCGCTCAAACACAACCTGGCACACGTCTTCAATAATCCAATCCTGCAGGCTGCGCCATAGCTCAAGCACCTCTAGCCGCTCTAATCGGCTGCTGCTGTAGTTGGCCTGGCTGTAGTCCGCGCTCACTGTGGGATAGGGAACGCCGGAGCCAGCCGCTAACGCCCGCAGCATTGGCCGCAGGAAGGCTTCGTATTGGGTGTCGGCGTTGCCTAGCTGGGGGACGGTGACGCTCTCGCCGGCTGCTAGGTGTTTGAACACGCCAGGCTCAAAGTTGCTTACCCGCTCGCCGTCTTGCACGTCATCACCAACCAGTTCACCCTCGGGGCTGGTGATAAAACCCATCAGGCTGGATCGCGCGCGCTTGCCCACGACTTCGGCCTCCTCGAAACCCGCAACGTGGTGCATCCGCTTGATGCTGCTGGCAAACCACGGGGCGCCCCTGGTCTGGCCTGGCCGCTCAGGGATGAATAGGTGAATGATCTGGTTGGCCGGTACGTCGGTGCTGGTGTAGCCAACCGATCCCGACACGTCGCCAGGGTGGCGGGTGCGGAAGCGGTACTGGACCGGCCTGCCCCAGCGGTTGACCTTGACGCCCATGCGCCATTCGTTGCCCTCGGCGTCAGGGCCAGCCGTGTACATCTCGTCGCAAAGGTCAGCTTCGAGAATCTCCAGGCCCATCGGTGTGTCGCTGTCTCCGAACTCTTCAGGTACTAGGCGAATGAACACCTCACCCGACTCGGGAACAGCGGCCATGGCTTGCCGCAAGATGCGCGCAAAGCTCAATTTCCCTGCGGCGTGGATATGTTCCTTGCGGCAGTAGCGCCGCCACCATGACTCGATGCGGTCGTTAGTTGGCTTGTCAAGGCGGCCAGCCCCGCGCACCATCGGCACCCGTGATTGCATCCGAATTCCGCGGCCGATCACGTTGGTGACGATCGCCCGGCGGGCTGCTTTTACGTAGTCGTTATCTCTGAGCAGCTGCCGCGACCTGTTCCGCAGCTTCACCAAGCTGCCATCAATCTCAGCGTCTGCGCTGGTGCTGCTGGTTACCCAGTCAGCCGTCAGCCGTGACACCATCGCGCCCTCGTAGGCGCGGCGGCGTGGTGCAGCTGGGGCGGGGGGCTGTGGTTTCTTGCGCTTGCTCATCTTCCAAACCTCACGAATAGCGAGCGCGGATCACCCAAGCCGGCGGCCACCTTCTCGGCGGCACGCTCGCGGGCGACGATTGCCTTTAACTGCGCTTCACGCTGCATCAGCTGGCCCAGATCGTTGGATGTAAAACTGCGGGTTCCGATCGTGTAAGACTTGGCGCCCTTGCTGACGATTGCGCGGATTGCAGCCTGCACCGCTGCTAGGTCTTGTTCAGCTTGGCTCTGGCCGTTGAACGCGGCAGGAGTGCCGGTGTAGTTCAGACCCGGCAGCACCTGCGTAGTGCCAGATCCCACGGTGATCACCGTGGCGCCGCTGGTGATTCGGCTCTGCCAGCTCCAGACGCCAGCATCAAATGCAGCGGACGTGTTGGCGGTGATTGCCATATCCCAGCCGCCATCGGCGCGAGCTGTGCCGGTCACAGTGGCGCCTTCGCTGGCAGCGTTAAAGCGCAGGAAGGTCGTAAATGTCCAAGCCGCTGACGTGGCAGCATTGCCGTCCAGGTCGAGCGCAGCCGGCTCCACCCATGCCACTGTGTCGCCAGCGCGGATTGTCGCAGGGACTGTCATAGCTTCAGGCTATGGATCACCAGCCAGACACGAATCCGCCGGGGCGTGATGCAGGGGCAGTGCGGCGCCTGGTGGTCTCTGGCGCGGCTTTCGTTAGGCCGGCTTCCAGTTGGTCCCACATGGTTGCGCGGTTGTAGCGGCGGGCTACCAGCTGCAGCGCGGCGTAGGCCATGCGGGTGCAGTCGCCGCCTTCGTCACGGCTGCCGGGCGGCAAGTCCCACTTGTACTCCCTGCGCTCCTTGGTCTTAGGAACCCACTTCCACGGAAACAACTCGCGTAAGAAGTCATCGGTTGAGGCGGTGCCAAAATGCAAATAGCCGGGCCCCGGTTGCTCTACCCTGAGCTGCTTTTTCAGATGGTTCACGCTATTGGTGTAACCCACCGTGTAGAGCTTGGCTCCCTTGGCGATGGTCTGGTTTTTTCTGTTGACCTCCACCGGCTTGCCTTTCTGGATGATCGGCAAATCTTTGGCGCCTGATCCCTTCATCGCCGCCCACCGATCCGTGCGGGTCCTGCAATAGTCCTCCACCTGCTTGCTTGATAGACCGCCGTGATCAATGCCGCCCAGGGCGATGCGCATCTTCCCGCCGTCCTGCCGGGCCCAGGTTGTTTGGCTGACCTGATCCAATTGGTCCCACACTTCCTGCTGCTGGGGGTCGCCGTCTATCTCATAGTGCGCAATATGCCAGCCCTCCTCTCCCCTGCCCCATCCCCAGACTGTCAGCACTAGGCGCTCGCCAACAGTGCCACCTCCGCCCTGCACGTCAACGCCAGCGGTCAGCACCAGCACCCCTGTAGGGATGTCCCACGTCTCGCCGCTCCAGGGGTAGCCGTTACCAAACCCTTCGTGCTTGCGGCGCTCTGCTAGGCCATCACCGGTGAGCTTGCTGGTGATTGAGTCTTCCCACGGCACACCTAGGTCGGTGTTATGAAACGTCTGCATCGGGTCTGTATTGCCCATCTTCATCTGCTCAAGCGCCACGCGATGACGGCTCACCAGCTCGGGCCACATCGCTGCCCGGTGGTAACTCATGCCGGGGCCAACCTGCTGTGATCGCCAGATCGGTACGCCATTGCGCAACACCTGCTTGCTGCGGTCCAGTCCTAGTGGGCAGGCCCATCCGGCGTCCTCGTCCATCTCTCTTAGATGGCTGTAATCAATTGGCTGCTGGCAGTTCTCGCAACTGATGCGGCCCTCGTCTGGCCCTTCCTTGATAAACCGCTCCCACCTCAGCTGCTGGTAGTGCTTGCAATGCGGGCATGGATAGTAGCGGTATTGCTGATCGCCTTTCTTGAAGGCCTGATCCATGTAGTCATTGGGATAGATCGGGGTCCCGCCAATCGTAAAGAATGGGTCCCAGATATTCCCGGCACGCTGAAACAGGTTGCCGATCGTGTCACCCTCGGGGCTGTCATAGGTAGCAGGCTCCTCAAACAGGATCGGGCTTCTCTCCACCCGACGGCCAGATCGTGGCGTAGCTGCGCTCACCAGGTGGATCAATGCGCCATTCACCAGCTGCTTGAAGTTGTAGGAGTTCTTTGGCGCGCCTTTCACCTTGCGATTGCTCAGCATTCCCTTAAGGCGCGGGATGCCGTGGTTGTCATCAAACATTGAATCAATATCTTCGTGGCTGTAGGTGTCAACCTCCGAATCAGTCGGCTGCACAATCATCACCTTGCAAGGTCGCCAGTCGGTAAAGAATGCGATCACCGCTTTGACGTACTCGGACCAGCCAACACGCGAGGGCTTCTGGCAGACCATGCACTCCACTTCCGGGTCAGTAGGCGCTAAAAACCAGTCCCGTTGGTAAGGCCTGGTGTACCACCGCTGCCGCCCGTCCGTTGCGCTGGTGATGTAGTAATTCTGATCCGAGTATTCCAACATCGTCATAGGCGGGCGGGGCTTGACCTTTGCCGCCAACCGCTGGGCCATCCTGCGCACGCTGCGGTCAATCATTCCGGCAAATCCTCAAATGCGCTAGATGCCACGGACTCGAAGATGTCGGACACCATGCGCTCGATCTTCTCCAGCTCCCTGTGAGTCAGGTGCGGTATGGCTGCTTTGATCTGCTTATGCAGCGACCCAGCCTTGGTCGTCAGCTGCAGCAAGACAGCGTTGTAGGCCATCTCCATGTCTTCGATGTAGGCGAGCTGCTTGGCTTTCACCTTCCGATCTATTTCAGCAATCAGACGTTTCTCCCTTTCGTGGAGGGCCCGCTCATCGTTGAAGTTCGGGACCTCAGTGGGGTCGGTATCGGCGGGAGAGTCTGGGGGGCGGCGCGGCGCCGGCTGCTCCCTCTTTGCTGTTGGCTGCTGCGCCTCGCTCTGGCCTTGACCCACCCTTGCCAGGTACTCGCTCACCAGCAGGTCAGGGTCCAGCCGTAGCGGCTTTGCTTGCAGGATGCACGAACTGCCCTGGAGCGCTCCCTTGTCGCACAGCTTCTCTAGGTTCTGCCGGGAGCAGGCGCGGCCGGTTTTGGCGCGGATCAGGTCAGCACCCTTGCCGGCGCTTAGACCTTGGCTGGTTGCAACCGTCATGCAACCAGCCTATGGCGGGGTTGCGCTTCCGTATCTATACTTCCAGCCGGCACAAAACCAGGAAGCAACCTTATTGAGAACCGTTATCAACAGATTTTCTGCGTGTGCGTGGACCGTCACTATTACCTGGCCGGAAGGACCCAAAAGCCGGGGGGTCACCGACCGCGAGCCGCTGAGTCAAGCACTCGCTGAAAACCTTTGATGAACTGTTCGTTGACGCGCTTGCTCACGTCTTGGCGCAACTCAGGCCCGATCTTCGAGCGACCTAGGAACATCGACCCGACCGATGGCCCGTAGACGCCATGAAAGCGACCGTTGGAATCTTTGCGGAGCACCAGGCTGTTGGCGTTAAGACCTCGGGCAGCGAATGCACCGGCGAAGGGCACGCGACCTGTGGTGCGAGCAACGACGGCGGTAAGGGGCTTGCCTGGCTTTGATGGCTTGCCCCAGCCCATGCCGCGGCCTAGGCCTGGTTGTGGGTTGCGGGTGCCTGGTTTCGGCTTGAACTGCGACAGGGTGGGAGCGCGGCGAGAGAAGCGGATTAGCGCTGTCTGACCGCCATCAACGAATTGTGTGCCGCTGATGTCCTTCTTGACTCGGGCAGAGGTGAGGTTGTACTTGGAAGTAATCCCTTTAGCTACAGCCGGGGGCACTGCCTTGGATGCGTAGGAGACGCCGCCTTTGATTGCTTTTTCGTAGAGCTTGGGGTTCAGCAGCAATTGCAGCCGCTTGAGATCGTCAACACCTTTGACTGAGATTGAGACGCTCGCCACCGCTCAGCCCTCCCGCTGACCCATCTCAACATCAAGCAACTCTTCCAGCTTCAGCCGTGCAAGGTCCCAGTCACTCGGCACGTCCCAGGTCAGGCAATCATCGGTCCTGGCGCTGGTGACGTGCAGGGTTTCGATCGTTTCCCACGATGCCGCCCAGTTCAGGATCAACTCCTGCCACCAGGTAAGCCATGGAGTGCTGGTGTCGAGCAGCGTGGAGATAGTCGATGTGCGCTTCATGGCTTGGCGGTGGCTGGTTCAGTCTGGGGATAGGGCGAACGGCACGCTGGAGGCATGTTACGCCTGTTACGGTCCTGTTACGGTAGGCGTAACACCTGAAACCGACTGCGCCACAGCCGTTCTGCCCTACCTTGTTACGTTGTTACACCTAAAGTAAAAGAGATATAGATAGAGAGAGAGTGGCCAAAGCGTTACGCTTTACTCCCTTGCACCTATGCCTTTCTCTATAGGGGGATATATACCCTCCTTTTGACCGTAACAACGTAACAAACCTGTCAGTGACAGGAATCTCGGCGTTACGCCTGCTGTTACAGTTACGGTCCAGTGCTTGGAAAGGCCAATGAAACGGCCCTGCTGACCCCAGCAAGGCCTTTGAAGCGCACAACGCCTGCCTTGGATGCTGCAGGCAGCCTGCCCAGCACGGTGGCGTAACAATCGGCCCAGGCCGTGCCATCAAGGATGCGACGCATCCCCTTGGCGCTGTTGCTTACGAAGATCCGATCGCTTTCGATCTTGATGCCGATGCGGCCTAGGTGCGCCTCGGCCGCGGTCATGGTTATCTCCATGGATGTGGCAATGCCGCGGGCCAGCTCCACCAGCTCCCAGACGGTGCGGTTGTAGGCCGAGCCGCGGTCACCTTCCACCCTGACCTGGTGCTGGAGGATGTGCTGCAGGCAGCGCTCTTCATCGGCTTCGGTCTGCTCGGTGTAAGCGTCCCAGTTGTTGGCATCTATGAGCTGGTAGGCGTCGTCAATGGTGGCTGGCCTGGAGTTGGCTAGGGACCAGGCGCCGGCCAGCAGGGTGCCGTATTGATCGCCTTGGCGCTGGCTGTCGAAGCGTTCAGCAGCAGCACGGCGGAACACTGCCACCGAATCACGAATGATGGGGATCTGGCCCACCATGCGCAGCAGTAGGCGATGCCCCATCTCGGCGGTGCATAGGCGGGTTATGTCGGCGTCGAGCGCTGACCAGTGAGCAGTGCGCTGAACCTTGGGCAGGTATGAAGGATTGCGCAGGGTGAGCTGCGCGAAGCGGGATTGATCGGCGCCTTGCTTTAGCGCGGTGGAGATTGAGCACAGCAGGAACATTGATCGGATGGTGAACGATTGCGCCGTGCCATCGGCGCCACCTTTGCCGATCACGCCACGGCCTGAGCTGCTGGCGACACGGGCTAGGGAGAGAATGTTCTGAATGCGTTGACGGTCGGCCTTCTCATTGCTCTCGGCTTCATCAAAGATCACCGGAATGGCATCGGCGCGCAGCTGCTGACGGATGAAGGCTTCGGTGGTGTTGCCTTCGGGGAATAGGGCCATTGACTCCAGCAGGATGCCGATGAAGCGATCAAGGATGGCGCTCTTGCCAGATCCTGCTGATGCGGTGAGCCAGACGTGCGGCCGCCATTGCATGGCGCCACAGATCGGAGCTAAGGCAATCCAGCCGGCCAGCAGCAGGCCTGATGCAGGGACTTCCCAATGGAAGCGTGATGCGATATCGATGATCTCCATGCCGAGCTCATCAGAGAGCAGCTCAAGGCGCTTGGGTAGGTCGATCGATGCCAGGCGCTGGTAGTGGAACTTTGAGTTGGCGGTTTTTCTTATTGAGTGCTCGGCGCCATCAATCAGCAGGCGATCACCTAGGTGCAGCACGGAGCGGCCGGCGTCCCACCATGCGCCGCGGCCACGGATGCGATCAGCGCTGAAGATGCCGACAGCGGCCTGAGTCTCGAATAGGGAGCTGGCAGCAGCCAGCCAGTTGGCGCCGGTCTTGGATGGGAAGAGTGTTTCCCAGTAGGAGAGCGGCGCAAGGGTAAGCAGGTTGGTGCCGGTGTGTGAGCTGCGCGATAGCGAGATCACCTGCCCGGTGCTGCCTGGTTGGTAGTAGTAGACGCCTTCACTGAATCCCAGGCAGACGAAAGGTGCGTTGGTGGGTATCTCTGCAGCGGGTGGCGTTGGCGCTGCCGTGGCCGGCGTTGGCTCTGGCGCAGGCAGCTCGACAGGTTTGGCACGCTTAGCCATGGATTCAGCGGCAATAGCCGGCGTCCATTTCTGTGCCAGCGCATCGGCTAGGTCCCAGCCCTCGGGGAGGTGCTCGGGTGGGTTGACGACCTGAACGTTGCAGCCGAGTTCAAGGAGCGCTACGGCGAGCTTGGCCATGCACTCGCGGCCCTTGGCATCGGCATCAGGCCAGAGGGTGCAGCTACGGCCGGCGATGGGTTGCCAATCGGTGTAAGCCCAGCCAGCTGTACCACCAGTCCATGCAATGCAGACGTGGCCGGGGAATAACTGGGTAGCTGCATCGGTCTTGCCCTCGCCCTCGGAGATTAGAACCGGATCAGTGGGGCGGTCGTTGAGATCGGGCAGGCGGTAGATAAATCGGGGCTCAGGCCAATGGGACTGGAAAGCGTCGCGTTTGCTGGGGTAGTGCCAGCGGCCATCGATCCAGGTGCGCTGGACGAACAGTTTTTGGGGTTTGCCGTTTTTGGGCGGCATCGGCACGCGTTGCACCCAGTAGCAGGGATTGGCGCGATCAGGGCCATACGGGAACTGAGCTACGGCGCTGCCAAGTGCCGGCGGTGGTGTCCCTGCTGGCGGGGTCTCGGGAATGCGATGCGGCCGGCCTTTGGCCTTGGGTTTGGCTGCTGCTGGCGGTCGTGCTGGGGTTGGATCCACCGGCCCGGTCGAGCTGGTGCCTAGGTGCTGCTCAATCCGCCGGCAGGCCTGCTTGAAATCCCAGCCGGTCACCCTGGTGAGCAGGTCCATGCCGGAGCCGCCACCGCCGAGACGGTCCTTGCCGCCGCAGTGTGAGCAGAACCATCCGCCATTGCCGGTGTCGTCATCCCACTTGAACCGGGTGTTGCCGGCGTCACCCGAGAGCACGCGACACGATGGACATGGCCCTTCGCGTTCGCATAGATCGCCCGGAGCAATTCCCGCGAGCGCTCCCAGCAGCTCCGGCCACCGGCCAGAGGCAGCGTCAATGGCTGATGGCATGGGGTTAGGCCGTCGCCACGCGGCCAGGCCCTTGGCGCTCAATATCGCGGACGATCAGCCGGCGCAGGTATGCAGCACGGCTGCAGCCCTCGTATTGAGACTGGACATCGAGGTGCTCAACGTGCTCAGTGGCGAGCTCAATCGTTACGCAGCGCTTGCCTTCAGCAGTGGGCCAACCGGGCATGATGGGTAGTGGTGTGTTTTTAGAGTATAGGGGGTACCAAAGCGGTATGGAATGGGGTAGGGTGGGGAGGTAGCCGCAT
>Ga0208975_1000133_pt1 | contig 38309 bp, 20 predicted proteins | sample GreLakmeER78MSRF_FD_187700 | JGI IMG/M metagenome (GOLD analysis project Ga0208975, IMG submission 187700) | Freshwater lentic microbial communities from great Laurentian Lakes, MI, USA - Great Lakes metaG ER78MSRF (SPAdes) | ecosystem: Environmental > Aquatic > Freshwater > Lake | place: Great...
TGTTTTTTTAAGAGCAATTCAAAATAAAAGATTCCATGACCATTTCATAAATAGGTTTGCCGATTTAATGAATACCTCCTACCTACCGAGTCGCCTTATAGGTATAGAGAGTACCATGTTTAACCAAACTGTTGTTGAAATGCAAAATGAATTTGCGCGATGGGGAAATCCGAATGCTATTCCACAACAGATGAATGATTTTTACAACAATCACATTCAATTTGATACACAAATAGCAGCAAGAACACCAGAAGTTCGCAATCACATTCAAACTAATTTTTCATTAGCTAACCAAGTTGATCTAACCTTAGATGTTTTTCCTCCAGGTGCGGGAACAATCCACATCAGCACCATTACGCCAACTACCTATCCTTGGCAAGGTGTTTATTTCAATGGAATTCCAGTGAAAATAGAAGCCATTCCAAATCCGGGGTATAATTTCTTACAGTGGGGTGATAATGGAATAATAGCTGATACATTAAATATTGTTTTTAATGATACGCTAGAAACATCCTTGACCAACTTCACCGCTTACTTTGCAATTAATCCTGTGGGCATAAGTTCACTCAGCAGCAATGAACAATCATGGTCGTTGTTCCCCAACCCAGCTACTAACAATTTATTTATAATAAATAATAATAACAACAACCAAAATAAATTTTCGTACCAAATTCTTGACCTCGCTGGCAGAGTGTTGATTTCGGAAAAAAACAAGAATCACAGTACAAAAACAGAAATCAATATTATAGAACTTCCAGAAGGTGCTTATTTACTTCAACTGTTTGAAGGAAACGAAATAAGTAAACAATTTAAATTCGTCAAGACTTCGAAATAATTTTTCATACTGTTAAAACGCTAATTTAAGAAATAATGAAAAACTTAATTTTAAACCATTTTTGCTTTTTATCTTTAATTATAACTTCATTTTCTACTTCCTGCAATTCCACTACCAAACAACTAGATTTAGTTGCACAGCGCACAGAGCAGCAATCTTTATCCTTAGAAAATGGGCATGCCCAAACAAATAATTTAATTGAAAACGCAATTGTTAAATACAAACTTGTTGAAATTTCAGGGCAATTTCCACCTGCCGGAGGAACGTACAGTTTCAATAAAATAAAAAACAGTTGGGGCATGCCACCAACAGGTGGAGAAATAATGGCCTATGTTACATCAGAGAATATAGATATTGAAAAAGTTGACCTAAGTCAAATAGCGACGAAACTCACGCAGGATTTTTCAAAAGCCAACACTGATTTACTTAACTCTTGTTACATTTCAACAAATACCGAAAGTGGAAAATTAAAATTATCCCTATATTATAAAAATGCAATTGCTTACCAATGTGAAACAGCACAATTGAAAAATAATAATTCTACTGAAAATAAAATTTGCGATGTCGCATTAATAAAACAATTTGACTTGGCGGCAATAAACGAAGGCTCGATGGATCTTGCAGCGGGGAAAAACTACAGTTTCAGTGGAAAAAACAAAACGATAGTTCTCTCTTTTGAAAATGATATGGGAAATTACACGCTTTTATTTGAAGCTCAAGAATAAGCTATTTTCAATTAAAAAAATTATAGCAAACCCTCCATTTCAGTTTGAATTTTTTTTGCTTCTTTCCTTGCTTTTTCCGCAAAATCCTCTCCGGAACCGGCATACAATATAGAACGAGAAACATTAACTAAAAGTCCGCACTGTTTATTCATTCCATACTTAGCAACATCTGCTAGCGATCCGCCCTGAGCGCCAACACCCGGCACCAATAAAAAATGATCAGGAATAATTTTACGAATCTGTGCTAAATATTCTGCTTTAGTTGCACCCACAACAAACATCATGTTATCAGCACTGCCCCAAGTTTTAGATTTTTTTATCACTTCTTCGTAAAGCGTTCCACCCTTTGCTAATTGCAACAATTGAAAATCAAAAGCGCCCTCATTAGAAGTAAGCGCGAGTAGAATAACCCATTTATCGTAATATCCTAAAAAAGGTTTTACAGAATCGCTACCCATATAAGGTGCTACGGTTACAGAATCAAAACCGTAATGCTCAAACATAGAACGCGCATACATCGTAGATGTATTTCCAATGTCACCACGTTTCGCATCGGCTATGGTAAAAATTTCTGAAGGAATAAGTTGCATGGTCTGCTCCAAACTTTTCAATCCTGAAACGCCATTTGCCTCATAAAAGGCAAGATTGGGTTTGTAAGAAACACATAAATCATGCGTCGCTTCAATAATTTGCTTATTGAATTCAAAAACTGGATCTGCTTTTTTAAGAAGATGTTTTGGTATTTTCTTTATATCGGTATCAAGTCCAATACAAAGAAAACTTTTCTTCTGAAGAATTTGTTCGTAAAGCTGGGAGCGATTCATTAACTAAAGATAACGCTTTTGTTTCATTTTATTTTTAAAAGAAAATTACCCTATTTATGGTAAAAATTATTGCATCCCTTCTTTAATTCGCTCCGCATTTTCAGCCAACTGCAACGCATCTATCATGTCCTGAATTTCCCCATTCATGAAAGAAGGTAAATTATGCTGCGATAAAGAAATTCGATGGTCTGTTACTCGAGACTGGGGAAAATTATACGTCCTAATTTTAGCGGATCGATCGCCAGTCGAAACAATTGTTTTGCGCATGCTCGCCGACTTTGCATTTTTCTTTTGCAATTCGATTTCATATAATTTTGTCCTCAACATAGCCATCGCACGCTCCCGATTACCTAATTGTGAACGTTCTACTTGACAAGTGATGACTATGCCCGATGGTTTGTGTGTCAACATCACCTTTGTTTCCACTTTATTTACGTTCTGTCCACCTGCACCACCAGAACGCGCTGTTTGAATTTCAATGTCAGCAGGATTGATCACAACATCCACTTCTTCAGCTTCAGGCATCACCACTACAGTCGCAGCAGAAGTATGAACTCGTCCCTGCGTTTCCGTATTGGGCACACGTTGCACGCGGTGAACACCTGATTCATATTTTAAAATTCCATAAGCACCGGGGCCCGTTACTTCGGCAAGAATTTCTTTGTACCCACCCATTGTTCCTTCCGAAAAATCGATAATTTCTAATTTCAAACTGTTCATCTCGCAATAACGTGTATACATTCTAAACAGATCACCTGCAAAGATAGCGGCCTCATCACCTCCCGTTCCTCCTCGAATTTCAAGCACCGCATTTTTTTCATCTTCCGGATCTTTAGGAATTAACATATTTCGAATTTTATCTTCGATGATGGGAACTTTCGGTTCGAGTTCAAAAATCTCCGCTTTCGCCATCGATAAAAAATCTTGATCTTTCTCAATTGCCAAAACCTTTTTTGCTGAGGTGATATTTTCAAGCAATAAACGATATTCATGATATGCTTCAACAATTATACCGAGGTCTTTGTATTCCTTATTCAATTTTGCAAACACTTTCATATCGGACATGGAAGCAGGATCACTCAATTTGAGTTCAACTTCTTGTCTTCTATTTTCTATTGCTGCGAGTTTAGCTAACATAACTAATTAGTAATTAAGATTTGAAAATATTTTTAGTGTACTCGTTTTATTGTAAAATGAATTTTGAAAAATAATTAGCGTTGGAAAAAACCACTATTCAATATTGTAGCTAATAATGAAACTCACCGAACTCCGAAGAGATGGTTAATTTTTTTTCTGTGCAAGCTTCTACCCTACCCACAATACGCGCATCGATGTTGAATGACTTTGAAATTTCAATAATAGAGTCAGCATGTTCTTTCGAAATGTAAACTTCCATGCGATGACCCATATTGAATACTTTATACATTTCTTCCCAACTCGTTCCACTTTGATCTTGAATCAATTTGAACAATGGAGGAACGGGAAATAAATTATCTTTTATGACGTGAACATTTTTTACAAAGTGTAATACTTTTGTTTGTGCGCCACCACTGCAATGAACGATTCCGTGAATATTATTTCTGTGTTTTGCTACTATTTTTGTAATGACAGGTGCATAGGTTCTAGTAGGAGAAAGCACCAATTTTCCAGCGGTCATTTTTTTTCCGTTTCCAATGTCAATTTCGTCTGTCAATTTTATTTTTCCGCTATACACTAAATCGGAAGGAATTTTCGGATCAAAACTTTCGGGATATTTTTTTGCTAAAGAATTTTCAAACACATCGTGACGAGCAGAAGTTAAACCGTTACTTCCCATTCCTCCGTTATATTCTTTTTCATAGCTCGCTTGTCCACAAGATGAAAGTCCGACAATCACATCACCAACTTGAATTTTATCATTTGAAATTACATCACTGCGTTTCATTCTCGCAATAACCGTTGAATCAACAATTATTGTTCTGACTAAATCGCCCACGTCTGCCGTTTCTCCACCTGTAGATGTGATTCCAACACCGAGTGCTCGCATTTCCTTCAGGACTTCTTCTGTGCCGTTGATGATGGCAGAAAGCACTTCGCCAGGAATCATATTTTTATTTCTACCGATAGTGGAGGACAATAAAATAGTATCAATTGCACCCACACATAAAAGGTCATCGGTATTCATCACAACTGCATCCTGCGCAATTCCTTTCCAAACACTTATATCACCTGTTTCTTTCCAATACAAATAAGCAAGAGCTGATTTTGTTCCCGCGCCATCTGCATGCATCACCAAGCAATAATTTTCATCGCCAGTTAAATGATCAGGTATAATTTTGCAAAATGCATTGGAAAAAAGACCCTTGTCAATATTCTTAATCGCGTTATGAACGTCTTCCTTGGAAGCCGAAACACCTCGTTGATTATATTTTAAGTCTGTCATGCTTGTAAATAAGAAGCGCCCCGACATGTTGCGGAGCGCTTCAATGTATAGCATCCACCGAAGCAGATATTTTATCTAATTCCTATTTAGGAACGTCAGTAGCTTCTGAATCGCCTGATTCATCAAACGCACCAGCATTTACTTTAGGACGAATAATTTTACGCTCGTTTTGATCAGCAGGTGCGTTAGGATCAACATAATCCCATGAAAGCACTTTGAATACAGAACGACGATTTAAATCAAAAAGAGCTTCTTGTTCTTGTTTTGATTTTTTACCCATAATGTATTTCTCTGTAAGAATAGAACCATCTTGCATTTTAAGTGGCTTTTCCTCTCCATAACCTTTTGCTACAATTCGCTCTTGAGGTATTTTTTTCTCAACAACAAGGTAATCAACACATGATTGAGCACGTGCCTGAGAAAGTGTTTGGTTGTATTTGTTAGTTGCACGACTATCTGTGTGAGAACTAATCTCGATGATAATAGATGGATTATCTAACAAAGTCTGATAAAGGAAGTTAAGCGAATCTTTTGACTCTGGCTTAAGCGTTGATTTATTTAGGTCATACAACACGGCAGGGAAACGAATTTCAGATTCAGCAGGAACAAGACAAAAATCTTTTACAAAATCCTTTGAAACCATTTCGCCAACTGTAGTGACTTTTCCTTTGTCTTTATCTGGAAGATTTAAATAACCTTCAGCTTTATCGCTACTCGCCTTATCCGCGAACACAACTAAAATATAAGATACTTCAGGAAGAAGGTCAAATTTATAAGCACCCTTTGCATCAGTTGTAACTTCCAATGCAGATCCGTCAGATCCAACCATACGCACAATAGCTCCAGCCACTAAAATACTTGGACCATACTTACAATCTGTAATTGTACCAGCTAAGTGGAAAACTAAAGGCGGAAGGTAGAAAGACCAAATATCATCATCACCTTTTGTGCCTTCACGATTAGAGGTAAGGTAACCTAAATCCTTTTTACCATCAAATACAATTCCGAAATCATCACCAGAAGAATTCATTGGAAATTTCAAATTTTCAGGTTTACCAAATTTCCAAGTCTTTGGTTCGGTCAATGCGCATTTGAAAACATCAAGCCCACCCATTCCTAATTGACCATCGGAAGAGAAATAAAGATCGCCTAGTTCAGATAAATAAGGAAATCCTTCGCGACCAGAAGTATTTATTTGTGGTCCCATGTTAACGGGCTTTCCCCATTTTTTTGTTTTTTTATCAAATGTAGATTTCCACAAATCAGAAAAATGCCCGCCTGTAGAACCTGTCATATCAGAAGAAAAAATCATTACTTGCTCGTCAACAGAAATTGTTGGGTGACGGAAATTAAAACTGTCAAGCATTGCAACATCTAAACCAAACTCAATGAGTTCAGCTGGTCCCCAAGCATTTCCTTTTTTTGCGGACATGTAAATTTTACAAGTGATTAATTTCTTTTTCAATTGTTCACAGCGTGTGAAATAAATTTTATCTCCTTTTTTATTTACACAAGACGCGCCTTCATTTCCAAGTGCACTGTTTACTTCACCTTGAATAACTGAAGGAGTTGACCACTTTCCGTTCTTGTCAACTTTTGTCTCGAACAAATCAGAATACATAGTTCCTGAAATAGGATCTATTTTACTTCCAGTTTGTCCTTCTCGCTTAGAAGTAAATACTAATGCAGTATGCTTCTTATCGCCGTATGTTGGGGAAAAATCGTAATCTTTTGAATTAATTTGTGCCATGTTATCTACAACATAACGCGTTGGAGCATCTTTCCATTTTTGTGCAAGCTCTGAGGATTTAATTCCATTTTCTCCAGCTGGATCTGATGGAACTAGTTTTTGATATTGCTGAAATGCAGTGATAGCCTCATCGTATTTCATATTAATTTTTTGGGCCTCAGCAAAATAAAGATACATTTTATCATTATTATGTTTTGCTTTAATAGCTTTAGAATACCAGCTTTCTGCTAATTTCCAATCCATCATCATTCGGTAACTCTCACCAATCTGGAACATGATACGAGCCTTTTCCTGTTTGTTTTTAATTTTTGCCATCCCCTTTTTATAGAGATCGCTAGCATTATAATACTGCTGTGATTCAAAAGCTTTGTCAGCATCACGGATGTAATTCTTCTGCGCATGAGCATTCATAACAAATGCAATCATTAAAAATACAGTAACAGAGAAAACTTTAATAAGTTTCATAGATTTTTTTTTGTGTTTCAGATTTACTTGGGTGCTAAGATAATTAAATCCTTAAAACAAGGAGGCATCAAAGTTAAATTTAGATGGCAAAAAGTTTAATTATTTCATTGTTTGAAATTCGTGAATTTAAAATTAATTCGATTTCTGACAAATTAAATTACTTAAACTACTGATAATCAAAATAATATACTATAATTTCAAGTATGCAATATGCTAAATTCGTGGAAAAGCCGATTACTTGCCAATTACTTAGTAAATAACAATTCTCTGTACTTAGGCAACGGCCAAACCTCATCTGCAACAATCATCTCCAATTTATCCACATGATCACGAATAATATCAAAAAATGGCTTTACGGTATTACAATACGCTTCGGCCTTTATTTTCCAGTCTTCAATATTATTAGCTTTTCTACGTGCTTCAATCATTGCATCTACATTCGTTTTGATACCATTCACATGAGTAGAAATTGCTGTAATCATTTCCAACTGAGTAGCAGACGCATTTTTATAATCGCTTGCTGACAATATTTCTTTTAACCCTAAAACATTTTTAATAATCGTATTTTGATATTGTAAAGCAGTTGGAAGAATATTTATCATTGCGATATCGCCCATTGCACGAGATTCGATCTGAATTTTCTTCACATACGTTTCCAAATAAATCTCATACCGAGCATGTTGTTCGCGTTCTGTCAATACGCCATGGCGTTCAAACATCTTAATGTATTTTTTATTAAGCCATGCATCAAGTGCTTCTGGAGTGGTTTTAAAATTATGTAATCCTCGCTTAGTTGCTTCCACTACCCACTCTTCGCCATAACCATTTCCTTCAAATCTAACACGCTTACTTGCTACAATATAATCACGTAATATTTGAAAAATAGCTTCGTCTTTTTCTACACCACTTGCAATCAATGCATCAACATCCTTTTTAAATTGCACCAATGTGTCAGTCATAATTGTATTCACAACGGTCATTGCACCCGAACAATTTGCTGCCGAACCAACAGCTCTAAATTCAAATTTGTTACCGGTGAAAGCAAATGGTGAGGTACGGTTACGGTCAGTATTATCCAACAAAATATCAGGTATCTTTCCAATATTCAACTTTAATTGTGTTTTCTGATCGGGCGTCATTTTACCACTCTTTACTTTCACCTCAATCTCATCTAGTACAGCAGTCAATTGAGAGCCAAGAAAAACGGACATGATTGCAGGTGGTGCTTCATTCGCACCAAGTCGATGGTCGTTTCCCGCTGATGCAATTGTGGCACGAAGTAAATCGTCGTTGTCGTGAAAGGCCTTGATTGTATTCACGAAAAATGTTAGAAATTGTAAATTCGTTTTCGGTGTTTTGCCTGGACTCAATAAATTTTTTCCCAAATTTGTTGCCAAGGACCAATTATTATGTTTTCCACTTCCATTAACACCGGCATAAGGTTTCTCGTGCAATAAGACACAAAAGTTATGGCGTCGTGCAACTTTTTGCATCAAGTCCATTAACAATTGATTGTGGTCAACAGCCAAATTTATTTCTTCATATATAGGTGCACACTCAAACTGATTTGGTGCAACTTCGTTATGCCTTGTCTTAATGGGAATGCCAAGTTTATGCGCCTCTATTTCTAAATCACGCATAAAAGAAGTTGCTCTATCAGGTATAGAACCAAAATAATGATCGTCCAATTGTTGGCCTTTAGCAGGTGCAGCACCAAATAAAGTTCGGCCTGTGGTTACCAAATCGGGACGCGCATTATTTAAGGCCTCATCAACTAAAAAATATTCTTGTTCCCAGCCGAGTGTGGCAATTACTTTAGTGACATTCTTATCAAAATATTGACATACATCAACTGCGGCCTTATCCAAAGCTGCCAGTGCTTTCAATAGTGGAGATTTAAAATCGAGCGTGTCGCCAGTATATGAAACAAAAATTGTTGGAATACAAAGTGTATCACCAATAATAAACGCGGGTGAAGTTGGATCCCAAGCGGTATAACCACGTGCTTCGAATGTATTTCTAATTCCTCCATTAGGAAAGCTAGATGCGTCGGGCTCTTGCTGTACCAATTGAGTGCCACCAAATCTTTCAATAGCTCGGCCACCTTCAACTGGCTCAAAAAACGCATCGTGTTTTTCAGCTGTTGTTCCTGTCAAGGGCTGAAACCAATGCGTATAATGAGTCGCTCCCTTTGAAACTGACCAATTTTTCATCCCTGCAGCAATTACCTCTGCCATATTTCTGTCAATTCGTTCGCCTTTTTCAATAGCGGCCATAACAGTATTATATGCTTCCTCCGACAGATGTAATCGCATTGAATCTCTACCAAAAACATTTTCTCCATAGTAAGCAGCAACACCACCAGGAGGTGTTTCAATGTGAATTGGTTTGCGACTCAAAGACTCATCTAGGGCCTTAAAACGAACGTGTGACATATTTTAAATTTTGATGCAAATGTACCTAAAACAGGGGGGTGTCGGTAGAAAATAGATCATTTTTTACTAACATGTATGTAAAATTAGGGGGGGCTGATGAAAATACATCAATTTACAAACATTTAGTAAAATTTGGTTGGTAACGATTGAACAATATTTCTATTAAAAGGGGGAATTTTTTTCTACAGCAAATTACTAAATGGGCTATCTTTTAACTGATATCGATTTTTTGCCAAACTACTATCTAATTCTTGTCTAATATTAAATAGATCGAATTTCTAAAGAGCAATTAATGTTTTATAAATTTGTACCCAATTACAAAATTTTAGAATCCTTAAACACTCAAAATACACAATCAAAAATAAAATGCTAGAAAATAACAGAACCGAAAAAATTGAGGAGATCAAGAAGGCCATTGAACCATTGCGTCAAGAAATTATTAACCATAAAGTCTATTCAATAATTAAGGATTTGGAAGACTTGAAGATTTTTATGCAATTCCATGTATTTGCCGTTTGGGATTTTATGTCGCTTCTAAAAACATTGCAAAACAATTTGACTTGTACATCGGTTCCCTGGTTTCCAAAAGGTTCTGCAGACACAAGGTATTTAATAAATGAAATAGTTGTCGGTGAAGAAGCTGACATTGACTTATACGGAAACAGAAAAAGCCATTTTGAAATATACCTCGACGCAATGAAACAATGTGGAGCATCGACCTCCCAAATTGAAGTATTTATAAAAACATTAAATTCAAGTGAAAATTTTGAAAACGCATTTAACGAAGCAAATGCCCCGCAAGCTGCAAGGGACTTTGTATCATTCACATTTAAAATAATTGCTAGCAAGAAAGACTATTTACAATCCGCTATTTTCACTTTTGGTCGCGAAGACTTAATTCCAAGTATGTTCATTGCAATAATTAATGACATACATAAAAAGTTTCCTGACGAAATTTCTCTTTTCAAATACTATCTAGAACGGCACATTGAGGTTGATGGCGGGCATCACAGTCACCTTGCCTTGCAAATGACATCCAACCTTTGTGATAAAAATGATGCTTTTTGGAAAGAGGCAGAGTTAGCCACAATTGAATCCTTACAAATGCGTATCAACCTATGGGATGGAATATACCAGCAAATAGTTGATCGAAAAAAAGTTCCCGCATTTGAGCAGGCAAACCAGTCCGAAAAGGTTTTATAGATTTTCTATCTGTACTAAATCAGTCACGCTTGACAGCGCCTGGAGGCACTAATGGATTTTCATTTTCAATCGTCTCCTTTTCTTTAGAGACATTGAGCTCTTCCTTTGAGTTGTGATGCGATTCGATTGAATTTAATCCCTCCTTAATTCCACCGGTAATTTTTTCAGTCGCTTTTTTTAATTCTGATATTTCATCACTAATATTTATATCTCTCTGAATTTCTGTGGATCCAATTTCAATCTCACGTTGAATTTCGGCAGTTGCATTTTTCATTTGTCGCATTCCTTTTCCCAAAGCACGAGCAATCTCAGGCAATTTGCCCGTTCCAAAAAACATCACAACAAACATTACAATAAGTAAAATTTCTCCTGTTCCAAGGTTAAGAAAGAGAACAACAAATGGCATTTGCATACACAAAGTTAGGAATAAAAAAGCCGCCTAATCATGAGAAAAGGCGGCTTCGAATTAAATTCAATTGAAATTATTTTACTTCCTCAGGCTTGCTACGATCCAAATCGACAACGATTGGTGTAGCAATACAAAGTGAAGAATAAGTTCCGATGACAATACCAATCAAAAGTGCGAACGAGAATCCACGAATTGTCTCGCCACCAAAGATGAAAATTGCTAGCAACACGAAGAAGGTAATCATTGAAGTATTGATAGTTCGTGACAATGTAGAATTCAATGCGTAATTAATAGTTGGTACCTTATCCATGTTAGAAAGATTCTTTCCTTGTTTTAAAAGAAACTCGCGAATTCTATCGAATACAACTACGGTATCAGTCATAGAATAGCCCATTACCGTAAGAATCGCAGCAACAAAATGTTGGTCGAGCTCAAGTGGAAAAGGAAGTAGACCATCAAAAATTGTATAGCAAGAAAGTACAATTAACACATCATGGAAAAGAGCGGCAACAGCACCCAAGCCATATTGCCATTTTCTAAATCGGAAGAGAATGTACAAGAACATTAATGCACAACTAATCAAAATCACAAGAAAAGATTTTGTTAAAACTTCCTGAGCAATCGTCGGACCTACTTTAATAGAGCCCATTTCCAAATACTTAACGCCAGGGTCAATAGATTTATCAATCCCTATATAAAGTTTCTTAGCAACCTCTAAATCAACATCAGTAGAAACTTCAGAAGCTTTAAAGTTGGTTGTGATTTTCAATTGGGTAGCACCGCCTGCAGTTTTTACCTCTGTAGAAGTTCCTGGAAACTGAAGGTTAAGGGCTAATCTAATTTTTTCACGATCTACATCTTTATTAAAACGCACAGTATAAGAACGACCTCCACTGAAATCAACACCTTTAGAGAAACCATCATTCTTAAAGTAGAATATAATACCAAGCGCAATTATAGAAAGTGATAATATATAATACCATTTTCTATTTTTTACAAAATCAATTTTTGTATTTTTTAAAATGTTTTCAGTAGAAGCAGCAGAAAAATTGATTTTACTTTCACGCTTTAACATACCATCAAAAATCAAACGTGTAATAAAAATAGCGCAGAACATTGAACTTATGATACCTATTATGAGTGTTGTTGCAAAACCTTGAACGGGTCCTGATCCAAATGAAAATAAGATGATACCAAGAATTAATGTTGTCAAGTTCGAGTCAAGAATGGAAGACATGGCGTGTTTATATCCATCTGCAATTGCATTTGAGATAGATTTTCCTTCTCGCAACTCCTCCCTTACTCTTTCAAAAATCAAAATATTCGCATCCACAGAAAGTGCGATAGTTAATACCATACCTGCAATTCCTGGCAATGTAAGTACAGCTCCAAGCGAACTGAGAATTCCCATCACAAAGAAAATATTCACAAACAATGCTACGTCAGCAACCCAACCCGCTTTATTGTAATAGAAGCCCATATAAATGAGTACTACCAATAATGCTACAATAAAAGAAATTACTCCAGAACGAATAGCTTCAGAACCAAGTGTTGGTCCAACAACCGTTGACGCAACAATATTTGTTGGCGCCGGAAGTTTTCCTGAATTCAAAACTTTTGTCAAGTCATCGACTTCTTTTATTGTGAAATTTCCTGTTATTGATGAAACACCACCAGTAATTTCACCTTGAACAGTAGGAAATGAATAAACGTAATTATCAAGTACGATTGCTACACTTTTCTGAATATTTGCTTTTGTGAGTCGCGCCCACTGACGTGTTCCCTCTGCATTCATAGTCATAGAAATCTCTGGACTTCCATTACCACTCATACGATCGAAAACTTTTCTTGCATCCGTTACAACATCTCCCATAATTGCAGCTCCTTCTGTATGCGAAGCGCCACCACCATGCGTTGCTTTCAATGCAATCATTGAAACAAATGGCTGACCTGCTGTGGTAAATTCTGCCTTTACAGTCCATGCGAAACGTAAATCGCTCGGAAATAAACTTGCAATTTCAGGACGACGTAATAATACTCCAATTGATGAAGTGTCTTTTACCAGAACACCAAAAATCATTGGACCTTTGCCCTGTTGATTTCCAGCCACTGCAAAATCTCCAATCGGATTACGCTCCTTTTGACCAGCTACTAATTTTAAAGTATCACCTTTTGTTTTATTGGTGCTATCAGCAACCTTAACTGCATTATCAAATTTTGTTTTGGCAACAGCAATTGCTAAAGTTGTATCTGCTTTTGTCTTTGTTTTTACAAAAACCGGCTTTAATAAATTTGAATCCGCAAAGGTGGAATCAATTTTATATCCAAGTATAATTTTTAACTTCTCGTTTGCATCGTTTAATTTTGGACCAATCTCTGCGATCTCATAGGTTTCCCAGAACTCAAGATTTGCAGAGCTTTGCAACAATTTTTTTACACGGTCCTCGTCCTTCACACCTGGAAGTTCAACAAGAATTCTATTGGTACCTTTTAAATGTTGGATGTTTGGCTGTGCTACACCAAATTCATTTATTCTAGTTTCGATAACCAATTTTGCACGTTCAACAGCGTCGTCTGCTTCTTTTCTAAGCGCTTCCAAAACTTTAATATCGTCAGACTCATAAGTAATGTCATACTTCTTTAACTGCGGTGATGTTGCAAATAAACTTGATAGACGGCCTTTAGGATTTATTTCGTGGTAGGCCTGACCAAATAAAGTAACATAATCACCTCCTATAGTCAATTGATTAGCATTCGCTTTTACAATCGCCTGATTAAAACCAGGATCAGTTGAGAAATTTGCAAGCGCTTTAATAATATCCGGAGTGGAAACCTCCATGGTCACGTTCATTCCACCTTTTAAGTCAAGACCAAGATTCAACTCTTTGTCTTTGCAACTCTCATAAGTATATAACTTAAGGAATATTTTTTTTCCAGCAATGGAATCCTTCAAATAAAATCGCTCACGAAACTCAATAACTGAATCTAGAATTCTTCGCTCTTCCAGAGGATTGCCCGCAGACCTTGCCTTTGCTCCATCAACAATGGATTTCTTTAAAGAATAATTAACTGCATACTGGTGAGCTTTTTTCTCCCAACTTCTTGTTACAAATGAAAAAGAAAGATAAAAGAAACAGCTTGCTGCCATTAAAATGGCAAAAATTCGGATAGCACCTTTAATGTTTTGCATAGTAGTATTAACGTAAATCAGTTAGAAATGAAGTAAATAGAACAATTCATTCCATTTTTAGAGGGTGCAAATATAAAATAAAAACCCAATACGCCAAGTGAAAATCTACCTTTGAAGTACCATTTTTGAGCTATCTTTGTAAAACCCCTCTTAACCAATACAACAAGAAAAAACAATCCATATGTCCCGTATACTTTTAGTATTTGTATGGGTCCTAATGCTCACATCCTCAGCACTTAAAAGTCAACAAGCAATGACCTTTTCAAGGGCTGATACAGTTCCCGTTTTCGAAAACAATCTTCAACTATTATTTCCTTGGGCAGGCGGATTAAATTTTTGCCAATTCTCAGAAATTGACCTAAACCAAGACGGAAGGCTTGATTTATTCGTTTTTGATAGGTCGGGCAATAAAATTCAGACTTATATCAATAACGGAACAGCAAACCAAGTAGACTATGTTTTGGCGCCAGAATTTATAAGCAAATTCCCAACTATGCACGATTGGGTATTATTACGCGATTACAATTGTGACGGCAAAATGGATATTTTCACTTATTCCGTTGCAGGTTTTTCTATTTTCAAAAACACATCCACAATCGCTGCAGGATTACAATTTCAATTTATGCAATATATTGTCAACACAGATCGATCGCCAAACAGCTCGCATTTTATTGGCAATCTTTTTGTTAGTCAAATTGACTTGCCTGCAATTCGCGATGTGGACGGAGATGGCGATTTAGATATATTGACATTTCAAAATGGAGGAAATCAAGTAGAGTACCACAAGAATAATAGTATGGAGCTATTTGGTATTTGTGACAGCATCCGTTTTATAACCAGCACAAATTGTTGGGGAGAATTTACGGAGAATGTATCTAATTCTTCCATTTTACTAAACCAAAATTGTCCTGCTGTTCCAATCAACTTTTCAAAACATAATTTTAATGAAAGAAATGCGATGCATTCTGGCTCTTGCTTGGAGTGCATCAACATTGAAAATGATGGCGACCAGGATTTATTGATTGGTGATCTTGGCAGTACAAAAATTTCACTATTAAGAAATGGTGGAACAAACGCATTGGCATTAATTGACTGGGTGGACAATTCGTTTCCTACTTATGACACTTCGTTAAATCTTGATATTTTCCCTTGCCCCTTTCATCTTGATGTAAACAATGATGGGATAAAGGATTTATTATTTTCGCCCAATGCACAAAACACTTCAGAAAATTTTCAAAGTTGCTTGTATTATAAAGGAACAAATACAAATACCGATGTCGAAGTTACTTTTGTACAAAATAATTTTCTTCAAGAAAATATGATTGATGTGGGCGAAGGATCCAATCCGGTATTTTTCGATTATGACCAAGATGGAGATGAAGATTTATTTCTTGGAAATTATGGATATTTTCAACCTACTGGTCCAATAGCATCAAAAATTACTCTTTTCAAAAATTTAGGAACAACACTAGCTCCTTCGTTTAACTTAGTTACAAGAGATTTTGCAAATCTTCACGTTAACGTACCATCACTAATAGGAACAGCACCAACTTTTGGTGATTTAGATGGCGATGGCGATAAAGATTTATTGGTAGGGGATTTTAACGGTGAGCTCTATTATTTTGAAAAGCAGGCTGGCCCCAATGATAATTTTGTTTTTGTGCAAAGTCTTTACCAAGGCATAGATGTAGGAAATTATGCTACACCGCAATTAATTGATGTGGACCGAGATGGTAAAATTGATTTATTAATTGGCTCGCAAAGTGGAACGATTGCTTACTACCACAATGATGGCACACCAAATGTTCCTGCATTCAATTTAGTAACAAACTTTTGGGGAAATGTAATTGTAAATCAACCCGGATACATTACGGGTTACGCTACTCCTTGCATGTATGACGACACAGGAAATTATGTTTTAATTGTAGGATCAGAACGAGGATGGGTAAATAGGTATGATCATATTGACGGAAACCTCGCTGGCATATTCACAAGAACAGATTCGATGTATGTCAGTACCTATGAAGGAGGAAATGTTTCAGCAGCTGTCACTGATTTAAACAGCGATGGGACAAAGGATATAATGATTGGAAATTATTCTGGGGGGCTTTCGCTTTGGTATGGCGATGCAAATGTTGCTATTGCAGAAAGTGAGAATATGGAAAACTATTCTTTTCAATTTTATCCAAATCCCGCAAGTCAAAATTTAATAATTAAACTAAACAAGGCAGTGTATGGAAAGTCAATACTTTTTATCTATGACCTTTCTGGCAAAGAAATTAGTAAGGAAGAAATTAAGACGCAAGAAACCAATATTGCTGTTGCTCTCTTAGCTCCAGGTTTATACCTCTGCACATTATACAATCAAAACGGTTATTCTTACAATGTAAAACTTATTATTAGCCGATAAAAATGATAGTTGCAATAAAACACAATCCTCAAAAAAAGTTATGAAGTGCTTTTTTATTACCTCATTTGTCTTTCTATTTTCTTTTGCCCAGGGGCAAACACAAGTGCAATTTATTCGTGTAGATACAATTCCCGTTTTGATTGGCACACAATCTTTAATTAATCCTTGGGCTGGAGGCATTAATTATGGACAATTTTCAGAAATTGATTTGGATCAAGACGGAACATTGGATTTATTTGTTTTCGACAGAACGGGAAATAAAATCACCACTTATATTAATAACGGAACTGTAAATGCAATAGATTATAAACTTGCAGCGCAGTACGTGGCACAATTTCCTATACTGCATGATTGGGCTATCCTTCGGGATTATAATTGCGATGGAAAAATGGATATTTTCACTGCCTTTACAGGAAGCTCGCCAGGTATTTCTGTTTGGAAAAATACCTCAACACTTGCAGTAGGATTACAATTTCAATTAGTTGCAGATTCTCTAATTTCAAATTTGACACCCAACAGCACAAATATTAATCAAACCATATGGGTAACAAATGTCGACATCCCTGCAGTTAGAGACATTGATAATGATGGAGATCTTGATATTTTAACATTCGACGGTTCAGGAACTCATGTTGAATTTCATCGAAATCTGTCAGTAGAAAATTTTGGAATATGTGACAGTCTGCTATTTAAAATACAAACAAGCTGTTGGGGTAATTTTGCTGAGAATACCTTGAATGCAAATCTTACACTAAACGATTCTTGTGCCGCTCCGGCTATTAATAACCAAAATTCAACTAGCACACAATCGGCACAACACAATTTGCACAACGGCTCTTGTATAGAATGCATCCAGACCGACAACGACAATGACCATGATATTTTAATTGGTGACATTTCAAATCAATACATAACGTATGGAAGAAATGGAGGAAGCTCGTCTTTTGCAACAATAGATTCTGTGGACACAAGATTCCCGGATTATGATTCAACACTTACAATGTTTATTTGGAATTGTGCTTACCACATAGACGTAAATAACGACGGTAAAAAAGATTTAATCATGTGTCCCAATGCATCCAACGCATCTGAAAATAAGAAGAGTTGTTGGTATTACCAAAACACGGGCACCAATACAGCAGTTCAAGTGCAGTTTATTAAAAACAATCTCCTTCAAGATGAAATGATTGAGGTTGGAGAAGGTTCATTCCCTCGTCTTTTTGACTATGATAACGACGGAGATCAAGATTTATTTATTGGTAATTATGGCTATTACAGTAGTTCCAGTGCTTACGCATCAAAAATTGCTTTGTATAAAAATATAGGAACGATAAATGCGCCTTCTTTTAAATTATTGACCGACGATTTCATAAATCTACATGCTACCACATCAAACATTGTGGCTCCTGTTCCAACTTTTGGCGACCTTGACGGTGACGGTGACAAGGATTTAATAATTGGTGATGCGATAGGAAAATTACACTACTATAGAAAAGACCCGGGGCCAGCAGATAATTTCATTTTTATGTCCTCTAATTATTCCGGAATCGATGTTGGTAATTATGCTACACCGCAACTAATCGATGTTGACAGAGATGGAATAATTGATTTGCTAATTGGCGAACAAAGCGGAAATGTAAATTATTATAAAAATACAGGAACAGCTAGCATTGCAAACTTCGTATTGAATACTGCTATACTTGGCAATGTCATTGTGAATCAAGTTGGCTATACAACAGGTTACAGTGTTCCGTTTTTGTGGGATCACAATGGTTCTTATACATTATTAGTTGGTTCAGAACGAGGATTTCTATTTCGGTACGACAACATCGATGGAAATCTCGGAGGAAATTTTACATTAACGGATTCGCTCTTTGTAAGTTCGCGTGAAGGATTGCGAATTGCACCATGCATGGGGATTTTAAATAACGATACTTTACCTGATTTAATGATCGGCAATTATGCTGGTGGTGTTTCTGTATTTTATGCCGACCTTATGAATGAGATTGCTTCCTTTGAAATCCAAAATTATAAATTTGAAATTTTTCCTAATCCGACTTCAGGTAATTTCAATATTACAAATTCAATTCAACAAAGTGACTTTCCTGCATCCTTTAAGATGCTGAATGTGGAAGGACAAATTATATTTCAAAAAGAAATTAATTCAACGATTGAATCAATTGACGTCACAAAATTTGCTGCTGGAATTTACAACTGCACATTAACACCAAAAAACAGAATAACGTCACACCAAAAAATTGTAATCATTCATTAAAAAACACCAACCGTTCATGTTGACAAAAAAACTTTTCATTTCAAGCGCTGCAATTGCTGTTATACTGCTATTGCCATTCGCTTGTAAAATAAAAAAAACCCCTTCGAAGCCAGTAAATCAAATAGTAACTTATAAAAATGATATCCATCCTTTAATTATGTTGAATTGCATGCCTTGCCACGATGCGGAATCAACAATATTGAAACTAACAACCTACGAAAGTGTGAGTGCAATAGGAAAAAATGGAGAACTAGAATTCCACACTTTAAAGAAAATGGATATGCCACCAAGAATTCCTTCAGAAAATAAGCCGAAGGGATTGCCAGTTGCTGAGCGTGAAAAAATTCGCATCTGGATAAACAACGGTTCCCTTAATAATTAATTTCTTAAAATTTTAATAAAAAATTTACATTACTATTCCTACTTTTATTGAAAGAAGAATGCTTGCTACTATGAATAAACAAATTATTAAATCTTCAATCCGTAAGGGAATTTTCATTTTCTCTATTACAATTACATTAATTATAATTGTGTATAGCGGATGCAAGCGAGATGAACCAATTATCGATTTGAAAACCTCCAACTACCCTGCTGCTATTGGAAACATTATACTAACAAAGTGTGCCGTATCTGGTTGTCATAATACACAGAGCAAAAACGCAGCTGCTGGGCTCGATTTAACTTCATGGACTACAATGATGAATGGAGATAGGAATGGTGCGGTTTGCATTCCATATTCGGCTGAAAACAGTACGCTTTTTTTATTTACCAATACCTATTCCGAATTTGGATCAATGGTTCATCCAACAATGCCTATCAATGACAACCCACTTACAAAAGATCAAATGCGCAGCATTCGTGATTGGATCAATGAAGGCGCACCAAATGCTGACGGTTTTGTAAAATGGTCAGATGATTTATTCAGAAGAAAATATTATGTTACCCAGCAAGGATGTGATGCTGTTTGTTCAATAGATGCCGAGACTAATTTACAAATGCGACAAATTTCAGTAGGTGCAACTGCTGCGATAGAATCACCACATGCCATTCGCATTTCTCCTGACGGACAATTTTGGTATTGTTGTTTTACAACTGGTAAATATTTAGAAAAACACCGTACCAGTGACGATGCATTAGTTGGTAGAATTTTGCTAGGTCCTACCAACGCTGCGGCAACAGGGAATTGGAATTCATTTTCTATATCGCCAAATTCGCAATTTGCGTATGTAATTGATTGGAGTGGAAACGGAAGAATCGCTCGCTTAGATCTTCATGCTATGAATTGGGTGCAAACTTACCAAGGTAGTCAGCTTTATATTTGGTCGCATGGTTCCAATATTAGTCCAGATGGAAATACTTTATATGTCTGCCCAACGGTTGGAAATTTTATTTATAAAATTGACATTAGCACACCACAACTGCCAAGCGACAATCATATTATCATAAATGGAGATGGTTTTGAAACTACTGTTTCTCATACAGAAGACCCGCACGAATTAACATTTAGCCCTGACGGAACAAAATATTTTGTGACTTGCTCTTGGTCAAATACAGTTCGTGTTATGGATGCAACAACTGATCAGTTGATAGCAACAATTCCTGTTGGGGGCACACCGCAAGAAATGTCAGTTTCACAAGACCCTAATACACCTTACATATATGTAACTTGTATGGAAGATACCGTAACTTACCAAGGAAATCGCGGATCTGTTTCAGTGCTAAATTGGCAAACAAATACTTTTGTTTGTTCTGTAAATACAGGATGGCAACCTCACGGCATTGCAGTAAACGATGATAAAAAAACTGTTTTAGTATCGCACAGAAACATTATGTTGGGGGGGCCAACTCCACATCACAGTACAAGCTGCATTGGAAGAAATGGCTATTTTACATTGATAGACATGAACACGAATCAACTTATTCCTAACAGCAATACAGAATTAACCGTAGACCCATACAGTGCTATTTATAAATAATGTCACAAAAAAAACATGCCGTTATAATTTTTGACGGGCTCTGCAATTTATGTAATAATAAAATAAATTTTGTTATCCGTAACGACAAAAAAGATTATTTCCGCTTTGCGCCATTGCAATCAGAAATTGGTAAAAAGCAACTGGCCAAACACCATATCCACCAACACAATTTTAATACGTTTTTTTTACTGGAGAATAACAAAACCTACAAACAATCGACGGCGGTTCTACGAATTATTAAAAAGCTGGATGGGTTGTGGCCAATTTTGTATGTGCTAATAATTATCCCCGCTTTTATGAGAAATGTAATTTACAATATCATCGCCAAAAATCGCTACAAATGGTGGGGGAAAAGGGATTCCTGCGCGGTTCCTGATGGAGCAAACCTAGAAAAGTTTTTATAACTATTAGCTTGTAATTTGATGACCAATCTTAATTTTCAAATGAAAAAATAATAATTTAAACGCTCAATTTTTAACGAATCAATTGAAATTACCTAAGTTTGTTTTTGCTTAATAAATAAAATATGAAAAATTTAATCCCGATATTCCTATTCATAGGAATTAACGCATTTGCACAAAATGAATCATTAACAGTTAAGAAAATAGTTCTTGACAACGGTTTTACTGTATTATTAAACCAAGATCCAAACGCGAAAGACGTTTACGGAGCTGTAGTTGTAAAAGCGGGAAGTAAAAATGATCCTGCCGATGCAACTGGAATGGCTCATTATTTAGAACATTTATTATTCAAAGGAACTGAGAATTTTGGAACAACAGATTATGTGAAGGAAAAACCATTTATGGATTCGATCATTTTTTATTATGACCTATTGGGTAAAACGAAAGACGAAGCTGCAAGAACTAATATTCAACAATTAATTAATTTACAAAGTATTGAACAAGCGAAATACGGAAAGCCAACAGAATTTGATAAATTAATTAAAAGTATAGGGGGAACAAACCTGAATGCATTTACAGCAAATGACATGACCGTTTACCACAATGAATTCCCTGGAAACCAAATAGACAAATGGCTAGAATTGTATTCAAACAGATTTCAAAATCCAGTTTTTAGATCTTTCCAATCTGAATTAGAAGTTGTTTACGAAGAAAAAAACAGAGGAATGGACAGTCCCTTTCAAAAAGTAATTGAAGAATTACACGAACAATTATTTAAAACACATCCCTATGGAACCCAAAGTACAATAGGAACAACAGAACATTTGAAAAATCCATCCTTAACTAAAATGTATGCTTATTTCAATACCTATTATGTTGCAAACAACATGGCATTGGTACTATCAGGTAATTTTGACATGGAAAAAACAATTCCGATTATCATTGAAAAGTTTTCTAAACTTAGGTCAGCGCCAGTACCTACATTTCCTAATTATGCAAGCAGTAAATTTGATAAAAAAGAATTAATTGAAGTAAAATACACGCCTATTAAAGTTGGGCTACTTGGTTATAAAACCTTTGCAAAAGGAAACAAAGATGAAATAGCTTTTGACATCTGTTCAAGTTTATTGCAAAACGAATCGGAAACAGGATTTTTAAATAAATTAGTTTTGAATGGAGACATAATGCAATCCGGTAAATTTCCTTTACCGTATAATGATGACGGTGCGCTCATCCTATATTACATTCCAAAATTAGTTGGACAATCATTTACAGAAGCAGAAACATTGATTCTAAATGCAATTGAGAAAATTAAAAAAGGAGATTTTACAGACAATGATTTAACAATCATTAAACAAGAGATTTCAAGACAAAGACAACAAGGATTGGAAAGTGTTGAAAACAGAGTCATGAATTTAGCGCAAATTTTCAGCGAAGGTTCTACTTGGGAAGACTATTTAAGTCAAGTAAAAGAAATTGAAAAAATAACGAAAGAAGATATTGTCAGAGTTGCCAACACTTACTTTATTGAAAACTATTTAGTCTATCGTTCTTCAATGGGTTTTCCAAAGAAAGAAACAATGCAAAAGCCAGGCTATAAAGCTGTAATTGCAAAACAGACTAAAGATTCTGAATACGCTAAAAAATTCATTGAATCAATAACGCCAAATGATTCCCCAAGAATTCTAGATTATAGCAATGATGCTAAATTGATACAAATAAACCCAAGCACTAAATTGTATGTAACAACGAATCCTACAAACGATATTTTTTCATTAAACATTGAGCGAATGATCGGAAAAGATTCGATTAAAAATTTAGACATCGCCAGTTACTTGTTTAATCAATTTTATACAAAAAGTTTCTCAAGAGATCAATTAAAAGAACAATTTGCATTGTTAGGAATAACGTATTACGCTTATGTGCTAGATTCCAGATTCAATGTATTTTTTACAGGACTAGAAAACAATTTAGAAAAAGGGCTACCCTTAATGAAAGCATTGATGTATGAGCCTTTGGTTGATGAAAAATCGATAGAAAGTATAAAAGAACAAATGTTATCTGAAAGAAAAGCAGAAGAGAAAGAGCCAAGTGAAATGGGTAGAATGCTTTTAAATTATGCTCGCTTTGGAAAAGACTCTGAAAACCTAAGACGCTTATCAAGCAAACAAATAAAAGCATTGAAAAGCCAAGATGTGCTGACAGAATACAAAAAAATATATGCTTACAATACCAATATTCATTTTGTAGGAAAAACACCCGCTGACAAAATAGAGCTAATGCTATTTACAGTTTTTCCTAAAGAAAATACAACCAGAAAAGTAGCATTAGCAGATAAGAAAACAAAAGCAATTACAAAAAATATTATTTATTTAATTAACGACGAAAATGCAGTTCAAAGTCAAGTTTACTTTTTGATCAACACACCCAATTTTTCTGGAAACACAGCTGACAAAGTAAATGCTGAAGCTTTCAATCAATATTTGAGTGATGGGTTTTCTGGCATACTCATGCAAGAAATCAGAGAATATAGATCTTTGGCTTATGCAACAGGGGGCGCATTCATTAACCCAATTGGTAAAAATAACCCAGGTGTTTTTTATGCCTATGTTGGATGTCAAGCTGATAAAACAAATGATGCCGTTGCCATATTGGATAGCATTGTGAAGCACATGCCCTTGAAACCTGATAGAATTGACATGATTAAATCTGGAATGATTAATTCAATATCATCTAACTTCCCTGACTTCAGAAATATTTCAAGTTCAATCGAAAGTGGAAAACAATTAGGAAATTTACAATCTCCACTGGTAGAAGAATATAAATTATATAAAACTTTAACGTTTGACGATATAATTAAATTTTACCAACCAAACATTCAAAGTCAGCCAAGAATTATTACAATTTATGGTGACTTAAAGAAAATGAATAAAAAGAAGTTGGCTAATTACGGTGAAATTGTCGAATTAAAATTGAAAGATATCAAAACGAAATAAGCAATAAAATACCAACCATTTGGCGCTGTAAAGAATTAAATTCTTTCGAAATAAGGAACTATTTTTTGGACGAAAATTATTTTCGTTTTTTTAATATTAATAAGAAACTCGAAAGAAATGAATTAGCTGTTTTTCTTCATGGTATCCAAAACAGTCATAACCTCTTTAACTGCAACGGCAGAATCGTTGAGTAATTTTTTCTCTTCTGCATTTAATTGTAATTCAATTATCCGCTCAATTCCATTCTTACCTAAAATCACTGGAACTCCGAGATAAATGTCTTTCATACCATATTCTCCTTTTAGCAATGCACAAACAGGGAATATTCTTTTTTGGTCTCTAACAATTGCTTCTACCATTTGGGCAGCAGCAGCACCAGGGGCGTACCAAGCTGAAGTACCTAGCAAATTCACGATTTCGCCTCCACCTTTTTTAGTACGATCAATAATTCCATCCAATTTTTCTTTTGAAATCAATTCCGTAACTGGTATGCCGCCAACAGTAGTGTAACGCGGTAGTGGTACCATTGTATCTCCATGCCCACCCATCAAAACTGCCTGGATATCTTTTGGTGAACAATTTAATTCTTCTGCAAGGAAAGCTCGGTAACGAGCAGTGTCTAAAATACCTGCCATACCAAAAACACGACTCGAATCAATTTTAGCAGTTAGGTATGCACAATACGTCATTACATCTAACGGATTCGAAACTATGATAATAATAGCGTTGGGCGAGTGTTGGATTATATTTTCAGTAACCGATTTTACAATAGCAGCATTCGTTGAAATTAAATCATCACGACTCATTCCTGGTTTGCGAGGAAGACCAGATGTAATGACCACTACATCAGAATTTGCTGTTTTCGAATAGTCGCCTGTCGAACCTATTAACCGCGTATCAGAAAGATTGATGGGAGATGTTTGCCAAATGTCAAGTGCTTTTCCTTCAGCAAAATTTGGTTTTATATCTACTAGAACTAATTCGTTACATAGTTCTTTCCGTGCAATTACATCAGCACAAGTTGCGCCAACATTTCCAGCTCCTACTACTGTTACTTTCATGTTTTTTATTTATTATTTATTAAAAATTAGATGCGTTTAAGAATCGAGTTCAAAAATATAAATTGCAGGGCATCAAAAAACATATTTCAAATTTTTCTTTTTATTCTTTTCAACTATTTATAAAAATCCAATTCTGAGAATTTATTAACATAAACTAAAGATTACACTAAAATTAGTTTGAAATTATATTATTTAAGCAAGATTCAACTATTTGAAGATTTTTGATAGAACTGTTTTTGTATATAGCTAATTTATCGTATTTTTGATAACTACAAAATTCATCAATGCGCAAGAAAATTACATCCTATTTTGTTTTTTTTATTGTCCTTTCAGTTTGCCCCTTTTTAGCAATTGGCCAGCCTACAACTGTATGCCCTAATAATGCAGGTGTAGACCAAACGCTTTGTGCACCAAACTGCGCCACACTAACAGGGACTTTTGTGAATGTCTACGCAACAAATACTTATGCCATTTCTACAATACCATATGCTCCCGATCCCTACAATGTAGGGACCTCCGTTTTTTTACAGGATGACCAATGGTCACAAGTAATAAATCTTCCTTTTTCGTTTTGTTTTTATGGAAATAATTATACGACTTGTATGATTGGTTCAAATGGAATGCTGTCATTTAGTGTAAACGGTGCGGGGGGGTATTGCCAATGGCCTATTGGAGCACCAGTACCAACTAATCAAAATCCTATGAACACGGTAATGGGACCTTGGCAAGATTTATATCCACCTGCAGGGGGAACAATAAAATACACAACCTACGGAACAACACCATGCAGAAGATTCGTTGTCAGCTGGTACCAACTACCTATGTATGCTTGCACATCTACATTGTGTACCCAACAAATTACGATATACGAAACCACAAATATTATTGATAATTTTATTCAAACGAAACCCACTTGTGGTTGGAATAGTGGCAGAGCAATTGAGGCCATTCACAATATAAATGGCACAGCCGCAATGGTTGTTGCTGGAAGGAATTCCCCAACAATTTGGACAACAACAAACGATGGGAAAAGATATTCACCAACTGGAACAAGCACATGTACGCTTGCTTGGTACCAAGGAGTAAATTTACTCTCAAGTTCTGCTTCAGTAGTGGTGTGCCCAACAACTACTACCACTTACACATTTCAAGCAATTTATACAAATTGTAACAATGTACCAGTAACCTTAAGCGACCAAGTTGTTGTCAATGTAAACAGCCTACCGACAACAGCAGGTCCCGATCAAAATATCTGTATTGGTGCATGCGTCAATCTTACAGGTGTAGCTGCTGGAGCTACAAGCTTCTCTTGGACTACATTACCCGGAAATACAAATGTTGGAAATACAGCAACCATCAATGTTTGCCCTGTAACAACAACAACCTATGTTGTCACATCCGTAGGACCGACTTGCACAGGTGCCGACACGGTAACTATTAACGTTACAGCAGCAATTATCTTAAGTGCATCACAAACTAATATCAATTGTTTTGGCCAATGTGTTGGCTCTGCAACTGTTGTTGCTACAGGAGGTAATGGCACTTTTACTTATTTGTGGACTCCCTCGGGTGGAACCGCAGCTACAGCATCTAATCTCTGTGCGGGAACATATACTTGCACGGTAACTTCGGGGCCAGCAAACTGTACTGCAACACAAACTTTTACCATTACCCAACCTCTAGCATTTACTGCAACACAAACGCAAGTAAATATTTTGTGTAGTAACGCCTGCACTGGAACAGCAACAGTTATAGCTTCGGGCGGCGTGGGACCTTACTCCTACTTGTGGAGTCCTTCAGGTGGAACTAATGCCAGTGCAACGCTTCTCTGTGCAGGTACATACACGTGTACAATTACAGATGCAAACAATTGTGTATTGACAAAAATTTTTACATTTATTAATCCAATAATTATTACTGCAACACAATCCCAAATAAACTTAATGTGTAACGCTGTCTGCAATGGTAGTGCTACAGTTGTTGCAGCAGGGGGAACTGGAATTTACACTTACTCCTGGTCGCCTTCAGGCGGAAATAATGCAACAGCAACCAACTTGTGTGCTGGAAACTATACCTGTACAATTACAGACTCCAACGGATGTTCAAGAACCCAATCATTTATTATAACACAACCACCAGCACTTACTGCAACACAATCACAAATAAATTTAATATGCAATTCGGTGTGTAACGGAAGTGCAGCTGTAGTTGCTACAGGAGGAACAGGGTCTTATACCTATGCATGGACACCTTCGGGGGGAAACGCTGCGGCGGCCTCTAATTTGTGTGTCGGGAATTACACTTGCACAATTACCGATGCTAATAATTGTACTTTAATAAAAACTTTTACTATTACGCAACCGCCTGCTTTAACGGCAACGCAAACACAAATTAATATAACTTGTAATTCAAATTGTAATGGAAGCGCAACAGTATCCGTTTCAGGAGGAACAGGTCCTTACGCCTATACTTGGGCACCTTCAGGAGGAAACACAGCTACGGCATCGAGCTTGTGTGTTGGAACATATACATGCACCATCACAGATGCTAACAGTTGCTCTATAACACAATCATTTAATATTACACAACCCAATACTCTTGTAGCCACCCAATCGCAAATCAATTTAACATGCAACGCTGTTTGTAGTGGAAGCGCTACTGTGGTCGCTACTGGAGGAACAGGAGTTTACACCTATGCGTGGACGCCTTCAGGAGGAAACGCAGCCACAGCGTCAAATTTATGTGCAGGAACTTATACTTGTACAATTACAGATGCAAATAATTGCTTTACCACACAATCATTTACCATAACACAACCTCCCGTATTAACCGCTACCCAATTGCAGGTCAATTTAATTTGCAATTCAATTTGTAATGGAACTGCAACCGTATTCGCCAGTGGAGGAACTGGGATTTACACTTATGCCTGGTCGCCATCAGGAGGAAACGCTGCAACAGCTGCGAATTTATGTATCGGAACATACACCTGCACAATTACGGATGCCAATAATTGTTCTATAACACAATCATTCAATATCACACAACCTCCCGTTTTAACCGCTACTCAATCGCAGGTCAATTTAATTTGCAATTCAATTTGTAATGGAACTGCAAGCGTATTCGCCAGTGGGGGAACCGGGATTTACACTTATGCGTGGTTGCCATCGGGAGGAAACGCTGCAACAGCTGCGAATTTGTGTGCCGGAATATATACTTGTACCATTACCGACGCTAATAATTGCTCTTTAACTCAATCTTTTAACATTACACAGCCACCCGTTTTAACCGCTACCCAATCGCAAGTCAATTTACTTTGTAACGCTGTTTGTATAGGAACAGCAACTGTAGTGGTAAGCGGTGGAACTGGAACATACACCTATGCTTGGACGCCTTCAGGAGGAAATGCGGCAACTGCTATCAATTTATGCATCGGCACATATACTTGCACCATTACAGATGCCAACAATTGTTCCTTAACACAAACATTTAATATCACACAACCTTCTTCGCTAACAGCTACACAATCACAACTAAATGTGACGTGTAATTCAGTTTGTAACGCAAGCGCAACGGTCAATGCTTCAGGAGGCACAGGGATTTACACTTATTTATGGGCACCTTCAGGTGGTAACACAGCCAATGCAACAAATCTATGTGCAGGAACATATACTTGTACCATTACAGATGCAAGTAATTGTTCAATAACACAATCTTTTAACATTACACAGCCAGCCGTTCTAACTGCCACTCAAACCCAAGTAAATTTAATTTGCAACGCAGTCTGTAATGGAAGTGCTACCGTAGCCGCTATTGGAGGCACAGGTGTTTATACTTACAATTGGTTGCCGTCGGGAGGCAACAACGCAACAGCAATAAATTTATGTGCCGGAACATATACGTGTATCATCACAGATGCTAACAGTTGTTCTATAACACAATCATTCAACATTACCCAACCTTCCGCTTTAACTGCTACACAATCACAGGTGGATTTACTTTGCAATTCAATTTGCAATGGAAGTGCATCCGTTATCGCTAGCGGCGGAACAGGCGTTTATTCATATACCTGGGCTCCATCAGGAGGAAATGCGGCAACAGCCACAAATTTATGTGTTGGAACATATACGTGCACGATTACAGATGCTAACAACTGTACAATAACTCAATCGTTTAACATTACACAGCCGCCTGCACTAACGGCTACAGCATCACAAGTAACTGTAACCTGCAATGCGCTGTGCAATGCGAGCGCTACTGTATTGGCTATTGGAGGTACGGGAATTTGCAGTTACGCTTGGTCTCCAGCTGGAGGGAATGCTGCAACAGCTTCTAATTTATGTGCTGGCAATTACACTTGTACAATTACAGATGCCAACAATTGTTTTATTACACAACCATTTATTATTACACAACCAAGCCTACTCACAATTACCGCAAGCGCACTCCCCTCTTTTTCCTGCACTGGCGATACGGTTCAATTAAGCGCTAACGCAGTTGGTGGAACACCCAACCTAAATGTTGTTTGGATGCCTGGAACATTGATTGGGTCATCACAAAATATTATACCTACAACCTCCTCCACCTATACAGCAACAGTTACAGATGCTAACGGTTGCATCGCGTCCACAACAATAAGTGTTTCCGTATATCCGACTCCAACAGCGCAGCTTTTCGCTAGTGTAACTTCGGGTTGTTCGCCTGTTTGCGTCAACTTCAGCGATTCTTCATTCATTGCCCCTCCTTCAATAATTAATTCATGGTTTTGGGATTTTGGAGATGGAAACACATCTACTTTACAAAACCCATCTCATTGCTATACTACAGCAGGAATCTACACTGTTTACCTAGAGGTGAAATCTGCTAACGGCTGTATAAATTCAGTCACCTTTACAAACTATATAAATGTTTTTCAAATTCCTGTAGCTGACTTCACAGCTTCGCCACAACCCACAACAATACTTGAACCTACAATTTATTTTACCGATAACTCCGCAGGTGCAGCTTTTTGGAGTTGGAGTTTTGGCGATTTGAACAACTCAACTGCTACAATTCAAAATCCGTCATTTTTATATCCAATTGAAAATTGCTACGACGTTAACCTATCAGTTCAAAGTATTAATGGATGCACGGACTCCGCCTCAATGGAAGTGTGTATAAGACCAGATGCTATTTTATATTTACCAAATGCATTTACTCCTAACCAAGATGGTTTAAATGAACTATTTCTTCCATCCTATATCGGCATTGATCCAGATCGATTTGAAATGTGGGTTTTTGACAGGTGGGGAAATTTAATTTATTTTACAGACGACCTATTGAAAGGATGGGACGGACGCGTTCAAGGTAAGCCAGAAATTTGTCCCATAGGAACTTATGTTTGGAAAATAAATTGCAGGGGTTTACAAGACCAATATTTTCAAAAAACAGGCCGTGTTTCACTTATAAAATAAACAAACTTCCCAACAAAATCAAATTATATTTGCACAGACTTTAACAGCTATAAAATTTTATGATAACTCGATTATTTATTACAATTCCTTTTCTCTTGATGACAATTTACGCAACCGCTCAACCTGCACTTGCGTGGGAAAGAAGATACAACGGCACTCCGGATTTATCAGACGAGGCTGTTTCAATTGCAGTGGATGCTGCTGGAAATTCTTATGTAACAGGTTCTGCTTTTGCAACCAATGGTACACTTGATATTGTAACAATCAAGTACAGCCCTAGCGGTCAACAAATGTGGTTAGAAAGTTACAACGGAACAGGAAACGCAAATGACCAAGGCGCTGAACTTGTTCTTGACAATGCAGGAAATGTATATGTAACTGGCTACAGTAATAATCTCAATTCTTTCAATGATGTTACAACAATAAAATACAATAACAGCGGCGTTTTACAATGGGTTTCCTTTCACAATGGAGCATTTAACAATTACGACCAAGGGAATGCACTTCAGGTGGACGCAAATGGAAATGTCTATGTTGTTGGATACGTAACTGCATCAAACTATACCTACGATTTTGTAACAATAAAATACAATTCTTTAGGTGTACAGCAATGGCTGCAAACTTATAATGGTCCAGGAGATTTTAACGACGAAGGCAAGGATATAGGGATAGATGCAAATGGAAATGTGTACGTTACAGGATACTCGGATACGCTTGTCAATACACAACCGAACGAAGACATAGTTCTGTTAAAATACAACAATTCAGGAGCATTCCAATGGAGAAAAGTTTACGATGGCCCTGGACATAGTTATGAATGGTCAAAAAAACTTACTATTGATAAAAATAACAACATCCTCGTCGTTGGTTATGGGTGGACGGCCTCTGCCAACGGGAACGATTACATCATTCTTAAATGGAATCCTTCTGGGAATTTTCAATGGATCAGATCCTACAATTATGGTCCAAATACTTTTGAAAACCCAGCCGATATTATTACAGATTCTCTAAACAATGTAATTGTAACCGGACAAGGAATTACCTCATCCTCGTCGGCAACAAATGACTATTTAACTGTAAAATACAATTCGTCTGGCACCTTTCAATGGGCGAGCAGATACAATGGGCCTGCAAATAATGATGACCGGGGTACGGCATTGGCACTTGATGACTCTTTGAATATTTTCGTAACCGGATTTAGTAAAGGAACTGGCACATTATATGATTGTGCGACTGTAAAATATGACCCTTCTGGGAATCAAATTTATGCCTTACGTTATAATAATGGGAATGCAAATAAGGATGACATGGGCAATGCTATAGCTGTAAGAAATGGAGATATTTATGTAACCGGAAAAAGCGCAAATTTATCAAATGACGATTACATCACCCTTAGGTATAGCTATTCGGCTGTAGGTATAGCTGAAAATGGGTTAAAAATTGAAAATCTACTCTATATTTATCCAAACCCTTCAAATGGTGAAAATATATCTGTTTTATTTCCTGAAAACCTAAGCTTAAACGACGCTAAGTGCAGTATAAATATTACAAATGCTCAGGGACAAATTATACGAACTGAAAACCATAAAATAACACTTTCACCGGATACAAAAAATACATTTTCCATACCTATTTCCGATTTGAAATCAGGTCTTTATTTATTAAATATTAGTGCTGATGAGCTGTTTATAGGAAGTTCAAAATTTGTGATAGAGTAGAGATCAAAATACACTCCTTCAAATCCCCCTTTTTCATTGCTTGAGACTAAAACGTCATTCAAGATGAAACCCATTTGTGGAAACTCCCGTTTAATATTTGTAAAAGAGCTTAAAACCTCATCAACTTAATATTAAGAAACCATTAAATTTTGCATTTTTTTTGCTAAATTTGAACATTAAATAAAAAATGGGGGCATTCTTCAAAATTCAATTATGAAACATAATTTACACGTTTTACTTTTTGTTTTTTCATTGTCTTTATCATCTGTGGCAATTGGTCAATCACCAACAGTTTGCCCAATAAATGCAGGGGCAGATCAAACAATATGTGTACCTAACTGTGCAACCCTTACAGGAACATTTGTTCCTACTAATCAAACGAATACATATTTACTTTCAACTATTCCATACGCGCCAGATCCTTTCAATGTCGGAACTAGCTTGTTTTTAAGTGATGACCAGTGGTCACAAGTAATTCCGCTCCCATTTACATTCTGTTTTTATGGAAATCCATATAACTCCTGCTTGATTGGCTCAAACGGGATGGTATCGTTTTCTCTCACAGGCGCAGGAGGATATTGCCAATGGCCTATTAGCACGCCTGTACCAAGTGGTGCAAATCCAAGGAACACCATAATGGGGCCTTGGCAAGATTTATATCCTCCAGCAGGAGGAACAATAAAATACTCTACTTATGGCACAGCACCTTGCAGAAGGTTCGTAGTGAGTTGGAACCAGTTGCCCATGTACGCATGTACTAGCACTTTGTGTACCCAACAAGTTACTATTTATGAAACTACAAACATCATTGATAATTATATTCAAACAAAACCTACATGTGGTTGGAACAACGGAAGAGCCATTGAGGCAATTCACAATATAAATGGAACACTTGCCACTGTTGTACCTGGTAGAAACTCACCATCAGTTTGGACAACAATAAATGACGGAAAACGATACACTCCCAATGGTGCAAGCACATGCGTAGTGGGTTGGTATTTGGGACCTGTTCTCATAACAAATAATGCAACAACCGTTGTTTGCCCAACCGTAACCACAACCTATACTTTTCAAGCAACTTATACCAATTGTAACTCAACAACTGTAATTGTTACAGACCCAATGACAGTAAACGTCAGTGCCTTGGTAACAACTGCTGGCGTTGATCAAAATATTTGTGTTGGAGGTTGTGCAAATTTAAACTGTGTCGCTGTTGGCGCAACGAGTTACAGCTGGGTTAGTATTCCTGGAAACATAAACGTTGGAAATACAGCTGCCATAACTGTGTGTCCACTTGTAACAACAACTTATGTAGTAACAGCAAACAGTAATTCTTGCGCTGGATTGGACACTGTTGTTGTAAACGTTACTGCAATGACTACTGCATCAGCTGGTGCAGACGATTCTATTTGTTCTGGCGCCTGCGCAACTTTACAAGGAAGTGGTGGCGTATCCTATGTTTGGGCTCCCGCAGCTTCCATTGTTGGCTCTTCAACTATTGCAAACCCACAAGCTTGTCCCTTAACGACTACCACCTTTACGGTTACCGTTACAGATGCAAACGGATGTATTGGAACTGACCAAGTGACCGTTTTTGTTGCGCCTTCGTTGTTGTCTTTAAACATAACCCCTACTAGCGCAACTTGTTTTGGATATTGTAATGGATCGGCAACATCCTCACCTGCTGGCGGCTTTCCACCTTACAACTATTTGTGGTCAAATGCACAAACGACAGCAACAGGAACTAATTTGTGTGCTGGCCAAATCACCTTAACTGTAACAGATGCAATTGGTTGTACATCCACTGCATCTGTTATCTTAACACAACCTACAGCAATTGCAATTAATGCCACTTTAATAACTACAGCAAACTGTGGACAAAACGACGGAACTGTAACCATTGCAATTGCAGGCGGAACTCCAGGTCCAGGATACACAATTTTATGGCCTTCTAGCGGAAACAATGGATTAACCGAAATGAATTTACCTCCGGGGCAAGTTTGTGTTTATGTCTATGATGCAAACGGTTGTGGTGACACGCTTTGTGTTACTGTACCCAATACACCAGGAGCAGTTGTGAATGTTAACAGTTTTACAAATGTAACTTGTAATGGTGCCTGCGATGGAACTGCAACAGCTATAGCAATTGGAGGCACGGGGCCATATAGTTATAGCTGGAACACTGCGCCTGCTCAGCTAACAATTACTGCAACAAACCTTTGTCCAGGAAATTATTCAGTTACGATGATAGATGCTAATGGATGTTCTGATACAACTAGCTTGTTAATTACTGAACCTCCTGTATTAACGAATTTGGCGAGTGGAACAACTACAATTTGTATTGGACAAACTGCGAATTTAACCTCAGTAGCATCAGGCGGAACTCCTATTTATAATTATAGCTGGACAGACGGAATAACAAATTGGTCCACTGCAAATATTGCAGTTAGTCCTATTGTAACAACAACCTATACTGTTTCTCTTACCGATGCAAATGGCTGTGTCGCGATTAACCAAACCATTACCGTAACTGTTAATCCCCCATTAAATGTTGTAGCCATGGCTGGTATTTCAGTCTGCGCAAATTCTAATATTAATATCACCGCATTAGCTAACGGTGGAAACGGAAATATAACCTACACCTGGCAACCCGGAAATCTTATTGGTGCAAGTATTAATACCCCAATTGCAGTAAGCACAACCTATACTGTAACAGCGACCGATGGTTGCGGTACTCCATCATCTTCTGACACCGTTACTGTTATGGTAAATCCATTACCAATAGTAACTATTGTTGCTGCAACAGCAACTTCAGGATGTCAACCGCTTTGCGTAACATTTACAAACAATACACCAAACACCAATTCAATTGCTTGGACATTTGGAAATAACTTAGGCAACTCAATTTCTCCAAATCCTACATTTTGTTTCTCCACATTTGGAATTTACGATGTAAGTGCTACTGTAACTGATAATTTAGGTTGCGTCGGTACAACAACATTGACAAATTACATTACTGTTTGGCCATTACCCAACGCTCTCTTTTCTGCTACACCACAACCAGCAACTGTATTGGATAATTGGATAACTTTTACAGACCTTTCATCAGGAGCAAATGCATGGGCATGGAGTTTTGGTGCCGATTTATATGCTTCGACATTACAAAATCCGATGTATGCATTCCAAGATTCAGGAGTGTTTGCAGTGCAGTTATTGGTAACCAATCAATATGGTTGTCAAGACAGTATTACAATGCCAATTCTCATTAAACCAGACTACGCGCTATACATCCCAAATGCTTTTACACCAAACGGCGATTACATTAACGATGTATTTTTCCCTTTAGGAATGGGTGTAAGTTTAGATAAATATATGTTGTACATTTTTGACCGATGGGGCAATATAATTTTCAACACCGATAATACAACTGTTGGATGGGATGGAACTATACAAGGTACTGGCCGACTTTGTCAACTAGATACCTATGTGTATAAAATAACTGCGATGGATCCTGATGGTGCATTAAAAGTTTACATCGGACAAATTAATTTAATACGATAGTAAAGAATAATGTATACAAATCTGACATTTTTAAAACAACCGTTTTATATCATGCGCAGAATGAAAACTTTTCATTTTGTGTTTATTGTACTATTGAGCTATTTCCTTTCGAGTACTAATGCGTTTGGTCAATCAACTACAATTAATTTCAATTATACAGGAAGCGCACAAATTTGGGTTGTACCCAATTGTGTTTATAGTATTACGGTAGTTGTAAAGGGAGCAAAAGGTGGTGGCTCAGCAGGCGGCCTTGGCGCAAGTGTTACTGCTACTTTAGCGGTAACTCCAGGTCAAATTTTACAAATAAATGTTGGTGGAACCGGTACAGTCCCTGCTCCTGGATGGAATGGAGGTGGTAACGGAACAACTGCCAATCCTGGTTATTCTGGTGGTTTTGGAGGTGGAGGAGCTTCAGATATTAGAGTTGCACCAAATGCATTAGCCAACAGACTTATAGTAGGTGCTGGCGGTGGTGGAACTGGTGGTGGAAATACAAATGGAATTGGCGGGTCTGGCGGTTGCACGAATGGGGTAAACGGATCTTCTCCATTTGGACAAGGAGGCGGTGGAGGAACTCAATTTTCAGGAGGAACTCCTGGACCACCTTGGATTCCAAGTGGTAGCCCAGGAACTGCAGGTTCATTGGGATTAGGAGGCAATGGAGGTAGTGACCCTTGTTACAACAGAGGCCCAGGCGCTGGTGGTGGTGGTGGGAAATATGGTGGTGGCGGTGGGGGAAGCGATTGTTTTGGTTCAGGACCATTAGGCGGCGGTGGTGGTGGCGGAGGATCTAGTCTTATTCCTACGGGTGGCACTTGTTTACAAGCCAATAATAATGGACTCGGTTTTGTGAGTATTACGTACCTTTTAAGCAGCCCCCCAACAGTTGCAACTAATACTGGCCCATATTGTGCAGGACAAACCATACAATTGAATTCCGCAAATGGGGGTAATTTATATAATTGGACTGGTCCAAATAGTTACGTTCAAAATAACACTCAAAACCCAACTTTACCTTCTGCCACTCCTGCACAAAGTGGAATTTATACTGTTACAGTAACCTATCCAGGTGGTTGTGTGTCAACTGCAACTACTTCTGTTATCGTCAATCCACTTCCTGTTACTTCAGCAGGCCCAAACCTAAATATTTGCCTTGGCAATTGTACTAATTTAACTTGTGTTGTTGCTAATCCTACGAGTTATTCATGGGTAAGTATTCCTGGAAATATTAACGTTGGTAATTCTTCAACAATAAATGTTTGCCCAATAGTTACAACCACCTATGTGGTAACTGCAACCGCACTTGCTTGTTCCAATAGTGATACAATTGTTGTGATCGTAACTTCAATGACAACCGCAGCGGCTGGGGTAGATGATTCAGTATGTGCTGGTGCGTGCACAACCTTACAAGGAAGTGGAGGTGTTTCATATTCATGGGCACCAGCAGCTGCAATTGTAGGTTCTTCAACTATTGCTAACCCGCAAGCTTGCCCAATAGTTACTACCACTTACACCGTAACGGTCACAGATGCAAACGGATGTATTGGAACTGACCAAGTGACCGTTTTTGTTGCGCCTTCGTTGTTGTCTTTAAACATAACTACTATTGACCCAACTTGTTTTGGATATTGCAATGGATCAGCAACAGCTGCTGCTGCAGGTGGCTTTCCTCCCTACACCTATTTGTGGTCAAATGCACAAACAACACCAACTGGAACAAATTTATGTGCTGGTCCTCTCAGCTTAACAATAACCGATGCCATAGGGTGTACTTCCACAGTAGCCTTAATCATAACACAACCAGCAACTGCAACGGTAAGTATAATCAATTCTATAAATACAACCTGCAATGGAATTTGCGATGGTTCAGCCACGGCATTAGCTGCGGGCGGAACGGGTCCTTATAGTTATAGCTGGAACACCACGCCTGCTCAGCTAACTATTAATGCGACAAATCTTTGTGCTGGAAATTATATAATCACAATGATTGATTCAAATGGATGTGTCGATACAAGTATGATTGCAATAACTCAACCTGCTGTATTAACGAATTTGGCGAGTGGAACAACTACAATCTGTATTGGACAAACTGCGAATTTAACCTCAGTAGCATCAGGCGGAACTCCTATTTATAATTATAGCTGGACAGACGGAATAACAAATTGGTCCACTGCAAATATTGCAGTTAGTCCTATTGTAACAA
>Ga0208975_1000134_pt1 | contig 38174 bp, 57 predicted proteins | sample GreLakmeER78MSRF_FD_187700 | JGI IMG/M metagenome (GOLD analysis project Ga0208975, IMG submission 187700) | Freshwater lentic microbial communities from great Laurentian Lakes, MI, USA - Great Lakes metaG ER78MSRF (SPAdes) | ecosystem: Environmental > Aquatic > Freshwater > Lake | place: Great...
AAAGCCACTTCGAGGCGGCGGGAACTCCAGCAATCCTGTGAAGGGCAACGACATGTCGCGAGTTCAACAGCGTCTCAAAGCAACTGGCCACGTCAATGACGCGGCTGCTTATTTCAGTCTTCTCGACTCTCGGAGAAAATAAATGGCATCGGTTACAAAAGTCACAACCTACGACGGTCCTAACTCTATCCGCACGGACCTGAGCAATATCATCTATGACATCTCGCCGACTGACACGCCGTTCATGTCGAACATTGGCCGTGACACCTGCGAAAACACGTATTTCGAGTGGCAAACGGACGTGCTGACTGGCGCTGACACAGCCAATGCTGTGATCGAAGGCGCGGATGCTGGCAATGCCGAGTTCACCCCGACTGTCCGTGTTGCCAACTACACGCAGATCAGCCGCAAGGTCGTCTCCGTGTCGAACACCGATAACAAGGTGAACAACGCAGGCATGACCTCGCAGATGGCCTATCAGAAGGCTAAATCGGCTAAGGAACTGAAGCGTGACATGGAAGCCATCCTCCTGAGCAATCAGGCTGGTGCTGCCGGTTCGACCTCGGTTGCTCGTAAGACTGCTGGTTTGCCGACATGGCTCATCACGAACTCGCAGGCAAACGCGGCTGTCGTGTCTGCAATGTCTGGCTCTGGCGGTAACGGTTATCCGTCTACAGCTTGGACCAGCCTGTCCACGTCCACCGACGTTGCCTTCACCGAAACCATGCTCAAGACTGCTATCCAGCAGGTCTGGACGCAGGGTGGCGATCCGAAGGTGTTGATGGTCAACGCCTACAACAAGACGGTTGCTTCAGCGTTTGCCGGTCTTGCCCAGCAGCGCATGAACTACAACTCCGTCCAGCCGATGAAGATCATCGCCACGGCTGACATCTACCTCGGTGACTTCGGCGAAGTGTCGATTGTTCCGAATAGGTTCCAGCCGACGTTCTTCGCGTTCGTGCTTGACCCCGAGTATGCGTCCGTCTCGTACCTGCGTCCGTTCCAGACCTTCGACCTCGCCGTCACTGGCGACAGCACGAAGGCCGAAATGGTCGTGGAATACGGCCTGCGCGTTAAGTCTGAGAAGGCTCACGCCGTCGTGGCGAACCTGATCTCTGCTTAGTAAAACTGGAGCCGGGGATACCCGGCTCCTTTACCATCTGAGGAAATGATGGCTGATTACGACATCACACAAAATTCGTCTTCGTTGATCTCTCACGACAGTACGACTGGTACGTCGCAAAAGATGCACCTAACGACAGACAACAAGCTAATCCTTGAGACGGTTTACAATGTTGATGACATTGCCGCTGCGGCCAAGGCTGAACGCGACCTGATTAGCAAGACTGACAAGGTGCCTGATGGCATGGTCAAGGTCGCATCTTTGCCGATGGCGCTCTATCTTGATCTGCGGAAACGCGGTATTCTCGGTGATCGGGGCGCAATCACAAAGTGGCTTGCGACTGAGGAAGCCGCGCCATTTCGGACGCATTGGATGAAAAGCTGATGGCGACGATCACGAATTACGCGAACTTGCAGTCCACAATCGCAGACTATTTGAACCGTGCTGATCTGACTTCTCAGATACAGACGTTCATCCAGTTTGCCGAGGCTGACCTAAATACGCGGCTTCGTGATCGTCAAATGATCGTCAGGGCAGAGGCCACATCTGACGAGGAATATGTGCAGCTTCCGTCAGACTGGCTGGAGGCATTGAACCTACAGCTTGTCGGCGGCATGAGCCCGTTGCGGTACATCACCCTTGATGAGAGCGACATCGTAAACTCAACCCGCGCACTGACATCACCCACCTTCTACTCCCTGATGAATGGCGCGATTGAGCTTGTCCCGCCACCAGCGCACGATGTTGACATCGAGATGGTTTACTACGGCAAGATACCGTCTCTGTCGGATGCCGCCCCGTCAAACTGGCTGCTGGTCAAGGCTCCCGACGTTTACCTGTATGGCGCTCTGACCCATGCCGCACCGTTCCTGATGGATGATGCGCGGATGCAGACCTTTGGACAGATTTACCTAGCTCGCGTACAATCGCTGCAAGATGAGTCCCAGAAATCCCTACACAGCGGGTCGCCGCTGATCGCACGAACCCGGAGGGTTTACTAATGGCTGGCCTGACAAACTTTGGCGAAGACCTTGTACTTGATTTCCTGTTCACGGCCAACACGGCAACCCGCCCGACTGCTTGGTATGTGTCGCTGTACACAGTCGCCCCGACTGAAAGTACCGGCGGCACTGAGGTTACAGGCGGCTCTTATGCCCGTGTCTCAACCAGCTTTACGGTTTCCGGTACTGCACCTACTGAAGCCAGCAACACGGCTGCGGTTGAGTTTGCAGAATGCACGGCTACATGGGGAACTGTGGTTGCCGCTGGTATTATGGACGCATCCACTTCTGGCAACCTGATTGCGTTTGCAAACCTGACGACCAGCAAAACGATTGATACGGGCGACGTGTTGCGGTTCAACGCGGGCGCACTCGACATCACGCTTGACTAATGGCCTACATCGGTCGGGCTTATGGCGACTATGATTTTGGCGACGGAGCCTATGGCACGTCTGTCATCATTGAGGTTGACCCTGCGCCCGGTCGAAACTACGGCGGGGATGACTATGGCGTTTACAGCTATGGCGAAAGTCTAGCACTCAATGTTATAGCTGTAACGTCAGATGGCGTTGCAACACCTACCAGACTTATCAGCGCACAAGCTGAAGCAATGTCTACCACCAGCGGCGGCGCTGTTGCCACTGACACTGACCTTGTGTCGTGCGTCATCGCAATCACCTCCGACATGGTGGCTGGCGGGCAGAGGGTAAAGACTGCGGCAGCGGTTGCAGTCTGCACGTCGAATATGCTGGCCAATGCGACCATTGACGCAGAGGCAGTGGCAGTCGGTGCCAGCACGTCAGACGGGACAGCATCTGCGTACATTTCGATCATTGTCGCGGCTGTCGGTGCATCACAAAGTGACGCCTTCTTCACGGCTACACGCTACCAGTTTGCCAGCGCAATCTCGGCCATAACGTCTGACGCAACTGCCGCTGGAAATGCAACTTATTCTGCTGTAGAGTTGATCGAGATAAACAGCGACATGATCGCAGTCTCGAAGGCAACCTATTCAGCCTCCATGATTGCGGCCCTGTCGTCGAACATGACGGCAAACGGGCGGTATCTATGGGAGAAGGAAACTGTGGCTGCTGAAAGCTGGACTAGCCAAGTGGTTCCTTCTGAGACTTGGACAGTACAGGCAACATCGGCCCAAGCATGGGTTAATCAGTAGGAGCAGCCGTCATGGCCGATACGTTTACAACCAACCTAAACCTTACAAAGCCCGAAGTCGGCGCATCCCGTGACACATGGGGCGGCAAGCTCAACACTGACCTTGATACTGTTGACGCACTGTTCAACGCGGCTGGCACGGGGACATCGGTCGGCATCAATGTCGGTGCTGGCAAGACGGCAGTTATCGCAGGAACCCTGACGCTCAACGGCACGGTCAACGGGTCTGCGGCTGTTGGTGTTGCCAACGGCGGCACTGGCGCAACAACACTGACGGCCAACAATGTGCTTCTAGGCAATGGAACCAGCGCCCCGTTGTTTGTTGCTCCCGGCACCAACGGCAACGTGCTAACCAGCAATGGCACAACGTGGGCATCGACCACACCTGCGTCTGGTTTCAGCGCGGCTGCTGATAACACGTTTACCGGCATACAGACGTTTACCGGCAGCACGTCCAAGATTGCAGTTATCCCGACGAACATTGCAGAGCCTGCAACTGTGTCGGCCACTGCGGCAACTGGCACGATTGCCTATGATGTCACGACGCAGAGCGTCCTGTATTACACAGCAAATGCATCAGCCAACTGGACTGTTAACTTCCGTGGGTCATCTGGCACGTCGCTGAATACGCTGATGACGACCGGGCAGATGATGACGGTTGCGTTCCTTGTGACGCAAGGCGCGACGGCATATTACAACAGCGCAGTGCAGGTTGACGGTTCTTCCGTAACGCCAAAGTGGCAGGGTGGCACGGCTCCGGCTGCTGGTAATGCGTCATCCATTGACGTGTACACGTACACCATTGTGAAGACGGGATCGGCAGCGTTCACCGTGTTTGCTTCACAGACCAAGTTCGCCTGATAGGGGTTTATAATGACGACTGTTGTAACGCGAGGCGCTGCTTCCGCACAGGCACTTGGATATGCCTCCAGCTCTGCACCCGTCAACTACATCGAGGACATTTTCTCGACGTACCTGTACACGGGCAACGGCGCAACGCAGACGATCACCAATGGGATTGATCTGAGCGGTAAGGGTGGGTTGACGTGGATCAAAGGTCGAACGCAAGCGTTTAATCATACCTTGGTTGACACAGTTCGAGGCGCAACAAATTTACTGGTTTCTAACACAAGTGCTGCTCAAGCTACTCAAGCAAATTCATTAACCGCGTTTACTAGCACCGGGTTCTCTATTGGTGCGGGTTCTATTGTTAACTACTCAGGTGACAACTTTGCCTCATGGACCTTCCGCGAGCAGCCGAAGTTTTTTGATATTGTGACGTATACGGGGAATGGTGTTGCTGGTCGCACTATATCTCACAACCTTGGATCAGTTCCGGGCTGCATTATTGTTAAACAAACTAGCGCCGCTGGTCAGGACTGGATGGTGTATCACCGTTCATTAGCTGCAAATGGTTATTTGCTGTTAAACTCGACAGGAGCTGTCAGCACATATCCGTATCTATATGGTCCGACATCAACAACATTCACAGTTGACAGCTCGTCGCCGGTCAATGCTAACGGAGCCACCTACGTCGCCTACCTATTCGCCCACGACGCAGGGGGCTTCGGCCTGACCGGCACGGACAATGTGATTTCGTGTGGGAGTTATGTCGGTAATGGGTCATCGACAGGTCCGGTTGTAACTCTTGGATATGAGCCTCAATGGGTGCTTGTAAAACGAACTACAGACGGGATTGAAGACTGGGAGATTTACGACAACATGCGGGGAATAGTTCCTGCTGGCGCGGATAAAATCCTTTACCCCAATTCAGGCTTAAGCGAACAGAGTGCAACAAGAATACAGATTTCCGCAACTGGGTTCTCTCCAGATGGCACTGCTGGCTCTGTAAACGCAAGTGGCAAGACCTACATCTACATCGCCATCCGCCGTGGCCCGATGGCCGTGCCGACTGATGCGGCGAAGGTGTATATACCTATTGCCTCTACTTCTGCGACGGGTACTGTCAAAACAACCAATTTCCCCGTTGATTTGCAAATTCAAGGGTATCGCCCCGGCTCTGTATCTACTTCTCCTAGATTTGTAGACAGATTGCGCGGCGTATCTACCAACACAACAGAAACTGGTCCTTTTCTTTTATCGTCGGCAACTGACGTAGAGGCCGCCTCTACCAACGACACGCGGTTTTGGAATAACACAGGTTTCCAGCAGCCATCTGGTTGGGACGGGTCGGATGTTATCTTTTGGAACTTCCGCCGCGCCCCCGGCTTCTTTGATGAGGTTTGCTATACGGGAACGGGAAGTGCGACAACTATTACGCATAATTTGAGTGTTGTGCCTGAATTAATAATTGTAAAGTCAAGGATAGCAACTGCTGGCGATCCTAATTGGAATTGCTATTCGGCTGCTTTGGGCACCAGTTTCTACATGCGGTTAAATCAAAACCTTGCAAAACTTTCAGCAGGGTCAACATATTGGAATAGCACCTCGCCAACTTCAACTGTTTTTTCAGTTGGAGATGGAAACGGTATAAACACTTCGGGTGTTACCTACGTCGCCTACCTATTTGCAACTGCTGCGGGCGTATCCAAAGTGGGCTCATACACTGGCACCGGCACTACACTCCAGATTGACTGCGGTTTTACGGCGGGCTCAAGGTTCGTGATGATTAAGCGCACCGATAGCACAGGCGACTGGTACGTTTGGGATAGCGCACGCGGAATAGTTGCGGGTAACGATCCATACCTCTTGCTCAACAGCACGGCTGTGGAAGTCACCAGCACGGACTACGTTGACACGTATTCCGCAGGCTTTGAAATCAGCTCCACGGCTCCCGCTGCAATCAATGCCAACGGCGGCGCATACATCTTCTTGGCAATCGCGTAAGGAACACGGTCATGCAAGTACGGATCAGGACAACTGGCGCGGTGATGTTTGAATCGGAGCTTCGCGCATGGCTCCAGCAAACTGATGGCCCGTCATACGACACACTGACGCCAGAGGTCATGGAGGCCATTGGCGTTGACCCCGTGTTCGAAGGCCCGCAGGCATCCGGTGGCACTGTCTACCAGTACAGCCAGCGTGATGGCGTCGAGCAGATCAGCGGCAACTGGTACACCAAGTACATCCTCGGGCCAGTGTTCACCGACAGCACAATTGATGGCGTCACCACAACTGCTGCCGAAGCCGAAGCCGCATACAAGGCCACCAAGGATGCAGAGCAATCTGCCTCTGTTCGCACTAGCCGCAATGACAAGCTGGCAGCGTGCGACTGGACACAGCTTGCAGACAGCACGGCAGACAAGCCAACATGGGCGACCTACCGTCAGTCATTACGCGATGTTACAGCGCAAGACGGGTTTCCGTGGAACGTGACTTGGCCGGAGGCACCGTGAAATGACTGGACCAGATGAAACACTGAAGCACGTTGCAGATGCCGCATCTATCATCACAGTCATAGGGACATTAACCAACGTGCTTCCACATGCAGCGGCGCTGTTTACGATCATCTGGACCAGCATACGGATTTATGAAACTGACACTGTACAGCGTTGGTTGGGCAAGAAGCAGGGGTAAGGTAATGGTATGGACCCTGCCACAATCGCTCTCATATTTGGCGCTGCCAAGACGGCATATTCTGCCGTTCAGCAGGGCATCAAGATCGGCAAAGACATCAACTCAATGTGCGGCGATGTCGCCAAGCTGTACGGGTCTGTCGCCAAACTAACGCAGGCATCCAAGTCACCTCCGAAGCCCAAGCTGTTCAGCAAGGTCACAGCCGAGGAAATAGCCCTCGATACCGTGGTCAAACGGAAGCAAGCAGCAGAGTGGGCAGAGAAGGTCAAGAACGACTTCGTTGCAATCTACGGCGTGCGCGGCTGGGAGGAAGTTCTAAAAGAGGTCATCAGGGTGCGAAAGCAGCAGAGGCAACTGGAAGAACAAAAAGCCCGTGAAGCCCAGCAGATGCGTGAAGATTTGGCTCAACTAGGGCTGGTTGTGTTAGCGGCTTTGGCAATCATGGCTGGATTACTTGCCCTAGCGGTTTGGATGGCATAATGGCAAAACCACTTGTCAAGAAAACAGCAGCAAAGAAGCCACCGGCAAAAAAGCCTGTTGCTCGCAAGAAGCCTGTTGCCAAGCCTGCTGAAGTCGCCGCACCTCCCAAGCCTCCCGGTGGACCAATCGACAAGGCGCTTGATCTCGTAAAATGGATCGACAGCCCGTTCAAACTGGCGACAGTTATCGGTCTGGGCGTCTTTGGTCTGGCTGGCTACATCATCTACGAGCAGCAGGACAAGCTTGTTGGCTCAATGCTTAGTCGCGATACGATGCCTGTGTTGATGGACGATCAGCATGTGGCTGGTGCAGGTGGCCTCCTGATGCGCGATCTCAGGGCTGAAGCCGTCATGATCCATTCGGTTGACCTTGGCAAAAATGCCCGTACCACAAAGGTGGTACTGTCATCAGATGGCAGATATTTGCCGCTGGAGGGTCGCAAGGGTGCATTCTTTTCAGGATCACCAGCCAGAAACCGTGCGGCAATCGCGATGTTGAATGGCGAAGTAGCCTGTGAGCCGTTTGAGGCGTCATCTGATCTTGGAGACTGGTTGCTAAGTCGCAACGTGACCTATCTATGCCGAGGTGCAGCGCCACCGGATGCAGGCCATATGGTCGGATATGTTGCAGTTGCTTTTAAGCAACAGCCGCGTGATATAATCGCTGTGAAAGCCCGAATTAACCAAACAGCCCGCGACATCGCAAAATAGGGAGAATGTAGATGAGAATGTCAGCAGCCGGTCTAATCATCCAAACTTCCCCACCTTTTTCCTTTATGGATTAAATACAAAATGGCTGCGGAAACGTCCAAAAGTTTAGATAGCTCGTTAGGGTTGGTGATCTGCGACCTCAACAACTTCCTAATGATGCGAACCTGTTCTGCTGTCAGCTTGTGGGATGGGTGCTTTTCCCCGCGAAGGTCAACAAGCCCAGTTGCCCATTCATGCTTTGTGTTGTCGGACAAAGACATCCATTCGAGGTTTTCTGGCGCGTTATTTAATTTGTTCCCATCTATGTGGTTGACGGTGGCTCCATCAAAATGTCCTTCAACAAAAGCAAGTGAAACTGCTCGATGGACAAGAACCTTTCTCCGAACCTTGTTAACCATAAACGCTATTGTTAAGTATCCATTTTGTGCCACATATGGGCTAACGATCTTTTCACGTAAAAAGCATTTTTGCGGCTTCCCGTTTTTAATAAAATTAGCAGAACGTGCTAACACCTTTACTCGGCCAAGATTAGAAACCTCGGCTATCTCCTCCCACCCTTTGATGGGTTTCCAAACTTCCTCAACCATTAGGTGTCTCCCATGAGAATGAGCCAATCCGGTAAAGACATGCTCGTTGATTTTGAAGGCGTAAAACTAAAGGCATATAAATGCCCCGCCGGGGTATGGACTATTGGTATAGGAGCAACAAACCCTCCAGTCAAGGCAACAGATGAAATTACAAGAGAGGAAGCATTTAACCGGCTAGATCGCGATCTAGTCCAATACGAGGATGGCGTGCGTAAGTACGTCAAGGTTGACCTGTCGCAGGGGCAGTTCGATGCTCTGGTGGACTTTGCCTACAATGCGGGCGTGGGAGCCTTGGCCAAGTCCACCCTGTTGAAAAAGGTCAACGCTGAGAAGTTTGACGAAGTTCCTGCCGAGTTTATGAAATGGACCAAGGGCGGTGGTAAAGAGTTGCCGGGTCTGGTTCGTCGCAGGAGAGCAGAAGTAAAACTGTGGCGTGGCCTTGATACCGAGAAGCCGATTTCTGCTGATGAGGCCCGCGCAGAACCTGACCAGCCAAAAGCGCGTAAATCAATCACGCAGTCCAAGGAAGCCAATGCTGCCGTGGCGGCTGGTGGACTAGGAACTATCGCCGTCGTGCAAGAAGTCCTACCTATTATCAAGGAGGGAGGTGATCTTCTAAACGGTCTGAGTGGGACAGTCCTGATCTTGTTCGTCATCATCGCAGCGGCAGGTGCAGTTTGGTACTTCCGTAAACAGAGGCTTGATGAGGAGGGATCATGATAACCTTGCTGTTCAGCCCACTTGGGCGGTACATTGCCATCGGCGGCGTCTTGCTGGTGGTCCTTGGCGGCATTTATGTTAAGATCAAATCTGACGCCGTTTCAGAGTTTCAGGCCAAAGCAACATCCGAGGCATTAAAGAGGACACAAGATGCGATTGCTGCTGGTGATGCCGCTGCTATTAGTCCTGAGCGGCTGCTTGAGTCTGACGGGCACAGGCGGGACTGATCTTGTCGCTTGCTCCGTCTGGCGCGATGTCTCGTGGTCGTCCAAGGATACGCCTCAAACAATTACCGAGGTGAAGGTTAACAATGCTCGCCGTGAAGGCTTTTGTGGGAAATAATCATGGCCCTCGCACCTCTCAGCATCCCGCCCGGCATCGTCAAAGCCGCAACACCGTTGCAGGTGAAAAACCGATACTTTGACGGCAATTTGATCCGGTGGCGTGCTGGCAAGTTGCTGCCTGTTGGCGGGTGGGAGCGCATCACATCAACCCCACTGTCCAGCACCATCCGGGCAATCTTCCCGTGGGCTGGGTATGACGGCGGCATCTACGCTGCAATCGGCTGTGAGGACAAGCTGTTCGTGCTGCAAGGCGCAACCTACACAGACATCACGCCAGCAGGGTTTACCGGGTCCAGTGCAGGCGTATTCGGCGCATTTGGAACCGGCGACTATGGCGACACCTATTACGGCCTAGACACTGACCCCACATATCCTCGCGACCCGACACAAAGCTTCCTGCCGACATTCTCATGGACCATCGACAACTGGGGTGGCGACATTTTGGCTGTGGCGAGTAGCGATGGCCGTTTGCTGCACTGGAACGATGACGAGGCTACGGCTGGAGAAGTCGGCAAGAATACCATCGTCACCATTGTTCGCTTGAGCAATGTTGCGACCGTAACCACAACCAACCATCACGGGTTTGCCGTCGGCCAGAGCGTAGACATTGCGGGCAACACGGTCGGCGCTCTGAACGGCACATATACAATCACAACAACACCGACGCTATCGACGTTCACTTATGCCAATGCTGGGACAAATACGACCGGCACAGGTGGTACGGCAAACGCCATAGCAGCCGATCAATGCCCGACGAACAACCGTGGTGTCATTGTTACGCCAGAGCGGCATGCTGTGCTGATTGGTGCTGGCGGCAACTTGCGCCGTGTCGCGTGGTCAGACCAAGAAGACTACACAGAATGGGACTTTGCAGACCCGACGAACACGGCAGGCTTCCTCGACCTCGATACCCAGAACAAGATCACCATGTGCGCCTCTGTGCGTGAGGGAACACTGATCTGGACTGAGGACGAAGTGTGGCTGATGAGATACATCGGCGCTCCGTTCATCTACCAGATTGAGCGCATCGGGTTTGGCTGTGGCTTGATTGCTGCGAAAGCATTTGCAACATTTGCTGGCCGGTGCGTCTGGATGGGCCGGGAGAGCTTCTTCCTGTATGACGGCGGCACAGTTCGCCCGCTGCCTTGCACGGTTGGCTCCTATGTCTTCGAAGATGTAGACCCGCAAACTGGCGGCTTGTGGACACACGGTTCTGAGAACAACATCTTCCCTGAAGCGTGGTTCTGGTATCCGTCGCAAGGATCGGCTGTTCCCGACAAATGCGTGTACTTCAACTACGCTGAGGAATGGTGGGGCATTACGGACACCATGACGCGCACAGCAGCCTGTGGTTCCGGCGTGTTCCAGTTTCCGCTGGCAGCAGATGAAGAAAACGATATTTATCAACAGGAAAGTGGATGGACTGCTGCCGGTGTGCCGATCACAACAGCCCGGTTTGCTGAAACTGGCTCGATCAACGTGCAAAACGGCAACACCATCAGCCACGTCAGGCAGGCAATAACCGACAGTGGCTACAGTTACGACAGCACACAGTTGACGTTTTTCTCGTCATACACGCCAGAGGGTGCTGAGACGACCAGTGGTCCGTACTTCCCAAGGGCGTCAGGCTACACAGACATGCGGGTATCCGGGCGAGACTTCAGGGTCAAGGTTGCCGCAACCGAGGATGGTGAGTGGTCGATTGGCGAGATGCGCCTTGAGATGACAGCAGGAGGCGGGCGATGATTGTTAACTTACCGACACCGCCGACAGGTTACGACCGCGAGTATTTCAGGTTCTCGTTCTCACTGTTGGAGCGGCTGCTTCAGCGGGCTGTCAACACATCTGAGGCTGTGCAGGGCATCCTGCTTCAGGCTCCAGACGGCAGCGTGTGGAAGGTTGAAGTCACCAACGCTGGCGTGTTGACGACGACATCTGTCCCATTGGGCCAAACTGGGGCTCCGACATATTGATGGAATATGCACATCTCATAGCAAGGCTTGAGCGGGCTCTGGAACATGGTGGCGGCGGGTATTCCGTGCCAGACATTGTGGACGGTCTGGAGCATGGGCGGTTCCAGATATTCCATAATGCTGAAGCATTAGCGATCACTGAAATAGTGCAATGCCCACAAGTGCGATACCTCAACATTTTTCTAGCTGCCGGTGAACTCAAGTCTGTGGTACGGTTGCACAACAAGGTTGAGAAATTCGCACGCAAACATGAGTGCAACTACATGCAGGCCACAGCCCGAAAGGGTTGGGAGAAATTCGAGCCACAGTTTGGTTGGCAATCGACCCACACAGTTTATACGAGGAGCCTAACATGAGCGGTGGTGGTGGACCCCAGACGGTCGTTAACAAGACTGAAATCCCGGAATGGGTGCAGGCTGCTGGACAGCGTAACCTGTCTGCCGCCTATGACGTGTCGCAGTTCATGCCCGGCCCGTATGAAGGCCAGCGTGTTGCAGCAATGTCGCCCGGTCAGGTCAACACCATTGGCTCGATTGCCAACAATTATGCGATGGCACAGCCTGCGTTTGCACAAGCGCAGCAGATGGCTGCAACCTCTGGTGCATATCAGCCGTCGCAGGTTTCAGCGGGGCAACTTAGCAGCACAGACCTGTCGCCGTACATGAACCCGTATACGCAGTCGGTTCTCAATGCGTCGCTTGATACGCTGAACACGCAGCGGCAGACGGGGCTGAATGCGGCACAAGAGGCTGCAAATAAAGCCCGTGCATTTGGTGGATCGCGTCTCGGTATCCAAGAAGGCGTTGTTAATGCAGCAGCACAGCAACAGGCTGGGCAGCTTGCGGCACAGCTAAACGCGCAGAATTACGCACAGGCGCAGGCTGCGGCACAGGCTGATATGGCCCGCCGGATGGACGCGCAACGCTACAATCAGGGTGCTGGTCTTCAGGGCGCACAACTTGGCATTCAAGGTGCGCAGGCGCTTGGTGGGCTTGCAGGTGAAGGGCAGCAATCGTTCCTCACAGGCGCAACTGGCGCACTTGCAGCACAGACGGCTATCCAGCAGCAGCAGCAGCAGGAACTTGCAGCAGCGCAACAGTTGTATACTGAAAAGCAGCAGTTTCCGTTGCAGCAGTTGCAGATACCGATCCAAGCCCTCGGCATCACTCCATATGGCCAGACAAATACGCAGACGAAATCTGGTGGCGAGTCGGGCAGCGGCCTGATGACAGGTCTTGGTGCGGCGACCTCTGCGCTGTCGATCTTGGCGTCGCTGTGATTGATACTGCGCTCCAGTTTTCCGGTGGCAAAGACAGTCTGGCCTGCCTGTACCTTAACAAGCACAGGTGGGACAATCTGTATGTTGTCTGGCTGGACACGGGCGCGGCATATCCTGAGATGGTTGAATATATGGAGGGCTGGAAAAAGCGCCTCCCGCATTTCGTCCACATCAAGTCTGACCAGCCCAGCAACATCAAAGCACGCGGCTGGCCTGTTGACGTTCTGCCGGTTGAAAATACCCTGATCGGCAAAATCATCAGCGGCAACGACAACCAGTTAATGCAGTCGAACATGGACTGCTGCGCGACGAATATCTGGTTGCCGTTGTACAATGGTTGCCTGAAGCTGGGCATTAAGTATTTAATGAAAGGCCAGCGCAACGATGACCGTCGCAAGTCTGCGGCACGGCATGGGCGTATAGTGGACGGCATCGAGTACGTTATGCCGATCCAAGACTGGACTGAGGAGCAGGTATTTGAGTACCTGAAGTCTGTGGATGCAATCATGCCGCCCGGCTACGATGCAGGCGAGAAGACAGGTCGCGATTGCTGGGATTGCACGGCCTATCTGGATGACAACCGCAAACGGGTGTATAACCTGAAGGGCGACAAACAGGCAGAGATGCTGCGCCGTTTGGCTGTCATTGACGCCGAGATTGAAAAGCAATGGGTGCGTTATGGCAACGTGACCGGGGGTAGCCAGAGTGAACCAATTTGAAATTATGGCGAACCTAGAGCGGAAGTACAACCTTCCGTCAGGATACCTTGCCAGAACTTGGCAGATTGAAAGCGACAGCGGCAAAAATCTTTACAACAAAAACTCCGGCGCGGCTGGTCACTTTCAGTTTATGCCTGACACTGCCAAGGACTACAAGTTAAGAGACCCGTATAGCTTTGAAGCCTCGGCTGATGCTGCTGCTAGATTGGCCGTCAACAACCGAAAAGTTTTGGCTAGGTCTGGAATAGAGAACCCGTCTGCCGCGCAGTTGTATCTTGCTCACCAACAGGGCGCAGGTGGAGCAACGAAGCTTCTAGCTGCTGGAGATCGCCCGGCTACATCTGTGGTTGGCGAGAACGCAGTATTATGGAACTCTGGAAATGCGGCTGTAACTGGTCCGGGTTTTGCCCAGCAGATAATGGCGAAGTTTGAGGGAACCCAACCAACTAAAGCAGCCGCACAAGCACCAGCGTCACAAGCATCTGGTCCTTGGGGCCAGTTCGCCCAAGATGTCCTTGGCGGGGCAACTGGTGGACTGGTTGGAACAAAATGGCAGGGCGGCTTTCTCGGCCAGAATACTGTCCCCAGCGCAATGGGCATCGACACACGCAAGTATGGTGAAGTCACGGAGCCGGGTTTCTCTGGAGCGGCATTGCCTGCACAGCAGGAAGTTGCAGCCGCAGCTACCGATATGGGATTTAAGGATTACGCGCCCAGCATGGGTGGAGCGAACATCGGCAGCGCATTGGCATCATTGGGCGGCGCACTTGCAAAAGCTGGCGCTGCGAAGGAAGATATGTCGTGGGTTCAGAGACCAGCGGAAACGCATCGCGGCAAGTGGGATGATGAAATATTCAAGCGGTCCATCTTTGGCATTCGCGGCCTTTTGGGGTAATTAACATGGCAGCAGCAGACGAAGTCATCAAAGCCTACGACGCTGTTTTTGGCCGCACGCCAGACGCCGGAGGGTTGGAGTATTACACAAACCTTATCAACAGCGGTGCTTCTGCTGAAGACGTGCGTCAGTCTCTTGCGGGATCGCCGGAGGCTGTAGTTAGGCAGGCATATTCGACCAGTCTTAACCGTCGCCCCGAAGCGGGTGGTGCAAGCGACGATGGTCTTCAATACTGGACCGGACTGCTCTCAACAGGTCAGGCAACCCCAGAACAGGTCAGAGCGGGAATTGCAGCTTCACCAGAGGCGCAAGGATTGTTGGCAACGGCAAAGCCGCCCGTTGTACCTCCTGTTGTTAAGCCGCCTGTTGTGCCGCCTGTTGTTCCTCCTGTTGTTAAGCCGCCGGGGACTACAGACTATACGCAGTACACACCTCAATTAAACGCGCTCTACCAAAAGGTCTTTGGCAGAGATGTCGACCCGACTGGTCTGGCATATTACGGCAACTTGCTGTCTCAAGGGACATCTGCTGCCGCCATTGAAGCAAGTTTGCGCGGTTCTACTGAATTTCAAACCCCAGCCGTGCAGCAGTTTCAGACAGGCATCCGCACCGTTCCATTTGGTTCCCAGCTTATGGGCGGCAATGTTCAGCAGATGGCGCAATATGCGCAGCCTGCCGCACAAGCTGGACCGGCAATGGGTGCGCCGTCGTTGCAGGGTTTCCTTGGGAGCAATCCAGCCGCAGCCGCAATGACGCCGTTCCAGCAGTCGTTGCAGTATCAGGCAGCTTTGCCCAGCATGATCCAGCCTTTTAATCCGGCAGACATTCCAAGGACATTCCAGCAAACGCTGTCGCCCACACCACGCCTCGACATCAGCTCGACGACCATTCCGGCATGGTTGCAGACGGCTATTGATGCGCAGAACAAGAAGGACGGCATCGAGGTTAGCGACCTGCAAAAGTTCAACACTGCAAATCAGGTATCCACTAACAGCGGGCTTGGGACTACGACAGCAGGTGTAACACCGGGTGTCACAGGCAACCTTGCTGCGGGCGGCATTGATCCACGTATTATCCAAGGGTATGCCCAAATTGGCAGGCCGGGAGACAAGATTGACATGCCGGGTGCGCAGTATTGGCAGGGGCTTCTTAGCGGTGGGACGCCAATAGCAGACATTTATTCTGGGATGGCTGGGACGGCTGAAGGGTTATTGTACGCTCAAAACCAAGCTGCAAAGGCTGCTGCGGCAAACGCTGCGGTTAACGCCGGTCCAGAGTTTTAAGCCACACTGTAATTCCGCAACCCTGCGGATGATGAGGAGAGTAAAATGGTATACAATGTTGATAATGCGCCCAAGTGGCTCAACGACATCTATCAGGAATGCCTGAACCGTAAGCCTGACCTGACCGGCATGTACTACTGGATCGGCGTGAAGGATGGCGGGCAGTCAGAAGCGGCGATCCGTGAAGGCATCTACCATTCAGACGAAGCTGTAGCACTTCGCAACTAAGGATAAACGACATGGCGGCAATGAGCAAAGAAGAACAGGAAAAGATTATCCGACAACTCCTTGGCGCCATGCAAGCTCCACCAGCCTCTATGCGCGGGTTTGTCCCTAGTCAAGCTATGGGAGGCGTAAGCCCAACCCGCCCGCAGGCAGGGGGACAATATCAACCAGCATTTGCTGCGCCGACGCAACCTACTGGTGCTGCATTTGCTGGCGCTGCTCCTAATACAATGGGCGGGTCGTCAACATTGGGCTCGGTGCCTCCGAGTCTTAATGTTCCGGCTCCAGCACAAGAAAAGACCGCTCCTATGCAGGGTCCGGCAAATATGAACGTGATTAAGTACCTAAACCAATATGCTAATATGGGCGACCCGCAAGGATATGCCGACAAATTCGCTGATGGCGACTTGAGCAAGTTAAAGGCTCGAACCTATCGCGATGAAGAAGGCAATCCGTATAATGATTATTATATCAAAGGGCTTCTTGGAGGCTGAAAATGGCTGAAGATTTTCTTGGTGGGCTACTCGGCGGCATCGGCAATACGGTGCAGGGCGTAGGCTCTGGTCTTGCAGGTCTGCTTGGTGGCGGTCAATCTGGTGGGCCTTCGTCAGCCGATCCATATTCGCAAATGAGCCCAGAAGAACAGCGCAGACTTAGCTTCTCGGCTCTGGGGCAACTGGGAGCAATCTTGCTTGCTGCCGGGCAGAAGCAGACACCTGCACAGCGCGGCCAGATATTGTCGCAGCTTGGTGGCATCGGCCCCGGCATGGAGCAGCAGATTGCCCGGTCGGCAGCGTTGCGTGGCCAGCAGGCAGAAGCAGCCCAGCGTCGCGAGTTGTTCCCGTTGCAGAGGCAGCAGTTGGAAGGGCAGGTGGCGGGGCAGCGTTTGACCCAGCAACAGTTGATGCAGCAGATGGAAGCAGCCCGTGCATCCGCAGCTATGCGTCAGCGTTTAATTGAAGGCGTCGGTGGCATGGGCGGCATGCCTGCTGCTGGTGGTGGCATGCCTGCTGCTGCCGAGGCTCCGTCATACCAGCCGTCGTTTGAACAGCCGCCACAGCAAATGGGCGGCGCGTTTGCCGGTGCGCCAGTGCCTCCGGGTGGATCAGCCTTTGCAGCGCAACCGCCATCTGAGGCGCCCCCGCAGCAAGCTGCCCCGCAAATCTCGCCACAGATGCAGCAGCAATTGCAGCGGTTGAGCCCGCAAGAACAGTCTCTGTTAGCCGCGTTGCCAAGGGAGTATGTCCTTCAGCAACTGAGCGACCCCAGCGTCAAGATTTCGGACATCTTTGAAAAAGCCCGTCAGGCAATGGGCGAAACGCAAAAGGGCGCAACGGAGCAGGGCAACAAGCTGCGCACTGAATTTAGCCGTGTTGCCGATCCGTTCATCCAGCGGCAGACAGCCTATGAAACAATGATCGACCTTGCCCGCAATAAAGCCGGTGCGAGCGACATGGCCTTGGTGCTGTCGATCATGAAGGTTTATGACCCGGTATCAACAGTAACTGGCGGCGAGTCTGCTACTGCACAGCAAGCTGCTGGCTTGCCATCACAAGTTGTTGGCTATTACAACAGTCTTGTTGGCGGTGGTAAGTTAAGCGACACAGCTAGATCGCAGCTTGTCCGTGCAGCAGAAACACGTTTCGAGCGCGAACTCGACACATACAGCCAGACAATTGATCGCTACAGCGGCCTTGCATCGCGTGCAAAGGTTGACCCGCAAGATGTTGTCTATGATGCCCGCAATCCTGATTTGCTGGCTGCCCGTGAGCAGAGAAAAGAGCTTGCTCGCGCATCCAAGATTGCGAAGCCGCAAGAGATACTGAGCATGGATGCTGATACCTTGCAGCTTTTAGTGCTTGATGAAATGACGAAACCGCAACGTGATGCGGTTAGTGCGCGGATCATTCAGTTGCAGCAGCAGTCAATGCCACAGCCACCCGCTGCTCCTGTTGCAATGCCGCAGCCCGGCGTCGTGTCGCCTAGCACCATGCCACTTGGCGTAGGGTCATTCATGAGGCAGCGGTATCCCAGCAGGCCGGGTTTGCGCCGTGACGACGAGCTTCCACCTACAGGATATTGAGGTTTATCATGGCTGAAGAAAGCGCACTCGACATCCTGAAGCGTTACCGTCAGCCTGCCGAGGCTGCTGATCCGCAGTTGCAGGCTGTACAGGCTGCACAATTGCGGTCGAAAGCTGGTCTACCGGGTCAAACGTCATTGTTTGGAGATGTACTTGGTCGCCAGTTTCTCGGCCAAGGTGTGCTGATGGGTGCAGGCGACGAGGCAGAAGCAGTTGCCCGGTCGCTTGCTCGCGGCACAACCTATTCAGACGAACTGGCATATGTGCGCCAGATGAACGCGCTCACACGGGCTGAACGGCCAATGACCAGCATGGGCGCAGAGATCATCGGCGGCCTTGCTCCGGCAGTGGCTGCTACAATTGCAACAGGCGGCCTTGCTGGACCGGCGGCTGCCGCACGTACAGTCGGGCTTGCAGCGCAGATCGGTCGTCAGGCTGGCGTTGGTGCAGCGGCTAGCGGTGTGCAGGGCGGCATTGAAGGGTTTGCAAAGGGTGAAGGCGGCGCTGCTGCACGTCTCGACAAGGCGGCAGAGGAAGCTGTGCAAGGCATGGCATTCGGTGGCGCGGCTGGTGCTGCAATACCGGCGGCTCGTGGGCTAGTTCAATCGTTTACCCGTACACCGCAAGAACTGGCGGCAGGTATCGTGCAGCGCGGGTTGCAGCAGGAAGGCATGACTGCGCCAGACCTGTTGAGGGCATACCAGCAACGTCAGGCGGCTGGCGTCAAGCCGGAGATCGCATCAGAAATCTTGCCGCCCGGTAGCGCACTCGAGTCGCAAGCTCGACTTGTTGCCCAAGCACCCGGAGCAGCACGCGGCCAGATTGGTCAGCAGATGGCAGAACGTGCAGCAGGCCAGACCGGCAGACTTGAGGACGAGTTTGCAGCGGCCATCGGGCAGCAGAAGAACCTGTTTGCATCGTTGGATGAGTTGGCTGCAACCCGCGAGCTACAGGCAAAGCCGCTGTACGCCAAGGTTGATCCGATGGTTGCCCGGTCGGATGATCTGGATGCCTTGCTGAAAAAGGTTCCCAACAACATTTTCTCTGAGCTTGAAGCCGTTGCAGATATTCGCGGTATTAACCCGGCGACAATCATCAAGCGCAACGAGAAGAACGCTCGCGAAATTGCCAGAGACTACACCTTTGCCGAAGTTGATACTGTTCAGAAGGCATTGGATGACGCGTCATCTGCTGCATATCGCGCTGGCAAGGGAAACCTCGGTGGCGATCTGAAGTCGTTGCGAGATGGCATAATCAACGCGGCTGAAAAGCAAAGCGGCGACTATAAGCAGGCACGATCCATTTGGGCTGATACTCGGTCTGCCGAACGTCTGATGAAAGAAGGGCAGGACTTCTTCAAAACCCGTCCAGAGTTGATCGAACGCAATGTTGCGAAGATGACGCAGGCAGACAAGGATGCGTATCTAACCGGCGTCATGGATACGATGCAGGGCGTGATGAGCGGCAAGGTTCTTGGTGAGGATGCAACACGGGCATTCCGCACCGGCAAGGCCAAGCAGCAGATGGAAGCGGCCATCAAGGCTGCATGGAACGATCCAGCCGAGGCAAAACGGATCACGGAAACACTGTTCAACAACATTGAACGTGAAGCCCGAATGGCTGCATCAAAGAACAGGCTAACCGGCGGCTCGCAAACAGCGCAGACGTTGCTGGAGCAACAGGGCAACGTGTCAGCAATGAGCCCGTTGGCCGGGTTGGCGGCAGACTTGGTAACAGGCGGCCCGTCAATCGGTGTGTTTGGGCGTGCTGCACAGGGCGTCGGTCAGGCCATGCAGAAGGGTATGCTTCCTGCACGTCGCGAGGCAACAAACGAGGAACTGCGCAAGACCCTGTTTGCCCAGTCGGAGGCAGACCTGCGCAGGCAACTGGAGGCAATGCAGGCGCTCATGGCGCAGCGCGGCCAGTATCAACAGCCAACCGGGCTTAGGGCAGCCGTTCCCGGTCTGCTAGGTTCAGCACTGAATAATTAACCATAGACCAAAGTCTAACATGCAGCCTGCTGGAATTATCCACAGGCTGCATTTTTTTGTTTGCATTATCAGATTGCGCCGCCTATATTCGTTTACATGGTGATTGGTTCACCGGCAACGAGGAGACGACAATGTTTTACGTAGTTCCCAAAGACCGCAGCATTATCAAGAACCTTGCATCGTTTGAAGACCTTGCCGCTGCTAAGGCTGACGCGCTGGCTTTGAAAGAGCAGACTGGCGAAAACTACGACATCATCCAGCAAGCCCGAGTGTGGACCACCCAAACCTTTGACGAAGCCCACATGCTCTCGCTCGACATCCCGCACATGGCTCGCGATTAACCCAACAGGGGGCTTCGGCCCCCACCCACCACATGATGAGGAAACAACATGATCCGCGAAACAATCTACGAAGTCTGCAATGCGCTGGCGGCACTGAGCGTTGTTGCATTTGTATTTGTCATGTGCCTTGCGCTGACCTGACGGAGGGCGACATGCTTACTCAAAACCCAATCGACCTGCGTGCCAACGACGACAAGTCTTACACGCTGTACTATTTCTCCGAGGAAATCGGCTACATCGAGCGGCTGATGCGCAGGGGCAAAACTGCAAAGATTTCAGTCTGGCGCGTCTGCACAGTCAACGGCGACCTTGATTACTGCGGCTCGTTAAACGCAGCCAAAAGCCGCCTGCTGGAGATGCACCATTGAGCAACGTGTATGAGGATTTAACACAGCACTACAAAGCTGTTGCTCGCAGGCTTGCTGCTGTACCGACTGTAAAAGTTCAGCCTGTAAAGGTGCAGCCGGTAAAAATAGTGCCTCCGGTAATTAAGCTGGGTGTGCCGCCGGTATCTGATGATGCAAGGCAGTTCATCAGCTCCGTGCTGGTGGCGCACAGGATGGTCTGGCGAGAACTAATTCAGCCCGACAGAAGGCCAGAGATGGTCAGGATACGGGCTGAGATTTACGAGTTTCTAAGCAACAGAGGCTGGTCGTTAACGCAAATCGGAAACTTGTTTAAGCGCGACCACACTTCAGTCCTTCACGCCATACGCAAACGGAGAGCAAAATAATGGACAACATACAAAACGTACTAACGGAACGCGCACGCACGCATGGTGACTTTGAGCATGTGGCCAAGATGTCGCAAAGCCTGAAGCACATGATGAAATCGACACGGGCGTTTGAAGACCTCGACTATTACATGGCCGAGTCGCTTGAACAAATGGCCATGAAGATCGCCCGCATCCTGTCTGGTAATTGCTTTGATAAGGATCACTGGCAGGACATATCAGGGTATGCCACGCTGGTCGTCAGGCAGATTGAGCGTGTCGAGATGGAGCGCATGATAACTGAGCAAGTGGGTGAGTCGAACAACTGGGCGAACAAGCTGCCCGCAGTAGACGCACCGGAGGAAGCGTGATGGAACTCAACAGCGCACAGGTCTTGCAGCTTCTGCGGGATAATCTCTACGGCAACAATGACAAAATGGTCATCGACCGCGATACAGCATTGAGCATGTTCAACTGCGTCAAAGACCTGACCAACAGGGCTATCAGGTTTGAATGTGAACTGGCGACCGCACGCGATGATCGCTACCGGGATGGGCTTCGGCATTCATCGACGATTACAGAGTTTCGCAACGCCTTGCGTACCCATGCGTGCGATTGCGAAGAACGCTGCAAGGATACAAGCGAGGCAGCAAAGATGTATTGCGGCTGGGCAGCACAGCAGCTCAGGAAGAAATACGAATAGGAGAATGAGATGGGGATCGAACCTTTTACCAAAATCACAGACAAACTTGATCGGCGTGACGCTTTGGATGCATATGCAATCGCAGCCTTCGTTGGCCTGCTATCCCATTCACCGGGGACGCCGTCAAAGGTTGCAGAGGCTGCATGGTGCTATGCAGAGGCAATGATCGTCGAATGGGAGAAGCGCAGATGAGGTCGCACGACATGACAAGAGACGAACGCCGCCGCCTATACATGAACAGCAGGCAAGACAGCAGGATCATCAGCCTACCGTATGGCAAAGTCTACTTTGTGCCAGCGCAGAAGCTGATGACGCCGGAGCAGGGCGACCGGGCGTTGCGCATATACCGTAATGAAATTCGGCCCTATCACAGGTGATACATGGGCGGCACCGAGATCAAGAATGAGCTGGGAAAAGTGTACGGGCGACTGACGGTTATCAATCGCGAGTATCCCAAGAGAACTTTGTTGCAGCGTCACAGGGCAATCTGGCGTGTGCGATGCTCTTGCGGCACTGAGATGACTGTCAGCGGCAACCTGCTGCGGCAGAGGCTGTACAGAGAGTGCGGGTATTGCGCACAGGCATGGGGGAAGAAATGAGCGCCTACTACAACGAGATCGACCCATATGCAGCCCAGTGGCTGCGCAACCTTATCAAAGCGGGGCACATAGCAGATGGCGAAGTCGATACCCGGTCAATTGTCGATGTTCGACCTGATGACATCAGAGGCTTTACCCAAGCCCACTTCTTCGCCGGTATCGGCGGATGGAGCCATGCACTCCGGCTCGCAGGATGGCCCGATGACAGACCAATCTGGACCGGCTCCTGCCCGTGCCAGCCGTTCTCCGTCGCGGGCAAAGGAGCCGGTGTTGACGATCCAAGGCACCTGTGGCCGCACTTCCATCGCCTCATCACCGCCGTCCGGCCCCCTGTCGTCATGGGAGAGCAAGTTGCGGGACAGGCTGGCTATGGTTGGCTCGACGGAGTGCGCGCTGATCTGGAGAGAGAAGGTTACGCCAGTCGGGGCGTCGATATCCCGGCTTGCTCTGTGGACGCCCCCCACATCAGGCAGCGGCTTTACTGGATCGCTAAAGATTTGGCCGACTCCAAGAGCCAACGACGACAATCGTTCTCCAGAAGCTTACATTCAAATGTTGAACAACAGGCTGGACAGCTCAAGGACGGAAATTTCTTCATTACAAGTAATGGTGAAAACCTTATCGACTGGGTCGCGAGCAACATGGATCACACCAACAACAAGAGATTGGAAAGACACTCCGGGGATGAAGACGGAGGCAAAAGATGGTCGTCAAAGGATGGACCAATTGCCCCCCCAAGTAGCGGCGACATGGCCGACCCCCAACAGCACAGTCGTGGATGCCAAGCCAAACCCGCCTGTGACAAGCCACAGGAAAGCGACGGACCCGCAGATCAGCACGGCGGACGTGGCAGTTCACCTTCATTCTGGTCAGACCACGTCTGGCTCACAGGAGCCGACGGCAAAGCGAGGCGCGCTCAACCCGGCATTCCCCTGCTGGCTCATGGGATACCCAACAGAGTGGGAAAGCTGCGCGCCTACGGAAATGCCATCGTCCCGCAAGTCGCGGCAGAAGTAATTGGCGCATATATGGATTGCGCACAGGCATGGGGGAAGAAGAATGACTGACGATCTTGTAAAGCGGCTGCGGCGCGATCTTGCATCGGGACTGAGCGCCAGCATTGGGGATACGAAACACGCAGCCGACCGCATCGAGCTGTTGGAAAAACAACTGCTGACAACAACAACTTTTCTTGAAGATGCTTTGGGAAGGACTGACATAGAAAACCCAGCCCACAGTATATGGGTTGACTTGTGTGAGTTTGTAATTGAGCAATCTAAAATGGCGATTAAGGGAAAACCATGAGTGGAAAACTGCGTCTGATTTGCAAGTGCGGAACGATCTGGCCTGTTTGCGACATGCCGATGGATGTTGATGAGATGATGGTGGTCATACGTGATGCAAAATGCCCGTCGTGCGCCAAGAGCAGCAAGACAGCGTGTGTCTATGTGGAGAAACGGGATGAACGAGAGGAACGCTGAGATCATCCGGCTGTGGAACGACGGCGTTGCAGCCCGAGACATCGTGCGCCGGATGGGCATGGGTGTGACCAAGAACGTCATCATCGGTGTGGTCAACCGCAACCGCGATCTGGTTACAAGGCCAGCTATCTACTGCAACCGGGAGAAGGGTCGCATGAGTGCGATGGTGCGTTGGGGATTTAAGAGGAAAAAGCATCGTGCAGCCGCACGTTTTAGTTTACAGTGCAAAACGCAATAGGAGAACACGATGGAAAGCTGCCTTTCATGCAAGTTCACGTTAAACAAGGATGGCGGGTCGCTATCTTGCCAGCGTTACCCGTCGCAGTTGCGTGTTGCCCGGTCTGGCTGGTGCGGCGAGTGGACCGCCGATGCGTCATATACAATACCGGCACAGCGCACCAAGGAGCGTGTCGCCAAGGTCAAAGCGGCACATGCTCCAACTGCTGACTTGTTATCTGGGGAGCAGCTATGAGAGCCATTAAGTCACCCATTGACGTGATCGATGTTGTCGAGAAGCGCAGGCAGCAGTGCGATATGTCGAAGCGCAAACTTGGTCGCGACGCCAAGGTATCCAGCATGACGTACAACGCGTTTCTGGAGCGCACCAGCGCCGGGTCTGTCGGGTATCTGCTGAAGTACCTGTCAGCACTGGGGCTTGAGATGGTCATAAGGGAAAAACGATGATTGTCGGCATTGATCCCGGAGCCAAGGGTGCGCTGGCGTTCTTTGACCCTGTTGCTGGTACGCTGGACATCGTGGACATGCCGACAGTTGAAGTGAAACGCGGGGCAAAGAGCAAGGTGGAGATCAGCCCGCAAATGTTGGCGGCATTGATCGGCGCAAGGTATCCCAGCGTTGCTGTTTTGGAGAAGGTTGGGGCAATGCCTGGACAAGGTACATCCAGCATGTTCCAGTTCGGTAGAGGTGTCGGCATGATCGAAGGTGTGCTGGCCGCGTTGCACATTCCGATTGTCTACATCACGCCGCAAGGATGGCAGAAGGCAGTCGGGATGAGAGGCGGTAAGGATGGCGGTCGGGCTAGGGCAGCAGAGATATTCCCAGCCTATGCCGCAACATTTGCCAGAGTGAAGGACGACGGGCGAGCAGATGCTGCGCTCATGGCATGGTGGGGAGTTATGAGATGATGGATAAATTCTGGCAACGTAAATATGAAGAAGCTGCAATGTCGCTACCGGATCAGGATCAGACCATAGCGTTGATCCGCAGGCTCAAATCAATCCTGTCCCAGTACCCAGTTAACATCCAAATGGCTGCGATTGGTGCGCTGTTGTCTCAGACCATTTGCCGTGGAACAGATTCGCAAGATGACGCGCTCGATGTTGTGCAGGCATACACAGAAGAACTTGTATTGAGTATCGATGAGCATTTCATGGGGATCGATGGGAGGAAATCATGAAATCAGATTACTTCGAGATCGAAGCATTATCGGCATCGGGTGCAAAGGAGTTGCTCCGGTCGCCTGCGCACTATCGCTATTGGAAGGATCATCCGAAGCAGTCAACGCCAGCCATGATCTTTGGTACGGCTGTTCACTCGTTGATCTTGGAGCCAAACGTACCGTTGGATCAGGTCTGCTCAATCAAAACGCTGTCGTGGGCAACTAAAGAGGGCAAACTGGAAAAGGAGCGGCTGGAGGAATCCGGTCTGCCAGTCATGTCGCAGCCCGATGGAGACAGGGCGCAGAGGATCAGGGATATTGTGCTTGGCCACGAGGAAGCAGCCAGCCTGCTGCACGGGGCGAAGTGCGAACTGAACTACAAGTGGAACGGGTATGCCGAGAATGTCCCATGCAAGGGCGGTATTGATGCTCTGGGGCCGCGTGGCATTGTTGACCTGAAGACCACCATCGACGCATCGCCGGACGGGTTCGCCCAGCGCATCAAGGCGTTCAAGTACCATATGCAAGCCGCCCATTACATCGATGGCGTCAGCATCACTGATAAAGTTATGCACAACTTCACGTTCATAGCCGTTGAGACCGCACCACCATATGCGGTGGCTTGCTACCAGTTAGACCGCAACGCCTTGATTGCCGGTTATGCCGCGATGGAGCGCGTTGCAAAGGTGTACGCAAGATGCCTTGAAACAGGCAGCTGGCCCGCGTATGCCCTTCAGTCCCAGACGTTGCAGGTTCCATATCTGACAATGCCTGAGTACGACCCGGCAGTTGATGCCGAGGATTTCTAAACCCTGCAAACATGCAAACTTGTAAACGAGGAAAACATGGAAAACGCTACAACACGCTGCACGATCAAGAATGTTCGCCTGAACTACATGCACCTGTTGGAGGCCAGAGCGGCTGCAATCGGTGCAGAGCCTAAGTTCAGCCTGACCATGATGATCGCCAAGACGGACGAGGACAACATCAACGCGGTCAAGGCCAGCATCAAGGCTGCGATTGCAAAGAAGTACGGGGAAACCAAGCCGCCGAAGGGCATGCGCAACCCGCTGCGTGACGGCGACGAGGTGGACGCTGAGACAGGTGAACGGGTGAAGGGCGACGAGTTTGCCGGTCACTATTACATTTCGGCATCCAACAAGAAGGCCATCAAGCCGATTGTCGGCAAGGCAAAGGCAGAGGCAGGAGCAGCGCACCTAGTCAATGGGTATTACGGGTGCGTCGGTGTGAACTTTTATGCCTACGATGCCGCTGGGAACAAGGGAGTTGCTGCCGGTCTAAATGATCTGTGGATAACTAAAAAAGGTGAAGCACTGGCTGGTGGTGGCACCGACTGGGGCAACATCGAAGCCGATGACTTCGGGTCTGGCGGGCTGGAAGGTCTGACTGACGGCGAGGACGTGTTCCAGTAAAGCAAAAGACCCGGCAACCGCTCAAACAGTTGCCGGGTCTAAACAGTGGGGGAGGTCACTGTTCTGCCAGCAACCCGTGGATGAGGATACACAATGGCTGCCGACAACAATTTAAATAGCACAATCGCGCAGGGGCAAGAAGCCCTGTATGCCGCGTTTGACGAGTACCTAGAGTTTGCCCAGTTGCATGCTGGAATATCGCGAGACTATGCCTGCGCAGCCGATGTGCCGGGTATGGCGTACAGCCTGCGCAAGTTGCGCATGTACGTGAAGGCTGCATCGGCTGAACTAGCCGCAATAGTAGACGAGCAGCGCAGGCACGCCGAGGCTACAGGTGGAAGCCCGTCTGAAGTGGTGCCGGTTAAGAACGGTGGCACTGAGTCATCCAGCGACAAGGAATGGTGGGAGACATGAGCGGCGACACACTCGACGACTGGATGGACGACGATGACGATGACATCATTGAACAGATTAAGGTGCTGGAGGCTCACAAGGGCAAAAGTGTAGATGGCGCACGCGTCTGGTCTACGGAGGAGGACGGGTCAGCGCCAATTGTTGTGCTGCCGGATGAATGGGAAGAAGGGCTGATCCGCGATGCCAAGGGGTATGCTTTATTCAACCATTATAACGTAAGCCACACTTTGCGATGCTGCCCGGAATGGGATGGCTTTATTGCCTATAACGAGTTCACTGGGCGCAAGATGCTCATGAAGCCGATACCGGGTTCACGGACGCCAAAGAGCAACTTTCACGTCCGTGAACTGGCAGACCATCATATCCTGAACGCTACAGCATGGTTCAACAAGAACAAGTTCCCGCGTGCGTACAAGAACGTGGTGGCCGATGCCGTCGATGAGGTGGTGCAGGAATACAGGTACAACCCGCTGCGTGATTATCTGGAGGCCGCAGCAGCAGGCTGGGATAATGTTCCGCGTGTGGCTAAGTGGTTGACAACGTATTGCGGCGCAGAAGCTGGCGACCCTATGGAACAGCAATATGTCGAGGAGGTTGGCCTGAAGTGGATGGTTAGCGCAGTCGCACGGGCGATGCAGCCGGGCTGCAAGGCTGATGGTGTGCTGATATTGGAGGGTGCGCAGGGTGCATTCAAATCCACAACCGCAAAGATATTAGCCGGGCTGGAGTTCTTCGGAGACAACCTGCCGCCTATGCACACCAAGGATGCAGCAAGTTACGTGCGTGGCCGGTGGATCATAGAGCTGGCTGAACTGGCGAACGTCAGCAAGGCAGAGGTGGAGATCGTCAAGTCGTTCATCAGCCGCACCGAGGAGCGGTTCAGACCGGCATATGGGCGCAACGAGGTATCATATCCACGGCAATGCGTGTTCATCGGCAGCACAAACCGCACAGACTACCTGCGGGACGACACGGGCAATCGCAGGTTCTGGCCGGTGCAGGTTGGCCGGGTTGACGTGAAGGCATTGCAAGCAGATCGCGATCAGTTGTGGGGTGAGGCCGTTGCGCTGTACAGGGCTGGCGAAACGTGGTGGCTGTCTGCCGCCGTGGAGCGCATCGCAGCCCAAGAACAGGGCGACAGGATGCTGGAAGACCCGTGGACTAGTAATGTGCTGGAAATCGTTGAGGACAAAACAGAGGTGTGCATACCGCAGATACTCACCGACATGCTGATCGAGGTGGGCCGGAAGGACCGGATGATGAGCAACAGGGTGCAGTCAATCCTGATGCAAAACGGATGGTTCCGCAGCGGCAGAATGACCAGCGGAACATACAAAGCGCAGAACAGGTTTATCAGGAAACGAGATGCAGAGCAGCAAGCTAAACAGCAGCAAGCAGCCGAGGTAAAGGCGTCGGCGGGTGTGGCCAGTGGCCTTGGTGACATGGAGGCAGATGTCTTTTAACATAAACTAGGCAAGTGAATAGGAATTGGTGAATAGCCCTGTTTTTGAGACTTGAAGGGAGAAGTTGAAATGGAGTGAATAGGATACCTGTTTTATACTTATCTTTGAAACATTTATAAGTTATTGTATATACAGGGCTATAGGGCAGTATGTCTGGAGGGGTAGGGATATTCACTATATGGTAAAATACACTTAACAACCGTAGGCGTGTGTCCACGGTGTTTGTATTCACTATTCACTTGCTAAGGTTAAGGTGTTAAAAAGGGGCATAAAACGTGGCCGTTCGACCGAAAACTACAGCAGCAAACAACATCACAAACCCGGTTAAATCGGACAGCGAAGCCGCATGGCGGGCGGCGGTACAGTACAGCGATGAGGCTGCGATACGGGTTGAAGGGCAATGGGGAATAGGCAGGCTGGAGCAACTCGTGCAGCCTGACCTTGCTGCCATGTTCGCATTGGCGCAAAGGCAGCTCGATGAGGCGATAAGACTGGGAGATGCAAAGCTGGCCGCACAGAAGTCTGCGTCACTGGCAAAAGGCTGGATGGCGATGGACAAGGCTGCACGGGCAGCAGGACATAAGCCAGAGGATGCAGGCAATGTCTGGTTCCATGCGTCAGATGATGGCAAGCTGAAGTATTGCTTCTGCGCACGGGCGAACGAGGGCGTCGGGTTATCCAGACGTTACCCGGATCACATTGTTGTCTCGTTTGAGGAGGTCGCACGGTTGATGCAGGCGACTGATGCAGGCGTGGCAGTGGCGGCAGTGAAGCAGGTGTTTCCGGGTGCTACAGTGGCAGCAGGACGCATACCGCGAGGTGGGGATGAGCTGCCGTTTTGACTGTTGCACGGCAATGTGTAGGATGCGGCAGGGTTGAGATGAGGATTAGATGCCTGAAGCCGAAGCAGAATTGAAACAAGTACATGAGCAATCGCTTATGGACAACCTCACAGTGGTCCGTGATGAGGCAGGTCGCATTAAGCGAGGGAACATAAACCCGTTCCCGGGCAGGACGCGCCGCGACGCGCTGATGATGCGCAGGCTGCAAGGCATGACGGACAAGGCGATCACCAACCTCGAACGCCTGATGACCTGCGGCAACCCGGCAGCAGAGCTACAGGCCACCAAGGAAATCCTTGACAGAACAATGGGTAAGGTGCGTCAGCATGTGGATGTGTCAGTGACCGACACGGCACAGGCTCACCTTGCTGCACTGGTGGAATTGAACGACAGGGCGCGTGTTCGCAGGGAACAATTGGCAGCCAGCGACAGTGCAAAAGATGTAACCGTTATTCAATCGGAACCAACGATCATTGATGCAGTAGTCATAGGCAGCACCGATGAGGTTCCATAATGGATATTATGCGAATGGGAGCAGGTCGCACTGGATCATGGGCGTCACAGTGGAAATGGTTACACTTGGATGCCGATAGACCCCCCCCGGCTACCCCTACCCCGGGTGCGGCTGCTAATGCACCACCCCATGCACAAAATTATAAAGTTTACACATGACAGTTGAGTCCAAGTCACAATTCATCGATTTCGTCACGAACTACGGCCACGACCCTGTTGGCTTTGTTACTGATGTTTTGCATGCTACCCCGCAGCCGTGGCAACGTGATTTCCTTGTCGCAGTTGCCAGCGGCGAACGGCGCATCAGCGTCAGGGCTGGCCACGGTGTCGGCAAATCGACAGCCTGTGCATGGGCATTGATCTGGCACATGGTCTGCCGTTATCCACAAAAAGGTGTTGTGACGGCACCCACGTCGGCTCAGTTGTTTGATGCTTTGTTCGCTGAACTGAAGACATGGATCAACAAGCTGCCTCCCATACTGCGCGACAGTTTCGAGGTCTACTCGGATAAAATTGCATTTAAGGCTGCGCCGGAGTCTAGCTTCATCTCTGCAAGGACATCCTCGGCAGACAGGCCAGAGGCGCTTGCCGGGGTGCATAGTGAGCATGTTTTGCTGGTGGTGGATGAGGCGTCGGCTATACCGGAGACTGTGTTCGAGTCGGCGGCAGGTTCCATGTCGGGACACAGCGCGACGACTATCCTGATTTCTAATCCCACCCGCAACAGCGGTTTGTTCTATAAAACGCATCACCAGTTGGCGTCAGACTGGAAGCGGATGCACGTCAGCTGTATTGATAATCCTCTGGTGTCGTCTGACTTCGTTGGCCAGATTGCGTCCACATATGGGGAGTCGAGCAATGCTTTTCGAATACGGGTCTTGGGAGAGTTTGCTCTTGCAGACGACGATACTCTTATTCCTGCTGAGTTGGTTGATGGTGCAATTAACAGAGACTTGACGGTTAGCGGCGATGAGCCTGTGGTGTACGGGTTGGACGTTGCCCGCTTCGGCACTGACAGGACTGCCCTCTGCAAGCGGCGCGGTTCCGTGGTTGAGGAGATCAAGTCATGGGGCGGCTTGGACCTGATGCAGACTGTGGGCATGGTGGTTAATGAGGCTAAGATTGACCGGCCTATTGAGATATGCGTAGACACGATTGGCCTTGGCTCCGGTGTTGCGGATCGCCTGCGGGAGCAGGGGTATAATGTGCGGGATGTGAACGTGTCTGAGAGTTCAGCCATGAATCCGAATGCAAACAAGCTGCGGGATGAACTGTGGATGGCGGCAAAGGATTGGCTGGCCACCCGGTCGGTCAAGCTGCCCAAGGACGACATGCTGCGGATGGAATTGGTTGCCCCGAGATACACATTTACAAGTTCAGGGAAACTTGTGGTAGAGTCGAAGGATGGATTAAGGAAGCGTGGCATGCGATCACCTGACTTGGCAGATAGCTTGTGCCTGACGTTCGCTGGCGTTGCTGCTGGTGTCGGCGGCAGGGCTACGGCTTGGGTTCCGGGTAAGTCCATTAAGCGCGGCATCCGAGGGATCGTGTGATGGCTGGCTTGCTGGGCGGCGACTGGGATGAGTACATACCGCCAAACCTCGATGATGAGGCATTTGGAGATTTGTCCCGTAAGTTGCCATACCAGCCACTTAACTGGGACCGCCTTATAAATTCTGGCGCAATTCGGATTACCCAGCCCGGCAGCGGCACTGGACCTGAGCCTAAAATAACCGATGACCCAGAGCAGTGGTCTTTAGTTAGCTTGCAGAACGACAAAGTAAAAGACTCGTACACGACCAAATGGCCTACTAAACCTGAAGCATATGACTCTGCTCTCAAAACCCTTGGGCAACCGAATGACATGCTTTATGACGGTAAGTACCGCCAGATACTTTGGTCAGCAAAGCAGCTTGGGCTATCTCCGCAGGAAGTTTTTATGAAAAAGCGTCGTGAGGACTCCGGCCTGTTAGGAACTCGATGATGGCAAAGACGCCAGCATGGCAGCGTGCAGAGGGTAAAAATCCCAAGGGCGGATTAAACGCAAAGGGGCGTGCATCGGCTAAGGCTGAGGGCATGAACCTGAAGGCTCCGGTGAAAACGGGCGACAATCCCCGCCGGGCGTCATTCTTGGCTCGTATGGGCAACATTCCGGGGCCGGAACGGGATGAGAAGGGCAAGCCAACACGGCTGCTTCTATCCTTGCAGGCTTGGGGCGCTGGTTCTAAGGAATCGGCTAGGTCTAAGGCAAAGGCTATTTCCGCACGCAACAAAGGGAAGACGTAACATGGAACCTGTTTGGGAAACCAAAGACCCGACTAAAAAGGATAAGAAGCTTTCGACGAAGCAGAAGTCATCGGCAAAGGCTATGGCTAAGAAGGCTGGTCGTCCTTATCCTAATCTTGTCGATAACATGCGCGTGTCGCAGAAAAAGAAGTAGGAGACATCCATGAGCGCGATCATCAAAGACAGCAACGGGCAGCTGGTTCCACCTGTATTCAAGCCCGGCGTGACGCAGGTGTTTACTGTTACTGCCTCGAGCGTGCAGTCGGCAGCGTTTGGCCAATTTACGACGGCTGTTCTTGTGAGCTGCTCGTTAGGCCACGGCCACATCCAGTTTGGCGCCAGCCCAACGGCCAGCATCACAACGAGCCTGATGATGCCAAACAACTTTGCGATCATATTGGGCGTGAACCCCGGCGACAAAATGGCTGTCATTAAGGATGCAGCGGTCACCAACTGCACCATCTCTGTGACGGAGCTGCTGTAATGGCTGATGTAATGGAAGGCGAAGATGCCGAGGGCGGCGATGCTTGCCCGGCAGCAACTGGCGACCTGACGCTAAACTTGCAGAACCGTGGCAAGGCCATTGATAAGGCTGACTACGGCCCGATGGACCCCAACCTGCCTAACCGCGACTACTGGAAGCGGATGGGCGACCGTTGGGATGACACCCCGGAGAATGCAAAGAAGATGCTTTGCGGCAACTGCTCTGCGTTCAACCAGACATCTGACATGAAGGCTTGCATTGAAGACGGCATGTCTGACGACAGCATGGATGATTCGATGGAAGTCATCGAGGCTGGCGAGCTGGGCTTCTGTGAAATCTTCGACTTCAAGTGTGCCGCCAAGCGCACCTGCGCCGCGTGGATTGTCGGTGGCCCGATCACTGATGAAGGTGACGAGGATGACGACGGCCTAGAGGGCGAAGGCTACGAGGAAGACATGGACGACGAAGAAGGCGAATATGACGAAAAATCCTATTAACCTGAGCATCTGCGTACCAACGCGGGACACAGTTAACTCTGGTTTCGCGTATGACCTGACGATTCTGGCTGCGCGTTGGTATGCTGAAGCACCTGTTGGATCGGCATTCAATCTGCACTTCTTGCCGGGTACATTGATTGCAGACCAGCGGTGCAAGCTTGTCGAGTTGGCGTTAAGGGCAAACGCTGATTACGTGCTGTTTTTAGACAGCGACATGCGGTTCCCGGCCAACTTGATTAACAGGCTGCTGGCGCATGACAAAGAGATTGTCGCCTGCAACTACGCGCAACGACGGCTGCCTGTTCGCACTGTAGCGTTTAAGGACTGGGCAGCGTTAGACTTTGTGTATTCTCTTAATCAGGATGGTTTGGAGGCGGTTGATGCTGTCGGCATGGGCGCGATGCTTATCAAGGCTGACGTTTTCAAACGGCTTCAATATCCTTGGTTCCAGATACATTATTTGCCATCCGCAAAAATGTGGGCTGGCGAAGATATGTTCTTCTGCAATCTGGCGAAGGCGGCGGGTATTGACGTTTTTGTCGATCACAATCTGTCGCGTGACATAGGCCATGAGGGCATGTTCACCTTTCGCCATGAACACACTGAAGATGAAATGGTAGCCCAGCAACAACGCAAAGAGGCAGCAGAATGAAAAAGGCAGCAGGCAAAGCAAAGATTGCCAAGGTTATGGGTGAGTACAAGCGCGGCACCCTGAATGCTGGTGTGAACCCAAAAGGCCCGGCAAAGGCTAAGAAGGCTGGTAGCCGTGAACAGGCAATTGCGATTGCCCTGTCTGAGGCTGGCATGTCCAAGAAGAAAAAATGAACCATTTCTTCGAGGAGATACAGGGCTGGTTTTGCTTCGAGGAGCCATACCGACAGGCCGTCCGTGAGGCGTCTGACGGCAGCATCTTTGTTGAGCTAGGTTGCTGGAAGGGCAAGTCTGCCTGCTTCCTAGCTGTCGAGGTGCTTAATTCCGGCAAGCTGGTTGATTTGCACTTTGTTGACCACTGGGGCGGGTCGGATGAGGTGGCGCATAAAGCTGACCCCGATCTGCAACGTGTTTTCGAAATGTTTCAGGACAACATTGGCCGTGTTCCGGGGTTGAATGTTACAGTCCATCGGTCTGACAGTTCGAAGGCGGCAGAGTCGTTTGACGACGGCAGCGTAAACTTTGTTTGGATTGACGCTGGTCACGGATATGATGAGGTATTGGCAGACATCACGGCATGGTGGCCAAAGGTACGACCGGGCGGCGTGATAGGCGGTGACGATTTGCCTATGGTTGGTGTAGAACAGGCAGTTAAGGAATACTTTCCTGACTACGAGGTCGGCACGCATCGGGGCTGGAAGTGGTGGCGAGTGAGAAAAGGAACAGGTAATGGCAATTGATGGCATCACTCCCGGCAGGTATAAGCCCGACCTCATCCCCATTTCTGCGGATGGCGTAGCCGATAGCGCGTACAACAGCGAAACCGGCTACGTGACGGGAGATGAAAATAAGCCGATGGACGACGAGGAGTTTCGTTACATCGTCTTTCAGGCCATCGAGGACAGCCAGACGTACATAGACAGCTACATCGCTCCAGAGCGACAGACTGCGATGTCGTACTACCTCGGCAATTTGTTTGGCAATGAGGAGGACGGCAGGTCGCAGGTTGTGATGACCGAGGTACGCGACACTGTGCTGGCGATGATGCCTAGCTTGCTGCGCATTTTTACCGGCGGCGACAAGTTGCTTGAGTTTGTCCCGAAATCCGAGGAAGACGTTGAAGCCGCAGAGCAGGCAACCGATCTGATTAACTACATCTTTATGCAGGAAAACAGCGGATTCCGTATCCTGCATGACTCCATCAAGGACGCACTGATCCTAAAGACCGGCATCCTGAACTGGTATATTTTGGACGACGAGGTTGTCGAGTATTACTCGTATTCCGGCCTGACGCTGGCAGAGGCCAATTTCATTGCGCAGGATCAGGGCATCACGGTTGAGGAGTATGTCGAAGAAACCGACATGATGACCGGCGAGCAGCTTATCTCGATGCGTGTGCGCAGGACAAAGAAGACACCCCGCTACATCGTCGAATGTGTACCGCCTGAACAGTTCCTGATTGATAACGAAGCAATGAGCATCGACGACGCGATCTACGTTGGCCGTCGCCGTCTGGTGACTGTCTCTGACCTTGTGTCGATGGGCTACGACCGCAACGATGTCGAGATGAATGCTGGCACTGGCGGGTTCGAGATGAACCAAGAAGTGATCGTGCGTAACCCGGCTGACCAGTCTTTCTTCGGCATTACGCAGACATCCGACGAGACGACTGATAAGGTGTTCTACGTCGAGTCATACATCCGCATCGACAAAGATGGTGACGGCATTGCTGAACTGCACCGTGTTTGCACCATCGGCAACGGCGCATATATTCTCCATCAGGAGGTTGTGCAGTCTGCGCCGTTCTCGATCCTGTCGCCAGACCCCACCCCGCACACGATCTTCGGGCAGTCGATTGCAGACCAGACGATGGACCTGCAACTGATTAAATCGTCGATTATGCGCAATACGCTCGACAGCTTGGCCCAGTCCATCCATCCGCGCACCGTGGTGGTTGAGGGGCAAGTGAACATGGATGACGTGCTAAACAATGAGACAGGGGCGATTATCCGCGCACGTAACGCCGGAGCAGTCATTCCGTTCTCGACGCCATTTGTGGGCCAGTCTGCCCTCGGCGTCATGGCGTATCTGGACGAAGTGAAGACCCAGCGCACCGGCATCTCGCGCACGTCGCAGGGTCTTGATGCTGACGTTCTGCAATCGACAACCAAGTCGGCTGTGCAGGCCCAGTTGTCAGCGTCTCAGGATCGCATTGAGATGATTGCCAGATTGTTTTCTGACGGTCTGAAGCGGTGCTTCCAAGGTCTACTCCAGCTTGTTGTCCAGCATCAGGACAAAGCCAAGATCATGCGCCTGCGGAACAAGTTTATCGCCGTAGACCCGCGTGGCTGGGATGCCTCGATGGACATGATCGTGAACATTGCTCTTGGCCGTGGATCAGATGAAGCCCGCCTCATGGGTCTGGGTTCCATTGTCCAGATGCAGCAGCAGGCAATTGAGAAATACGGCCCGAACAACCCTCTGGTTGACCTGTCGCAATTCCGCAACACCTTAGCCCAGATGACCACGTTGCAGGGCTTTCAGGATGCCTCGCAATTCTGGAAAGAGGTCAACCCGGAGGAGGTTGCCGCGTTCATGCAGCAGATGTCGGCTGGGCAGAACAAGCCTGATCCGGCTACCTTGCTGGCTCAGGTTGAGGCTGAAAAGATCAAGGCTGACATCATCATCAATGCCTCGAAGCAGGAGCTGGAGCGCCAGAAGGCAGTGTCGGATGCTGACTTCCAGCGTGACAAACTGATCGCTGACAGCCTGCTGAAGGCGGCAGAGATACAGGCTAAGTACGGCACGCAGGTTGATATTGCCAGCATCCGGGCAGACATCGACCGCCAGCGCACGGAAATACAGGAGATGTTCAAGATGGCTCAGGCATATGCCCCGCCACCTGAACCCGCCCAGCTTCCGATGCAGCAGCCAATGATGCCGCCTATGCCGCCGGGGATGATGTAGCATGTCCACCTTTGAGCAAGAGGAACTGTGGCGGGAGGCCAAGGCTTTTGGCGAAAGCGGCTGCATGAAGGAAGTCTTCCGGCTGCTTGAGGAAGGCTACACAGCCGACTGGAAAAATTCAGAGCCCGATGCTGGGCTTAAACGAGACGATGCGTATTACATGATACGCGCCGTAGCAGCGTTACGCGGGGAGCTTTCAGCGATGGCGACGGCCCCCAGTGTAGCGCAGTTTAACCGCCGCTTGAAGCGCACTTAACAATGAGGTAACTTATGTCTGAAGCCGAGAAGTCGCAGTCCAGCGAAATCGGCCTTGCTGATACCGCTCGCAGGTTTGCCGAACTGTCAGAAAGCCCACAGGCTCAAGCTGACACCGGAGGACAGCGGAAGGTATCTGCCGAAGTCGGAGAGACAGAGGCGGCGGCTGAGTATGCCGACGAGACGACATCAGAAGACGAATGGACCCCGGAGGAATCCGGTTCTGACGATGATGTTGAGGCAGATGAAGTCGCGGATGACGAAGGTAGGAAGAAGAAGCCGCTCGATCCGAACACGCTCGTAACCGTCAAGATTGACGGCGAGACGAAGCAGGTTCCGCTGAAAGAGGCTTTGGAAGGCTACCAGAGGCAATCCGATTATTCGCGTAATGTACAAGCAGTTCGACAGGAAAAGCAGCGGATAGAGCAAGAACGCGCTCAGATGCAGCAGGTGATCCAAGCCGCAATACCCATTCTGCAAGCGCAGATTGAGGTGGAACCGGACTGGGCGCAGGTTCATCGAGACGATCCAATCAACTATCCGATCTACCGTGACCAGTGGCGAGACAGGCAACAGCAACTCGCCTCATTGCAATACGAAGAACAACGCATTGCAGGGCAACGGCAGCAGCAAGAGGAAGCGGCTAAACAGCAGCTTCTCGTTCAAGGCCAAGAATATCTCAAGTCGGCCTTTAGCGAATGGAAGGAACCGGAGGCGTTTACAGCTTCTGTGAAGAAACTGCGGGATTATGGCCAGACGGCTGGGTTCAGTGCAGAGGAATTGCAGAATGTTTACGATCCTCGATATGTGGTGATGCTTGAGAAAGCACGCCGCTATGACGCCCTGAAAGCTGACCGCCCCAAGCCTGTTCGTCAGGAAGGGCCAAAGCCACTTCGAGGCGGCGGGAACTCCAGCAATCCTGTGAAGGGCAACGACATGTCGCGAGTTCAACAGCGTCTCAAAGCAACTGGCCACGTCAATGACGCGGCTGCTTATTTCAGTCTTCTCGAC
>Ga0208975_1000138_pt1 | contig 37628 bp, 51 predicted proteins | sample GreLakmeER78MSRF_FD_187700 | JGI IMG/M metagenome (GOLD analysis project Ga0208975, IMG submission 187700) | Freshwater lentic microbial communities from great Laurentian Lakes, MI, USA - Great Lakes metaG ER78MSRF (SPAdes) | ecosystem: Environmental > Aquatic > Freshwater > Lake | place: Great...
GTCCAGATCGCACCGCACTTCAATCACATGCAACGGCGGCAGCTTGTCGGCGTAGTCGCCAGCTTCCAACACATAGGTGGCCGGTTTGATGCGCGCCATGACGTTAGCCAGCGCACCGACACGCGGTGCCCACTCGCCAAACTCCTTGTTGATCAACACAAAATACTGCTGCATGAACGCGCCTTTGGAGCGGCCAAGCAAAGTCTGGTCAACGATCTTGCACTGGCCAAACACATCTTCCAAGCCGTTGCTGGTGAAGGAGCCGGTCAAGCCCCAGCGAATGGTCATGGGCTCTAGCACCTTGAGCAACGCCTTGAAGCGTGTGCCAGACGGGTTCTTCAAGCGCGTCAGTTCGTCAAACACAATGGCGTCAAAGTTTAGCGCCTGCTCGGCCAGCCATTGGATGTTGTCGTAGTTGCTGACCACAATGCGGGCGTCAGAATTTAACGCCGCCAGCCGTTGCTTAGGTGTGCCCACAGCCACTGCAATTTCGTGAAACGGTGCCCACTTGGGTTGCTCGACCGGCCACACGTCAGTGCAGACGCGCTTGGGTGCCAGCACTAGGAAGCGCCCCACTTCTTCGTTAAAGAGCATGTCTTGCATGGCCGTCAGCGTGATGGCTGTCTTGCCAGCGCCAACAGGTGCCAAGATCATGGCTCGGTCGCGCTCGTACAAGAAGTCAGCGGCTTCATTTTGGTAGGGTCTAAGTTGCACTTTTAATCCACTCATCTACTTGTTCTATCGTCCACAGGCACATATACCGTTGGTTCAGCAGCGTCATGTCCGACATAAACATCTTCTGCAACGCTGACAGCCTGCCGCCCTTGGTCTTCAACTCCACAAACCATGTGCTGCCGTCGGGCAAACACGCAATTCTGTCTGCAACACCTTTGCGCCCTGGCGACGTAAATTTCCACGTTTTGCCACCAATGCGCTCAACTGCCCAGACAAAATGATTTTCAACTATTTTTTCTTTCATGTCAAAAAGTTTAGCACAGTTTTATTTTCTATGCTATAGTTCAGTCTCAATCAACTAAAGGAGAGTCAAATGAAAATAGAATTCACCCGCGCCGAGATTGAGCAAATCATCTTGGATCACATTAAAGACGAGATCGCGCCATACGTAAAGTTTGAGCGCATCGTGGGTAACGATTGGAATTTACCCTACACCATTACAGTCCACACTAAAGAGGAAATTAAAGATGAACCACAGTAAGATAGTCGGCGGCTCAACCGCCAAGCGCGTTATGAACTGCCCAGGCTCAGTAGCCTTGGTGCAAAAGATGCCGCCCCAGCCTAGTAGCAAGTACGCCGACGAAGGCACACTGTTGCACAACGTCATTGCTGAAATAGTGATGTCAGACGAAAGCCCTGAATCATTCCTTGGCACAAAATACAACGACCAAATCTTGACGCTTGATTTGATTGACAACAAACTGGTGCCCGCCCTTGCGGCGCTTGACGTGATCGACCCTAACAAGGAGATGGAAATTGAAGCGGAAATTCGTGTTGGTTTTGGTGATCTCTTGCCTGGCGTCTTTGGTAGTACTGACCTTATTGCACGTATTGGCAATCGGGCTGTGGTACTTGACTGGAAATTCGGTGACGGTGTTGCTGTAAACGTAGAAGAAAACGAACAGTTGATGTTTTACGCCGCTGCGGCCATGCGTACCGAAGAAGCCAAGTGGGCGTTCAAAGACGTTGAAGAAATCGAAATGGTGATCGTGCAGCCGCCACAGGTCAAGCGTTGGGTGACCACACCGGCGCGCATTGCACAGTTTGAGAAGGATTTGGTCAAGGCCGTCAAGCTGGCGCAACAACCCGACGCTGAACTGAAGATCGGCGACCACTGCCGTTGGTGCGCGGCCAAGCCCATTTGCCCACAGATGACCGGCGCTGTTGACCGTGCGCTGAAGACGCAAGTCGAAGCGATCGACGTGCAGACGCTGGGCGCGTATTTGGCCAACGCTGACATACTGGAAGATTGGATCAAAGACCTTCGTGCGCTGGCACACCAAATCTTAGATAGCGGTGCGCCAGTGCCTGGGTATAAACTGGTGGCCAAGCGTGGCACACGTCAGTGGACGGATGAAGCCAAGGCCGCAGCCGCGATGGTCAAATTAAACGTTGACCCTTGGAAATTACCTGAGATCATTTCTCCAGCGCAAGCGGAGAAGGAACTCAAAAAGAGCAAGTTGATGCTGCCCGACGATCTTGTCGTGTCAGTGTCTTCAGGCACAACATTGGCGGTGGAGAGCGATCCCCGTCCGGCAGTGTTGCAAATCGGGAAGCAGTTGACTGCTGCCCTTTCTAAACTTCAATAAGGAAAACAAATGTCCAATTTAGTAGCGTTCTCTCAAGCGGGCTTGCCCGCAGTCTCCACCCTGTCATCCGCGCTGCGGGCGATCCAATCCGATGTCGGCCCTGCCGGTACAGCTATCCTCAAAATGGATAAGACTGGTCACTGGGTCTTCGGTGCCGATCAGACCGAAGTCGAAGACGACAGCAAGTGGGCGATCAACCCCTTCTCTTTTGTCCACGGCTTCATCGCCTGGGGTGATGGTGAGGTGTTGGCCGAGAAGATGGCCAGCGTCAGCCAGCCGTTGCCCGAACTCGACGAAGCGCCCCCAGGTGCCAAGAAGGGTTGGGAAACACAGGTCGGCCTGAGCTTGAAGTGCATCAGCGGCGAAGATAAGGGTATGGAAGCGCGTTACACCACCACATCAGTGGGCGGCAAGAAAGCGGTTCAGTCCATCGCCGTTGCGTTGGCCGAACAGGTCGATAAGGATCAAGCCAAGCCAGTGGCCATCGTGCGTCTGCGTAAAGACCACTATGCTCACAAGAGCTACGGCAAGATTTACACGCCTGTGTTTGAAGTGGTCGAGTGGGTCAGCATGGACGGCGAGCCGGTTCCAGAGGCAGTGCCAGAAGTGCCAGCGCCCGCAGCAGGCCGTCGCCGGAGGTCAGCATGAGATTAGACCTTGACGTGCAAGAAATCAACGCTGTGATGGCGTTGCTCGCTTCGCTGATGGACAAAATCCGCATGCAAGCCCAAGCGCAGATGCCTGCGCCTCCTACGCAAGAGTAATCTTTCTGATGCCGCGTGACAGGCGGCATTGGAAAGGGGACACAAATGCTTTTTTTGGATTTTGAAACAAAATCACGCTGCGACTTACCCAAGCACGGCGTTTACAACTACGCGCAAGACCCCAGCACCGAAGTGCTGTGCATGTCCTACGCCTTTGGCGACGATGATGTGCGAACGTGGACGCCTGACACGCCATTTCCTTCACGGGTAGCGCAATACAACGGCCCTATCTACGCTCACAACGCGGCGTTTGAACGCTTGCACTTCTGGTATGTCTTGCAGATCAACTTTAAGCTGGAGCAGTTCTACTGCACCGCAACACAAGCCCGCGCCAACTGCGCGCCTGGGTCGCTTGAAGACGTTGGCCGCTTTGCTGGCGCGTCCATGAAGAAAAGCCACCGAGGCGCGCAGTTGATCCGCTTGCTGTCAATCCCACAGGCCGACGGCACCTTCAGGCAAGACCCCGCGCTTATGGCCGAGATGATTGAGTATTGCGAGCAAGACGTTAAGGCCATGCGTTCCATCAGCAAGGCGCTGCGCCCGCTGTCAGCAGACGAGTTGGCCGACTACCACGTCAATGAGCGCATCAACGACCGTGGCGTGTTGGTGGACGTGCCGCTGTGCAACGCCGCCATCAAGTTTGCCAGCGATGAGTTGGTCGAGATTGAGCAAATCGTGGCCGAGGTCACCGAAGGTGCCATCACCAGCGTCAGGTCGCCTAAGATGCGTCAGTGGGTGATCGACCGCGTGGGGGCGCAGGCTTTGAAGCTGATGGAAACCTACAAAGACGGCGAGAAGAAGTATTCAATTGACAAGACTGTGCGAGCCAACTTGCTTGCGATGGAGAACCCAGATGAGATACCGCCCGCTGTTGCCGAGGTCATCCAATGTGCGGACGACCTATGGGCGTCTTCGGTTGCGAAGTTTAGCCGCCTTGCATCTCTTGCAGACGTCGAGGACAACCGAGTCCGAGGAGCTTTCGTGTTTGCTGGAGGATCTGCGACAGGTCGAGCGTCAAGCTACGGAGCCCAGGTTCACAATTTCACTCGCAAGTGCGCCAAATCGCCCGAGGACGTTAGAACTGCAATGGTCAGAGGCCATTCAATTGTTCCACAATTTGGAAAGCGCGTTACTGATGTCCTCAAAGGAATGCTCCGGCCCGCACTGATACCGGCCAAGGGCAAGCACCTGGTCGTGGCCGACTGGTCGTCCATCGAAGCCCGCGCCAATCCGTGGCTGTCCAACTGCCCCGCCGGCGAGCGCAAGCTGGACGACTTCCGGCGTGGCTTGGACGCGTACATTGTGAACGCAGCGGCCACATTTAGACGCCCATACGAAGAAATATTGGCCGAATACGAAGCCACCGAAAAGTCTGACATGCGCCAGATTGGCAAAGTTCAAGAGCTTGCCTGCGGATTCGGGGGTTCAATTGGTGCCTTTGCCGCGATGGGCCGTGTGTACAACGTACACCTGCCCGAGTCGGATGCCAAGCGCATGGTGGACGCGTGGAGACGGGCAAACCCGTGGTCGGTGCCTTACTGGCAAGACTTGGAAGACGCCTACACCCGCGCCATGCGAAACAAAGGCCATGAGTTCAGCGTGGGGCGGGTTACCTACCTGTTTGACGGCCAGCATCTCTGGTACGCTTTGCCCTCCGGTCGAGTCTTGTGCTACCCGTACGCACGACTCGAAACCGATGGTGTAACCTACGCCAAGGCCGCTTGGAAACCGGCAGCAGACGCGACCGAGTGGCCACGCGCAAGGCTTTGGAAAGGGTTGGCGTGTGAGAATATCACCCAAGCCACCGCCAACGATCTGCTGCGCCACGCGCTGCGCCAGCTTGACGACGTGGTCTTGCATGTGCATGACGAGATAGTGTTAGAAACCGACCGGCCAGAAGAGATGTCCGAACGGCTTGAAAAGGTGATGTGTACGCCGCCCGAGTGGGCTAAGGGTTTACCCCTTGGCGCAGAGGTGGCAATCATGTCGAGATATGGCAAATAAAAAGCCCGCTGGCAGGCGGGCTTGTAAGGGAGCACTAACTTGGAATTCTTGGACTTTATCACAAAACTCGCCCCAAGCGGCGAGACTGCACTCATTGTGCACCAAAAACCACAATTAAAAGACGGCCAGATTCAACTCCACGCCGACGGCGCAGTCAAGTGCACATGGCCAGCGCACCTGCCGACCAAAGGCACCAGGGCTGGCCAAGCGTGGTACGCCAACACCGCCAGCTTTGTCGTTGACCGCTTTGCCGATGGCCGCGTGTCGGCGTCCGCAGCCAACTGCGAGTACATCCTTGTCATGATGTTGGACGACATCGGCACCAAGTCCAAAGTCCCACCCATCGCCCCGACGTGGATCATGGAAACGTCTGAAGGGTCGTTCCAGTGGGGCTACGCTTTCGTTGACCAACCCACCAAAGCCGAGTTCAGCGCGGCCATTCGCGCCATCGCCGATGCAGGCTACACCGACCCAGGCGCTTGCAACCCCGTTCGCAACTTCAGGCTCCCAGGCTCTGTTAACTTGAAGCCCGAGCGCAACCTGTTTGCGTCGCGCTTGGTCGAGTTCCATCCCGACCGCGAATTCACACTAGGTGACATCTGCGCCGCTTTGGGTGTCACACCAGTTGAGCCCGACTCGCTGACCCTGCGCCCGATCCGCTTGTCTGACGACGGCGCAGACGATGTGATGGCGTGGCTGTCCGAGCAGGGTCTGCTGCTGTCCCGACCCAACGGCGAAGGCTGGGCAGGCGTGATCTGCCCCAACGGTGCCGAGCATACCGACGGCAACCCTGAAGGCCGGTACATGCCCGCCAACCGCGCATACTGCTGCCTGCATTCGCATTGCGTGGACTTCGATTCGCGCATGTTCCTACAGTGGGTGGCCGACAATGACGGCCCCAGCCACACGCCTGGCCTTCGTGAGGAACTACTGGCGCAGGCGATGGACTCGGCGCTGTCCAAGCTCACCCCAACTGTCCAATATCCCAACGAAGCCGCCCGGGTAATTGCTGAGGTTGAGCGTAAAGAGCTTGGCCGCATTGAAAAGAATGACTGGTTTGAGCGGTTCGCGTACATCCAAGTAGATGATGCGTTCTTCGACATGCAAGACCGCCGCGAAATCAGCCGGTACACCTTCAACGCCCTGTTCCGTCACATAGACTGCAAGTCAGTCCACAACACCAAGCGCCGTATTGAAGCCAGTACGTCGTTTGATGAGCTACGCCAAGCCAAGGGAGCCAAGGCGCTGGTCGGTGTCACCTACGCCGCCGGTGAATCCATTCTGGTCGCCCGCGAAGGCATGGTCTACGGCAACCGCTGGCGCAACGCCCGCCCCAAGCCCGCGCCTGGGGACGTCAGCCCGTGGCTGGCGCACGTCGAGCGCATGGTGCCCGAAAAGTTTGAGCGCGAGCACCTATTGAACGCCCTAGCGCACAAGGTGCAATTCCCAACGCACAAGATTAACCACGCCGTCCTGATGGGTGGCAACCACGGCAGCGGCAAAGATACCCTCTTCGCCCCGTTCTTCTGGGCGATCGGCGGCAACGCCAAGGCCAATTGCTCATTGGTCAAAAACGAAGATTTGAATTCGCAGTGGGGGTACGCGCTCGAGTGCGAAGTGATGGAGATCGCCGAGCTACGCCAAGCCGAGGCCAAAGACCGCCGCGCCCTTGAGAATACCCTCAAGCCCATCATCGCCGCGCCCCCCGAGTACCTGATGGTCAACCGTAAAGGCTTGCACCCCTACTACGCCCTGAACCGCGTGTTTGTGATTGCATTCTCCAATGAGCGCGTGGCCATCTCGTTACCCTCAGAGGATCGCCGGTGGTTTGTCATATGGTGCGCCGCCGAAAAGTTACCCGAGGCGCAGGCCGTGGCCTTGTGGAACTGGTACCAGCACCGCGCAGGCTTTGAGGCCGTCGCCCATTACTTGCACACCCGTGACGTGTCAGCCTGGAACCCGACCGCGCCGCCCCCTATGACCGAGGCCAAAGCGATTATGGTCGAGCACGGCATGAGCACCGCCGAGTCGTTTCTGGTTGACCAGATGCGCCGCCGTGTCGGTGAATTTTCCCGTGGGGTCATTGGCGCGCCTTTCCACGCGGTTTGCGACCGCTTGCAAGGGTACGCGCCTGGGGGCGTGAAAATCGTACAAGCCGCGCTCCTACACGCGCTCAAAGAAGCTGGATGGGTCGATCAGGGGCGGGTTAAATCGCGCCAGAATGATACCAAGAAGCATATATTCTGTTCGCCTGACTTGGCGCACATGAGCAAGTCTGAATTGCGAAATTTGATTGACGCATAAAAAAAAAAGAGCCCCCGTGAGGGGGCTCGTTAAGTTTAGGCAACTGCTACAAACCGAGTAGCACGGCTAGTATAGCGGCAATGATGGCCGCGCAGATCACCGCCATGATTGCACCAGCGCGGTCGCGTCATAGGTCGGTGCCGGTGCGGCCACTGTAAACAACCCAGCGCCGCGCCTGATGCGCCCCCAGGCATCTTTTCGATTCTGATTGACCAGTTCCCCACGTTTCACGGCCCCGTAGACCTGGTCGCGCGTAAAGCCCTCATTCTCAATTTCGGCCATTGTGCGCGGCAGCGCGCAGAATTCAGCTAGGGTCACGGAGCGCCTCCGCTTCGATCTGGTCGATGATCGCAAAGGGTAGCAGCCCATGCACGTCAGTGGCCCCTATATAGGCACCGACCAGCGTCATGCGCTCAGGCTCCGTCTCGTCGCCCGCGTCATACTCTAAGTGGCATACGATCTCGTCACCGTTCGGGTGATCGAAAATAAATTCAACCTCACCGATACCGCGCGCCGGTGTCATACCGGCCATAAGGCATTCGGCCAACTCTTCGCGCAGTTCGCGCACCATGTCTTCCAGTGCCTCAAAATCTTCAATTGTCCGCATGATCGACCTCCCATGCAGCATCTTCGCCGACCGGCAGCATGCACGGCTCGGCGCGCAGCGCCTGCCAGTCCCAAGGCATAATTTTTGGGTTTGCGCGCTCATATGCGGCCACATAATCGGCGGTCGAGTCACCGGCCCAGTGCTGCGGATAGATTCGCTTCTCTGCGCCCTTAGACTTAACAACCTTATGTTTGCCGGTGCACTTAGCATGCGCGGTCATAATGTCGTCGCGCCCGTCGCGCACGATATAACGGGTTTTCCCTAATGTGATGGTTTTCATGTTTAGATTCTCCAGATAAATAAATCAAGCGCCAGCACTGCCAGCGCGGCCAAATAAACAATTTTTTCAACGCGTGTCATAGGATCCCCAAAAAATGGTTGTCGTCATCGAAAACGGCCACGTAGAACCCGCGTGGGCTCCCGTGTACTTGATAGCTCCACGCGTCGCGATCTTGCATGGTTAACTCATCGGCCAGCGCCTGCGCGGCGGCTTTGTGTGTGTAGTAGGTCATGAGCAGCACCCGCAGCATGGCGCGTCCTCGCAGCGGCCGCGCTTATTTTGAAAGTATTCGCGGTCCCCGTTATTCCACAGATGCGATACGTACGCGCCACGCGCGCGCGTCAAATAAACCTCTTCGGGCTCCGGCTCCGCATGCCTGAATTCATCCTCTTCAGTGATCCATGCCTGGCGCGTGGCCGTGTCATAGTGGATCTGATCCCCTGGCCGGATCGGCGCGCCGGTACGCGCGCACGTACCCTTGTATTTTGCGTACATAATTTTTATCATGCCGTGACCCTCGCATAAAGCGCGCGCGCGGCGCAGTGGCATTCGAAAATATCGCGCGCGATCGCATGCCGGTGCATGCGCTGGCCGCGAGTAAGCGCGAGCGGGCGCAGTTTTTTGTAAAGCGCGCGCAGTACTTGTTTAGGTGTGGCGCTTACGTGTAAGCGCAGCCGGTGATAGGTGCCAAAATAATTCATGATTGTTTACCCTTCGTGTAGTTGATCGACGCGAATACGCGCCCGCATGCGGCCACACTGGCCGCATGCAGTCGAATATTAAGCGGCGGCGATAGCTATAACGCGGCGTGCGTGGCCAGCTGCGTGATCTGCGATGACCACATCGCGGGCTTGTATCGACGTGCCCGCGCACAATGTACATTTCGCACATGTCGATTTACGCAAACCCTCGGCGCTCGCTGGGCATACTGCCTCGCCCGCTTGTTTGTCAACACCTATCGACACGCGAAACACGCGCATGCCTAATAGGTTTGCATGCGCTGCCTGGTCGATAGTATCGGCGCTGGCCATAACAAACGGAGCCCAAGCGGCCGCGTCAAAATCGGCGCGCTGCCATTGGTGTGTGTAACCACGGTGACCGGCTGCATAACGCGTTATTTGATTCCACATTGTGACCGGCGCAGCGAATGGATCCCCATACGTGCCCAGGCGCACAATTTTCCCTTGTAACGCGCGCGCGATTGTGGCCGGATCGGCTTTGACATACCGGCCACGTTTATATGCGTGATAAACCGATTGAACCGACTTACCTACCTGTACATAGCACGGCGCAGCGCCGGTTTTTTTGGCCAGCGCTGGCCGGTGTTCACAATCGCCGCATATGGCCACGTCGTCGCCGCTTTGCACTGCGGCCATTGGTGCGATATCGCTGCGGATAATAAAAGTTTGCACAATAGCGCCGGTTTTCCCATTTTTAGAATCGGCGTCGATTTTATTAACAATGACGACAATAGGCGCGCCGTCGATTTTGGACGGGCCTTCGTATGCAATATATCCTAGAATTTTTGACATGGTTTTTACTTTCGTTTAGTTGATCGACGCGCGGCCGGTGTGGCCGCGCTGGGGTTTTTAATAATTCCACGCCTTCGCGTTTTTGGCTGCGGCGTATTTTTTCGCGGCTACTTTGCTGTAAAAATAACCGGTCTCAATTGGTCGACCTTGCAGCGCCGGTGTGGCCGTAATGTAAAGAACGAACTTAAAACCGGAATCTTTACGCGCGTTAAAAATGTGTGAGTAGGTCATTGTGTGGCTTTCGTTTAGTTGTTGCCTGGCTGCGTTATTGCGGCCAGTGATATTAATGTAAGGGATTCACTTGCAATTGTCAACAATTATTTTCTAGGTGTTTACCCTATTTTGTGGATAATGTGGGCGTGTGTGTGGATAGTGTAAAAACGCGCGAATTGTCCACATGGTTTACGAGCTAAAAACCTATATTGTGGACAATGTGGACAAGGGGTTTTTGTATTGCTAAGAAATTTATTGTAAGGATTGTGTAAGTATACGGTTTAGCCAGCGACTGTGAAACGTCAAAATGTTGTCCACGTTGTCCACAATGCCCACACGTACCTAAAACGCCCACATGTTAGTACCCGCTAACATATGGCCACATGGCCATGTTAGTAACCACTAACCCAGGCTAAGTTAGCGTGCACTAACATATAGATTTGACAAGTTAGTAGCCACTAACTTTCAGATGTAAGTAAGTGCTCACTAACCTGGCTGCTGTAAGTAAGTGCTTACTAACTTAGGGGTGGGGGTAGGGCCCGCGCCCAATGGCCAACAGTGACGGAGGTTTCACGAACAATTTTTTTTTATTTTTTAAAAACGGCTACAAGACTTCAAGCTCAAAAATTATTGCCCACATGACCCACAGTTTGGTATATTCCAATCGCTGGCGCATAGCACCTGGGACTCATACTGCTCCTCAGTCTTGGCATACCTCAGAACTCCCTGCGCCAGCACCCATTACACTTCGCACATGACATTTCACAGCCTACCTTTTGAGCCGCGCAAGGTTGTCGCAACCGAAGCGCGCTTGAACAAAATTTACGACGCCGCCAAGCTGGGCTTGAAGGGCGACGCATTGGCCTTAGCGTCCGGCATGTTGCCGACCGAGTACCGGCAACTGTGCGAGTTGGATCCCATAGCGGACATGGCGGCGCTTAAGGGCAAAGCCGACGGCGAACTGGAGATGTCCACCTGCCTGCACAAAGCGGCCAGGGAAGGCGACGCCAAAGCAGCCTTAGCCATACTGCAACACTCACACGGCTGGGTGGCCAAGCAGTCCATCAGCATAGATGTTGATCAGCGCATCAGCATCATCGGCGCGCTGCGCCAAGCAGAGTCACGGGTTATTGATGTGATCGCCAACGAACCGAGTCCAAGGTTAGACCATGCCATTGAACAATCTACTGTCCGAGCCAATTAACGCGCTGACAGACGCGTATCGCAACTCAGTTGACATGCGAAAACGCTTGTACGGCGAGTCGTTGCTAAAGTCATTTACTGGCCGCACTGATGTGCCTGTCAGTAATTCTGACTTCACACCTAGCGAATTAGCAAACTTGGACAACTTAGTTAAACAACACTACCAGCAAAAGATTGCGTACTTTACGCGGCCAAAAAAAGAGCTTTTACAAGACGCAGCCAACTTAGAAAAAAACGCGCAATATTACGCAGCGCAAGCAAAAACAATTTCGCCAGATAAAGTAGACATGCTTGAGCGAGCGCAAAATAACGCTCGGCTATCGTTAACGCAAGCACAACAATTAAAAGAAGCCGCGCAAGGAAAATTGCCTACCGACTTTGCTTTTGGGTATTCAGGGTATGGCGAAAGAACTGGCAAAAACAAATACACAAATGACCCCGCAGGTTGGGGGCAAACGTTAGGGCGCTTTAGGTATAAAGTAGACCCCATTAGCGGCGCGTATGAAGCGTATGACTCATACGACTTTAACAATGACGTTCATAAATATAGTGCGGAAAACTATTCTAAAATGTCGCCCCCCGCAAGAATGGGCAACGCATTAGCTGATACTTTTTTAGGTGGTGATCAATACGCGTTAGGAGAAGCGTATCTTTCAGGAAAAAACGCCGTGCCAATATCTATCAAAGGCCAAGTCAAGTAAATGCAGAACACCATCTACAGCGCTGAAGACGAGCAAGAACTTATGGCCAGGCTTTGGAGTCCAGCCATCAGGGACAACCCGCTGGCGTTTGTAATGTTCACCTACCCGTGGGGTGTGAAGGGCACACCGCTGGAGCATTTTCAAGGGCCGCGCAAATGGCAGCGTGAAGTGCTGCTGGATGTGGCCGAGCACATCAAGTTGAACCAGGGCAAGCTGGACTTTGACGTGTTGCAAGAGGCAATATCGTCTGGCCGTGGTATTGGCAAGTCGGCGCTAGTCAGTTGGTTGGTGGATTGGATGATCTCCACCAGAATCGGCTCGACAACCATCGTGTCGGCCAACAGTGAGTCCCAACTGCGATCAGTCACATGGGCCGAGATCACCAAGTGGCTGGCGATGTCGATCAACAGCCACTGGTTTGAAATCTCAGCAACAAGAGTCATGCCTGCCAAATGGCTGACTGAGCTTGTGGAGCGGGATTTAAGGAAGGGCACCCGCTACTGGGGCGTCGAAGGGCGCTTATGGTCAGCGGAAAACCCCGACGCGTACGCTGGTGTGCACAATTTTGACGGTGTGTTGGTAATTTTTGACGAAGCCAGCGGTATTGACGACTCAATTTGGGCGGTTACTGGCGGTTTTTTCACAGAAAATACGCCAAATCGCTTCTGGCTAGCTTTTTCCAACCCGCGCCGCAACACGGGGTACTTCTACGAAGCGTTTAACAGTAAGCGGGAGTTCTGGCGCACGAAAGTGGTGGACGCGCGCACGGTCGAGGGCACCGACAAGCAGGTCTACGAGCGGATCATCGCGGAATATGGGCCAGACTCGGCGCAGGCGCACGTTGAGGTGTACGGTCAGTTCCCCAACGCGGGTGACGATCAGTTCATTGGGGCCAGCCTGGTGGACGACGCGATGAAGCGGACGAAATACCAGGATCAGAGTGCGCCGATTGTGATCGGTGTAGACCCCGCACGGTTCGGAGCGGATGCAACGGTCATCGCGGTGCGGCAAGGGCGTGACATCGTGAAGATCATGCGCCACCGTGGGGACGACACCATGACGGTGGTCGGACATGTGATCGAAGCGATTGAAGAGTACAAGCCGACGCTGGTGGTGATCGACGAAGGTGGCCTCGGGGCGGGGATTGTGGACAGGCTGAAAGAGCAGCGGTACAAGATCAAGGGCGTGAACTTTGGGAATAAGGCGAAGAACCCGATCATGTACGGCAACATGCGCGCGCAGATGTGGGGCGACATGCGCGACTGGCTCAAGACGGCGAGCATTCCGAACGACAGGTTCTTGAAAACAGATCTGATTTCGCCTATGATGAAGCCAGACTCAAGAGGGACGATCTTCTTGGAATCCAAGAAAGACATGAAGTCGCGTGGGTTGGCGTCGCCCGACGCAGCCGACGCGATTGCTGTTACATTTGCGTTTCCTGTAGCACATCGGCAATATGTTGAGCCAACCCGCCGCGTGAACGCGCAAGGCGGCGGAGTCAACGCATCATGGATGGGGAGTTAAATGAAGAAGACGGTATCACTGTCAGTAGGTCGAGGCGAGAAACTACCCACATCCAAGGGCGCTGGCCTGACGGCCAAAGGCCGCGAGAAGTACAACCGAGAGACAGGCTCCAACCTTAAAGCGCCAGCACCAAACCCTAAGACCAAGGCAGACCAAGGCCGCAAGGATTCATTTTGTGCAAGAATGGGCGCTGTAGCAGCCAACGCCAAAGACGGCGAACGCGCTAAAGCGGCCCTTAAACGATGGAAGTGTTGACATGGCTACCAAACCTGGACTTTACGCAAATATTAACGCCAAACAAGCGCGCATCAAAGCGGGCTCTGGCGAGAAGATGAACAAGCCTGGCAGCAAGAACGCGCCAACGGCCAAAGATTTTAAAGACTCGGCTAAAACCGCAAAGAAAAAATAATGGACTACACAGGCATAGCCGCAGCCGGTGCTGTGGCCAACGGCGGCAAGCAAAAAGGCTCAGAGTCCAATGTCTTGGCGACTGCTCGCTCGCGTTTGGATATGGCCATCGGCGCGCTGTCTGAGTCTCGTCAAGATGAGATTGATGACCTGAAGTTCTACGCTGGATCACCCGACAATCGCTGGCAATGGCCAGCGGATGTGCTGGCCACTCGTGGCGCTGTGCAGGGTCAGACAATCAACGCCAGACCGTGCCTGACGATCAATAAGTTACCTCAGCACGTCAGACAAGTAACCAATGACCAAAGGCAAAACCGCCCAAGTGGCAAAGTTATTCCAGCCGATGACCACGCAGACATTGAAGTCGCAGAAATCTTCAACGGCATGGTCAGGCACATCGAATACATCAGCGACGCTGACGTCGCCTACGATACGGCGTGTGAAAACCAAGTCTCCTACGGCGAAGGTTACATTCGCATCCTGACCGAATACTGCGACGAAAACACGTTTGACCAAGACATCAAGATTGGCCGTGTTCGCAACTCATTTAGCGTCTACATGGATCCAACGATCCAAGACCCGACAGGCGCGGACGCCAATTGGTGCTTCATTACTGAAGACATCACCAAAGACGAATACCAGCGGATGTACCCTGACTCCGCGCCCATCACCACCTTGCAAACGCTGGGTGTGGGTGACCAAAATTTGAGCCAATGGCTTACCGAAGACACCATTCGCGTTGCTGATTACTACTACGTAGACTACGACAGATCAACGCTTAACCTGTACCCTGGGAACGTGACCGCATTTGAAGGCACCCCAGAGGACAAACAACTGAAAGCAATTTATGGCAAACCTAAAAAATCTCGTGAATCTGATCGTGTCAAAATTAAATACTGCAAGATTAACGGTTATGAAATTCTTGAAGAACGCGATTGGGCGGGGAAATACATCCCCGTAGTTCGCATTGTTGGCAATGAGTTTGAGGTCGATGGCCGCTTGTATGTGTCTGGCCTTGTGCGTAACGCCAAGGATGCCCAGCGCATGTACAACTACTGGGTAAGCCAAGAAGCCGAGATGCTGGCCTTGGCACCCAAGGCACCGTTCATCGGCTACGGTGGCCAGTTTGAAGGTTACGAGACTCAGTGGAAGACAGCCAACACGACCAACTGGCCGTATTTGGAAGTCAACCCAGACGTGACCGACGGCCAAGGTGCGGTGTTGCCGTTGCCTGCCCGTGCCCAGCCGCCAATGGCGTCCAGTGGTCTGTTGCAAGCTAAAGCTGGTGCATCTGAAGACATCAAAGCGTCTACTGGCCAATACAACGCATCTTTGGGTATGACATCCAACGAGCGCAGCGGCAAAGCCATTTTGGCTCGCCAGCGCGAGGGTGATGTGGGCACTTACCACTACGGCGACAACTTGGCTCGCGGTGTGCGCCACATTGTGCGCCAGTTGGTGGACTTGATCCCCAAGGTGTACGACACCCAGCGCGTGGCCCGCATTATTGGTGTGGACGGCGAAACCGACATGGTCAAGTTAAACCCTGACCAACCGGAAGCCGTCCGCAAGATTACCGATCAGAACAACCCAGACATTGTGATCGACAAAATTTACAACCCCAACGTTGGCAAGTACGATGTGGTGGTGGCGACCGGCCCAGGCTACGCAACCAAGCGCCAAGAGGCGTTGGAAGCAATGGCTCAACTGTTGCAGGGTAATCCGCAACTGTGGTCTGTGGCCGGTGATCTGTTTGTCAAGAACATGGACTGGCCTGGTGCCCAAGAGATGGCCAAACGGTTTGCCAAGACCATTGATCCTAAGCTCATGGAAGACGGCGACAAGCCGCCAGAGTTACAAGCCGCAGAACAGCAAATGCAAGCAATGGGTCAAGAGCTTGACCAACTGCATGAGATGCTTAAGAACGTCGGCAAGTCCATCGAAGCGCAGGAGATGCAGCGCAAAGATTTTGAAGCTGAAGTTAAGATGTACGAAGCCGAGACCAAGCGAATCGCTGCGGTGCAGGCTGGCATGACTGAGCAACAAATTCAAGATATTGCAATGGGCGTGGTCGCTGCGGCGATGGAATCGCAAAATATGGCTAATGAAATGCCTGAGATGCCTCAGCAAGAGATGATGCCCCCTGAGCAAGAAATGATGCCACCTGAACAACAAATGGGAATGCCACAATGAAAGCTGCTGATTTTTTAGGCTTGCTGTTTTTGGCAAGAGATGTAGCGCACAGCGTTCACTTGAACACTCGCAGCTTTAGCAAGCACGAAGCGCTTAACATTTTCTATGATCGAATTGTTGGCGCGGCAGATGATTTTGCTGAAGCCTACCAAGGCCGTCATGGTTTGATTGGCCCAATCACTTTGCATTCAGCAAAGAAAACCAGCAACATCATTGAGTTTTTAGAAAGCTCGTTGGCTGAAATTGAAGAGGCTCGGTATAAGGTTGCAGACAAGTCAGATTCGTCATTGCAACAGTTGATAGATAATATTGTTGAAATCTATCTTCGCACTTTGTATAAACTGAAATATTTAGCATAAGGACACAACATGGCAAATTACAGAGCTCTTACAGCTACCGCGCAAGTAAAAGTAGGCGCGGGCAAACTCAAAGGCATTTTTGTCAGTTCTGGCACTGCACCTACTGTTGCTGTGTATGACAGCGACACGGCCAGCACCAGCGGCACCACATTGATTGCTACGTTTATCGCGGCTGCTCCAGGCAACTATCCGTTGCCAGGTGACGAAGCAGGCATATTCTTTAGCAAAGGGCTTTACGTTGTACTGGGTGGAACAAGCCCAGTTGCAACAGTTTTGTTTGATTAACTGTACTGGTGCGGATCACCAGGGAATCTTAGGATTCAAAAATGACTGAAGAAGTCCAACAACCCTTAGCGGAAGTAGACTCCGCGCCCGCAGCAGCAGTGACGGCCACTCCTGAAGCAAATGTAAATGCGCCGGAAGTCGCTGATGAAGCAAAAGAGTCGAGGGTTTTTACCCAAGATGAACTTGATGCAGCAATTGGCAAAAGGCTTGCAAGAGAACAACGTAAGTGGGAAAGAGAGCAGACTCAACGCCAAGCGGAAACGCAAACGCTAAGAGCGCCAGCATACATCCCGCCGGTCGATCAGTTTGAAAGCACTGAAGCCTATGCAGACGCATTGGCGTACCAGAAAGCTGAACAACTTATTGCCCAGCGAGAACAAGCACGGCAGCAATCTGCAATTCTTGATGCTTATCACGAACAGGAAGAAGAAGCGCGGGCTAAATATGATGACTTTGAACAAGTCGCATACAACCCAAAACTTCCCATTACTGACGTGATGGCTGAGTCGATCCGAGCCTCGGACATAGGCCCTGAAGTAGCTTACTACCTCGGTGCTAACCCCAAGGAAGCGGAACGAATCTCTCGTCTTGCGCCTATCGTGCAGGCCAAAGAAATTGGGAGAATTGAGGCCAAAATGGCCAGTGATCCTCCCGTGAAACGAACCACGTCTGCGCCAGCACCGATTTCGCCTGTCACCGCTCGCTCCTCTGGGGGCCCAGCCTATGACACTACTGATCCACGGTCTACCAAGACCATGACGGATTCGCAGTGGATTGAAGCTGAAAGAGTAAGACAACGAAAAAAGTGGGAAGCACAAGCCAACCGCTAAATAATTTTTAAAGGACTTTTTTCATGGCTAATAGTATCTTAACGATTGACATGATCACCCGCAAAGCTCTCGAGATTCTTGAGAACAACCTGGTGATCACCCGTAACGTAAACCGTCAGTACGACGACAGCTTTGCTGTTGAAGGTGCCAAGATCGGTTCTACATTGCGTATCCGTTTACCCGACCGCGCTCTGGTAACTGACGGTGCCGCCCTGCAAGTTCAAGACGACAACGAACAGTTCACCACACTGACTGTTGCTTCACAAAAGCACATCGGCGTGAACTTTACATCTGCTGAATTGACCATGCAATTGGACGACTTTGCAGAGCGTGTGTTGAAGCCTCGTATCAGCCAGTTGGCCTCTAGCATTGATGCTGACGTTGCCAATGCGTACAAAACCATCGGTAACACCGTTGGCACCCCAGGCACCACACCTTCAACATCTTTGGTCTTGTTGCAAGCCCAACAGAAGCTGAACGAAAACGCTGCTGTGATGTCACCACGTTACGCTACCGTCAACCCCGCCGCTAACGCTGGTCTGGTCGAAGGCATGAAGGGTTTGTTTAACCCGACCGATACTGTCAGCAAGCAATTCAAGAACGGCATGATGGGCACTGGCGTGTTGGGCTTTGATGAAGTCAACATGTCTCAGTCAATCAAACAACACACCACCGGCACCCGCGCTGCTACTGGCAACACCACTGGTGCTGCTGTGACAACTGAAGGTGCATCTACTCTGACATTGACTGTCGGCTCTGGTGAACTTATCGCTGTTGGTGACGTGTTTACGATTGCTGATGTCTACGCTGTGAACCCACAAACCCGTGAATCCACTGGTTCGTTGTTCCAGTTTGTGGCTTTGGCTTCTTCAACTAGCACCACAACTGCCACTGTGACTGTTGCGCCAATGTACTCAGCAGCACATGCTCTGGCCACCATGCTGACTTTGCCTGCTACCAGCAAAGCCGTCGTGTTTGTCGGTACGGCTAGCACTCAGTACCCCCAGAACTTGGTTTACCACAAAGATGCGATCACTTTTGCGACCGCCGACTTGTTGCTGCCCCAAGGTGTCGATATGGCTGCTCGCGCAGTTCATAACGGTATCAGCTTGCGCGTTGTTCGTCAGTACGACATCAACAACGACCGTATGCCTTGCCGTATTGACGTTCTGTATGGCTTCAGCACAATCCGTCCACAAATGGCCTGCCGCATGTGGGGCTAAATTGATTGGGGGTTTCGGCCCCTGTCTTCGTAACTCTTTTTAAGGAAAATTATCATGGCATTACCTAATTCTGGCGGTGGATACCAAGTCGGTGACGGCAACCTAAACGAAATCGACTTGTATACAACAGCGGCTCAACAGACCGCAACCGCAACTGCAACCCTGACCGCTGCACAAATTACGGGCAACTTGTTGGTGGGTAACCCCTCCACAACCGCTGCTACGTACACTTTGCCAACGGCAACCGCAATTGATGCGGTCATAACTAACGCAAAAATTGGCAGCACGTTCAATTTGACTGTTATTAACCTTGGCACTTCCACCGGCCTCATCACGATGGCTGTTGGAACTGGCATTACTGCTGTTGGCAACTTGGTTGTTGCTATTACTGGCAGTGCGGCAGGTGTTGGTGGCGCAGCGCAGTTCATGTTCCGCAAAACAGGCGACGCTGCATACACTTTGTATCGTATTGCTTAAACCTAAATAGGGGCTTCGGCCCCTATTTTTAAAGGAAAAAATCATGCCAAATACAAAAGCTGTAGGCGTTGCGTTTGAAGACGCACAACTTGACGGCGCAATCATGGGCAAAACTGGTGGAACTGCGGGCTTCTACGGAACCACGCCAATTACACAAGCTGCGGCCATCACTGCTGTCTCCAACACTGCTACGGGAACTGAGTTGGCAACTGCCATCAATGCTCTTCGTACTGCGTTGAAAAACATCGGCATCACTGCCTAAACCAAACGGGGGCCTAAACAGCCCCCTCTTAAATTATGGCTGTTATTTACATGTCTCATGAAGTTCACGGTGCCAAGGTTGCTACTATGGAACTTGAAGCCGTAGAAGATGAAAAAAATGGCTGGGTGCGATATACTTTAGACACGCCTGTTGAGGCGGCTCCACTGGAAGTCAAACGTCGTCGTAGCCGATCACCAGAGGTGGTCGAACAAGGAGCATAAACATGGCCATCTATACCGCTGGCGATCAAATCAATAGAGCATTGCGATTGCTTGGCGTGTTAGCTGAAGGTGAGACAACTTCTGCGTCCGTGTCTCAAGATTCGCTGATGGCGTTGAATCAAATGATTGATTCATGGAACACCGAGCGTTTGGCTGTTTTTAGCACCCAAGATCAGACGTTTACTTGGCCTGCGGGTCAAATTACGCGCACTCTTGGCCCGTCAGGTAATTTTGTAGGTAACCGGCCAATATTGCTGGATGACGCCACCTACTACCGCGATGCGGGCACCAATGTGTCTTACGGCATCAAATTTATCAATCAACAGCAATACGACGGTATTGCTGTGAAAACTGTTACATCAACGTACCCGCAGGTCATTTTTGTCAACATGACCTACCCTGACGTTACGATGACCGTTTACCCGCAACCTACACGGGACTTGGAATGGCACTTTATTTCGGTTGAGGAATTGAGTCAGCCTGCCACTTTGGTGACTAACATCCTGTTTCCACCAGGCTATTTGCGGGCGTTTGTCTACAACTTGGCAATGGAAATTGCACCTGAATTTGGCGTTGAGCCAAGCCCACAAGTGCAACGAATTGCAATGACGTCCAAGCGCAATCTCAAGCGCATCAACAATCCTGACGACATCATGTCTATGCCTTACGCCATTGTGTCCTCACGTCAGCGGTTCAACATTTTTGCTGGTAATTACTGATGCAAACGCCGATTCTTGGTGCAAGCTATGTTGCTCGCAGCATCAATGCTGCCAACAATCGCATGGTCAACCTGTACCCCGAAGCCACGCCAGACAACGGTCAGACGGCGGCTTTTCTAACGCGCTGCCCTGGGTTGGATTTTTTGCAAACAATCGGCACCGGCCCGATCAGAGCGCTTTGGGCACATCAGACCAACGGGTCTGATTTTTATGTGGTGTCAGGTTTGGAAGTCTATAAAGTTACGGGCATGACCGCCGTGCCTACTTTGCTTGGCACCGTGACCGGCACTGGCCCCGTGTCCATTGCCGACAATGGCACCCAGATATTCTTTGCTTGCAATCCTGACAGCTATATCTACAACGAAGTCACCAACGTGTTTGCCCAGATTACTGACCCAGATTTCCCTGGCGCGGTGACTGTAGGCTACCTAGACGGCTATTTTGTGTTCAATGAGCCAGACAGCCAAAAGGTGTGGGTGACCTCGCTGTTGGACGGCCTGTCGGTCGATCCGTTGGATTTTGCTAGCTCTGAAGGCTCGCCCGACGGTTTGGTGGCGCTCATCGTAGACCACCGTGAAGCCTGGTTGTTTGGTACCGATTCTGTTGAAGTTTGGTACGACGCTGGCTTGGCTGACTTCCCGCTGACCCGCATTCAAGGCGCGTTCAACGAAATTGGTTGCGTGGCTGCGTTCTCTGTGGCCAAGCTCGACAACGGCCTGTTTTGGCTGGGCACCGATGCCCGTGGCCAAGGCATCGTCTACAGGGCCAATGGCTACACCGGCCAACGGGTGTCCACCCATGCCATTGAGTACGCAATTGCTCAGTACAGCGACATTTCAGACGCGGTGGCCTACACCTACCAACAAGAAGGCCATGCTTTCTATGTGCTGACGTTCCCTACAGGCAACGCCACATGGGTGTTTGACGTGGCTACCCAAGCATGGCACGAACGTGCTGGCTGGGACAACGGAGAATTTACCCGTCACCGATCCAATTGTCAGTGCAACTTTGGTGGCAACACTATTGTGGGCGACTTTGAGAATGGCAACATTTACCAGATGACGTTGGATGTCTACGATGATTATGACGAACCTCAAAAATGGCTGCGCTCATGGCGGGCGCTGCCTAGCGGCCAAAACAACCTCAAGCGCACAGCCCACCACAGTTTGCAATTAAATTGCGAATCAGGTACTGGGTTGGCTACTGGCCAAGGCGACGATCCCCAAGTCATGCTGCGCTGGTCTGATGATGGCGGCCATACTTGGAGCAATGAGCATTGGTCACCGATGGGCAAGATCGGGGCGTACTATCAGCGCGTCTTCTGGCGTCGGCTTGGCATGACGCTTAAGCTGCGGGACAGGGTTTATGAAGTGTCTGGCACCGATCCTGTAAAGGTCGCCATTATGGGCGCTGAATTGATTCTGAGCCCAACCAATGCCTGAACAACTTAATATAACGAACCTACCTTCGTCGCGGGTTGAGTTTATCGACCCCCGCACGGGGTTGATGTCGCGTGAGTGGTATCGGTTCTTTCTGAACATATTCACTTTGGTTGGCGGCGGCAACAACCAGACATCTTTGGATGACTTGCAACTTACGCCGCCATTCGTACCTGCAACGGCAGGTGGCGGCTCAGGCACGGTCACATCGGTCGATGTATCTGGCGGCACCACAGGCTTAACCACTTCTGGTGGCCCAATCACCACCAGCGGCACAATCACGCTTGCCGGTATTTTAAATATCGCCAATGGTGGCACAGGGTCTGCAACCGCAGCAGGCGCTCCCTTTGCGCTCAAAGGTGCCAACGCCGACATCACCAGTTTGTCTGGCCTTACTGGGGCCATTAGTAGCCCGACATACGTGCAGTTTGGCAGTGGGTCAGGCACTACATTGACCGCTGGCCGCATGTGGTATGACCAAACCACGGGCTCGCTTAATTTTGGCATGGGCGGCGGCAATATCACCCAGCAAGTTGGTGAAGAAACATTTATGTACGGCAAAGCCTCTGCCGCGATTACAGATTCCCCGCTTCAAATTGTTTACCATACCGGCACAGTAGGGGCCAGCGGAGTTATTACCTTTGCGCCTACGATTGCAGGAATTACAAACGTAAACGACATTATTGGCGTAGCTACTGAAAGTTTGGCGCTCAATGATTTTGGACGAATTACGGCGTTTGGTGTAGTGCGTGGCATTACAACCAATGGCACTGCCTTTGGACAAACTTGGGCTGACGATGATGTGATCTGGTACGACCCAGTGACCGGCAACCCTAGCAACGTTGAACCAGTTGCGCCTAACATTAAAGTGCAAATTGGCACTGTAATTAACGCGGGTTCGGGCGGTTCGGGGTCTTTTCAAGTTCTTTTACGACCAGGCTCCGTGCTTGGCGGCACTGACTCCAACGTGCAGTTTGGCACCTTGGCCAACAACAACCTGATCGCCTACGACAGCACATTGGGCTATTGGAAGAACGTCACGGCGTCATCTATTGGCTTAGGCACGGTCACTTCGGTGGCCGCAACCGTACCGTCGTTTTTATCAGTTACCGGCTCGCCAATCACAACGTCAGGTACTTTGGCTATCTCCTATTCAGGTACGCCTTTGCCAATTGCTAACGGCGGGACGGCCACAGCCACGCCTGCCTTGGTGGCAGGCACTAACGTAACTATCACAGGTACTTGGCCAAACCAGACAATTAACTCAAGCAACCCTGGCGGCACGGTTACTTCGGTGGCCGCCACAGTGCCGTCATTCTTGTCTATCAGCGGGTCGCCGATTACTTCGTCTGGCACCTTGGCTATCGCCTATTCAGGCACGGCACTACCTATTCTGAACGGTGGCACAGGTCAAACCACAGCAGCAGCCGCGTTCAACGCCTTGTCGCCTATTACTACCACGGGCGACCTGATCATTGGAAACGGTGCCAACAGCGCCACAAGGCTGGCCATTGGCTCAAATAATTTTGTTTTAACCTCCAACGGCACTACAGCAACATGGGCAGCGGCCAGCGGCAGCGGAGCAACAATCAGCAATGACACGACCACGGCCACTAACATTTACCCTTTGCTTGCAAATGCCACTTCTGGCTCGGTAGCGACAATTTACACCAGCGATGCCAAGTTGCTGTACAAGCCTTCTACGGGCGAATTTACCTCGTCCATACATATTTCCAGTAATGGTATTCAGGTCAACAGCAAAACCGTTTCAACAAGTTACACTATAGCCACTGGAAATTCAGGCATGTCGGCTGGGCCGATCACCATTGCTAGCGGTCAGACAGTGACGGTTTCGTCCGGCTCCCGCTGGGTTGTTTTGTAAAAGGTGCTTCAATGACTGTAACTGCCAAAAATCTAGTGCCAGCCAAAACCGTTGAGGCGACTCAGACAACGCAATACACGGCCAATGGCGTGACCACAATCATTGACAAATTCACCGCCACCAACTACAGCGCCTCGGCGGCCACCATCAGCGTCAACTTGATCACCGCCACGGGCACCGCCAGCAACGACAACTTGATCGTCAAGGCCAAATCCTTGGCCGCGTCTGAGACTTACATCTTTCCTGAACTTGTTGGCCAGATATTGCCTTCTGGGGGTTTTATCTCCACAATCGCAGGTACAGCCAGCGCCATCAACATGCGCGTCAGCGGAAGGGAAGTCTCGTGAACGATTTGGTGGAACAACATGCAGAACTTGCATTGCGGCATTTAGGCGCATTGGAAAAGCCTGAGCAAACGCTTTTGCAAATGCCTCAAGCCGAATGTTCTGTTGTCCATCATTTTGGCCCTGGTGTGTGCATTCGCGAAGTTTTCATGCCTGCGGGCACTTTGGCCATCGGCCACAAACAAAAATTTGACCACCTAAACATCATGTTGCGTGGCAAAGTAATGATTGTCAAAGACGATGGCAACACTCAAGTGCTGACTGCACCCATGATCTTTACTGGCAAAGCTGGCCGCAAGATTGGGTACGTTTTAGAAGATATGGTGTGGCAAAACATCTACGCTACTGAGTTAACTGACCCAGACGCTGTGGAAGCATGTTTTGTTGAAAAGAGCGAAGATTGGCTGCAAGACCAACAATCTAAACTGGCGGTTGAAAAGCTAACCCGTGTAGACGACCGTAAAGATTACTTTAACTTGCTTGACGAGTGCGGTATACCTCATGAGTTGGCTAGACAGCAGTCTGAAAACGAATACGATCAAAGATGGGTGGATAGCGAAATTACTCGCGTAGCTGAATCGCCAATTGAAGGTAAAGGTCTATTTTTGACTTCACCAGTAAAATCAGGCGACATTATTTGCGCGGCCAGAATAGACGGGTACCGAACACAAGGTGGTCGATTTACCAACCATTCAAAAACACCAAACGCAAAAATGGTTATGCTGCCTAACGGCAACATCGATCTTGTTGCGCTAGTTGACATTGAAGGATGTAAAGGCGGCGCTATGGGTACTGAAATAACAATTGACTACCGGCAAGCCTTGGCGCTGTCAGGTATTGAATTTAAGGAGTCAGCATGTCAGCAATAGCAACAGCAATTGTCGCCACGTCCTACATGGGTTCAAGGGCGGCAGAAAGAGGCGCAGGCGTACAAGCTGACGCAATGAATCGCTCATCTGATTTGCAATATAAACAATACAAAGAAGACGTTGCACGGCAAAAACCTTTCTACGACGTTGGCGTCAATGCATTACCTGAGCTAGTAGCTGCATCAAAATACACGCCATTTGGCATGGATCAATTTCAAGCCGACCCAGGATACGCATTTCGATTGAGCGAAGGCACAAAAGCCTTGGAACGGTCTGCTGCCGCCCGTGGTGGTTTGCTGTCTGGCGGCACTGGCAAGGCGCTTACGCGATTTGGCCAAGAAATGGGCTCGCAAGAGTACACCAACGCATTCAACCGCTATCAGGCCGAACGCACCGCTCGTTTGCAACCTTTGCAAGCTATGACAGGTATGGGCCAATCCACTGCCCAACAAATAGGTCAGCAAGGTCAGCAGATGGCTTCAAATGTTGGCGACGCTATGGGCAGCGCGGCTGCGGCGCGGGCGTCTGGCTATGTCGGCAGCGCAAACGCTTTGACCGGCGGTTTGAATACGTATTTAAACTACACAAACAGTCAAAACATAGCAAATCAATTAGCAATGCGAAACTTATCTTCACCTACTGGGTACGGTAAGCCAGTGCCGGGTGACTATTCTTCTATGACAGGATAAATCATGGCTATTGATCCTAGAATTTCCCTTGGTGTTCAACAACTTCAGTTGAACGACCCACTGACGCAGTATGGCCAAGTTCAGAATATCTTGGCCGCGCAATCTCAAAGACAAGCCGCCGGTACGCAAAACGAGTTAGCAAATGTACAGCTAGGCCAAGCTCGGATGACAATGCGGCAAGCGCAAGAAGCGCAAGATTTTATAACTAAAACTATGGAGGCCGCCGCGCAAAATAACGCGCCGACTAAAGACCCTATGGACGCCGCCATGCAAATGTTGCGGAGCCCAAATCCGCAAGTTCAAGCCGCCGGTGCGCAATTGATGGAAGCAAATCAAAAAGTTTTGGCGTATCAGCAACAAGCTCAGTTTATGCAAGACCAATCGCCTGAAGCTGCGGCGGGGCCTACAACTACATCTCTTCCATCAATAACACCTGAAACCGCGTTTACCAAGCCGGTAAGCCGAGGAACGCAAACCAACGCCCTTGCTTCTACCGCATCGCCAGCGCAGCAGGTCAATGCTATGGCCGCGCCGCAGGGTAAGACTGCGGACAGTATCAAAGCCGAAATACAAAGCGGGGACAGACGTTACGGCACAGCGCCAGGTTGGGCAAAACAGCGCGAACTGTTGGTTGAACAATACAAACAAATGCTCAAGCCTGAAGTCATGCACGTTGTTGATGGCAATCTTGTCTCGCCGTCAGGAAAAGTTATGTTTCAAGGTGCAGGGAAACTTGAGCGTATGGAAGTGCCGCAAGCAGACGGCACCATTAAATATTACACGTTTGACCCGCGCACAGGTAAGACTTCGGAAGTTAACGCGCCAGGCGTTGCCACTGGTATGTCTTCGCCTAACATTAGAGCGCAAGAACTTAAACTTCAGCAAGACAAGTTTGACTACGAAAAAGCAAACCCTGGATCAACAGTTCATACTGTGGTTGCGGACGATGGCACAACTAGCTTGCTTGCGGTAAGTAAAGACGGCAAAGCAACAAAAGTAACTTTAAACGGTGAAGAAGTCAAAGGTGTAGACACTACTGCAAAACGACTGAAATGGGAACAGGACAACCCAACTTTAGAAATTAAAGAAGTTACTGACGTTAGCGGCAATACAAAATTTGTAGCTATTAATAAACAAGCCGGTACAGCAACGCAAGTCACAATGGGCGGCGCAGATTTATCTGGGGTTAACACTCCGGCACAACGACTTGCATGGGAAAAAGCCAATCCAGGTAAAGAAATTAAAGAAGTTAACCAAGCTGACGGCACTACAAAACTTATGGCTGTTGATAAACAAACTGGCGTAGCAACGGAGGTCACAAGTGGAGGTCAACCTTTGGTGGGCGCAAAATTATATACACCTCCAAGTATGGTGGCTGAGTACACTTTTGCCAAAACAGCCGATGGTGGTAACTTCAAAGGTTCTTATCAAGATTTTGTCACTGCGCGCGCAAAGGCTGGCCGCGCTCCTGCACAACCCGTGCAACCTTCAGCGCCGGTTGCAGTTGTCGGCGATGACGGAAAAATTAAGTTCGTCAGCCGCGAAGAAGCCATATCTAAAGGTATGACGCCTGCAGCTGCGCTAGAAGGTTTGTCACCCAAAGAAATTCAAAAGCGGGAGGCTAGCTACCCGCAAGCAACTACATCAGTTAAGGCTATCGAAAAAAATACCGACAACCTTATTAAAGATTTGAAGACTTTGCGGGATCACCCTGGTTTAAATTCAATTACCGGCATTGCAGCAGGGCGCTTGCCTGGACTTACGTCAGATGGACGCGCAGCTCAAGCCTTATACGACAAAATTATTGCTAAAGGTGGTTTTCAAGTGTTGCAAGACATGCGCGAAGCATCTAAGACTGGTGGCGCGTTGGGTAACGTATCAGACAAAGAAGGCGCGCAACTTAAAAGCGCGTTTGAAGCAATTGACCGTAAGCAAGATGCTGCTGATGTTCGCAAAGCACTTGATGCAGCCATTTCAACTGCAGAAGGAAGTAAAGTTCGTGTACGTGAATCTTATGATATGACCTATGATTACAAGAATCAAGGTAAAGCACCCACAGGCGCTGTTGACGCCAACAACCCCTTGTTGAAGGGAAAATAAATGGCCGATTTAGCCACAATCCTTAACGACCCCAATTACATTAACGCAAACCCTGCGACAAAGGCGGCTATTTTTTTAAAATTTGCGCCTGACGATTTAAATTACGTCAACGCAAACGAAGCGACCAAACAAGCTATCCATGAAAAATTTGGTGTGCAAAACCTTGGCGAACAAATTAGCGAAAGTATTTCTGCTGCAATGGGTAGCAACCCGCCACCTGAGCCTACGATGTACCAAAGAGTTCGCCCCTACGTTGCGCCTACAGTTGAAGCGTTAGGTGCAGTTAGCGGCGCTGCAATGGGTGTTCCTTTAGGGCCCCCTGGAGTTGTTGGCGGCGCGGGCTTAGGGTACGCTATTGGCAACGAATTAATGTATCAAGCCGACGTAGCTTTTGGGGCTAGAAAGCCAAGGCAAGGTTTTGAACATGCCACCGAGCCGCTTAAAAACGTGCTTACAGGTGCAACATTTGAAACAGGTGGCCAAGTTGCCGCGCCTTTCATTGGCAAAGTAATTGGTAAAGCTATAGACATGCGTCAGTTGCCGCAACAAAAAGCCGCCAAAATGGCTCAAGTTGCGTTGGGCGACGATATGCCTCAAGTTATCAACGCTTTGCGAAATGCGCCGCCAAACGCCAGCGTAGCCGAACTAACTGCGAATATTCAAAACCCAACGTGGCAGGCTTTGATTAAAGACGCATTGGATAAAGACCCTCAGTTTTTACGCAAGCTGCGGCTTAGTGATGAGGCGCAATCAGTCAATGAACTTGCCAAACTAGTAGGCGGCACTACCGCTACAGATGTTCGCGCAACGCTTGAAACGGCCAAAAGTGATCTCAATGCTATGACCGGCCCACAGCGCGAGTTTGCAATTGCGCGGGCTAACTTGGGCCAAGAAGTGGCAGCATATGAAGCTCAAGCAGGCAAATTAAGCGCTCAAGCTGCGGCTGAAGTACAAAAGGTGCGGGATTTGATAGAGCTAGGTGATCATGCGGCAGCGGCTGCTAGGTTGCAAACAATTAAAGCGGGATTTCCTGCGGGGTCGGCTCAAGCGCCCGCAAAATCTCAAGCTGGATATTCAGACGCATGGGCGCAAACACAAACTTATCCTGGAAAATTGGCGCAAATGTCTGATGAATGGGCGGCTAAAGCGGCTGACGCTTCTCTTGACCTTGGCCAAGGCGCTCGGTTTGCTCAAGCTGCTGCGGATGCGTTACGCGCAGTAGGTATCAAACCTTTAGAGACTGCGCCGCTTATCCAAAGTATCAAGGCTACAACTAACAAACCTGAATTTGCGGGCAACGATTTGCTGGCTGGCGCGGCAAAAAATGTTGTTGATGATATTGCCGCATGGACGGCCAGCAACGGTGTGATTGACGTTAAAGCGTTGGAAGCTATTCGTAAAAACTCAGTCAACGCTGCAATTCAACAACTGCGCCCAGGTGCTGATGCAACCACCCAACGCAACCTTGCTGCCGGTGTATTGGCCAAGATCAAGCCTGCAATCGACGACGCGATTGAAGCTGCGGGCGGTGTTGGTTGGAAAGACTACCTTGCAACCCATGCCCAAGGGATGCAACGGATTGCCGAAAAGAAATTGACCGGCGAAGCGTTAAGACTTTGGAAAACTGATAAAGACGCGTTTGTGCGTTTGGTTCAAAATGAATCGCCAGAGGCTGTTGAAAAGATTTTGGGGCCAGGTAAATACAACATAGCGGCAGAACTGACCGACAGTACTTTGACAGTGATGCGAAATCAAGCGCAAAAACATTTGACCCAAATGTCGGTTAAAGAACAAGTCACCGAAGGTCAAAAAGCGTTAACACAGTTGGTGTCCCAACAGACTTCTAATTTCAGATTTCCTTCTTGGCTTAATTTTTGGACTACGGCAGGTAACCAAGCCATCAGTGAGCTAGAAAAGAAAATTGGCAACAAGAGTATGGCAGTGCTGACGCAAGCTCTTAAAACACCTAAAGGTGCTGCTGACTTGCTAGAAACTTTGCCTGGTGCAGAGCGCAGCAGAGTATTGCAAATACTGTCTGATCCTTCGGTACTAAAACAAGGGTCAAAACTTTACGCAACGCCACATTATCAAACCCAAGGCGCTGCCGCTCAAGAAGCGGCAATTATGATCCGTTCGGGGGTTAGTAACATGCTTGCACCCGCGCAAGAAAACCAAAACAACTTGAGGTAAACACATGGCTGGCTTAACCCCCTCACCCAAACAGCAAATCTTCGGATCGGATGGCTTGCCTCTTGTCGGAGGCAAAATCTACACCTACGCGGGCGGTACTTCAACACCTATCGCTACGTACACCGACTACACCGCTGCTACGGCCAACACCAACCCGATCATCTTAGATTCGCTTGGCCAAGCCAACATCTGGTTGATCAACACCACCAGTTACAAGTTTGTGGTCAAGACTGCTGCGGAGGTGACGCTCTACACCGTAGACAACATCTCCATCCCTTTGGACTTCTCCGCGTTTGCAGCGCCCCCGCCCATTGGCAACACCACACCCAACACCGGCGCGTTCACCACGCTGACGGCCAGTGGTGCCGTAGCGTTTGCCACCACCTTGGGCGTGACCGGCGCGGTTGTGTTGGGCAACACACTGACAGTGGCTGGCCAACTGACTTTGAACAACACGGGTGCAGCTAAACTAAGCGTGGGCACCACCGGCCAACGCCCCACCGCCGTCACCGGCATGGTGCGCTACAACTCCACAACCGGCAAGTTTGAAGGCTACGGCGCAACAGCTTGGGGTGCTCTGGGCGGCGGCGCAACTGGCGGCGGCGCTGACCAGGTGTTTGTTGAGAACGGCCAGACTGTGACCACAGACTATACTCTCAGCACTGGCTTTAACGCAATGTCTGTTGGCCCGATCACCGTCAATAGCGGCATCACTGTCACTGTCCCCTCCGGCGCTCGTTGGGTTGTTCTGTAAAGGAAATATATGTCATCAGTCGTTATTTCGGGGGATACCAGCGGGGCGGTAACACTTGCTGCCCCTGCTGTTGCTGGTACTAATACTCTGACTTTGCTTGCAGCCACTGCGACCAATTCTGTCAATGTATCGGGTACAGCGGTTACGCTTACCACGCAAACAAGTGTTGACTTCACAAGTCTGCCAAGTTGGATTAAGCGCATTACAGTGATGTTAAGCGGGGTTTCATTAAGCGGAACTGATGGAATTATTTTGCAACTTGGAGATTCTGGCGGGATTGAAATCACTGGGTATGTCGGGAATATTTTTGCTATTTATGACTCAGGAACAGTAAATGTAGTTGCTCATTCAACCAGTTTTTTACTTACATCATCAGGTGGCGGGTCATCAGCGGTTAATCTTTATTCTGGGCAAGTTATTTTGTCACTACTTGACGCATCAACAAACACATGGGTGATGAACGGAAGCACATCGCCGACCACAACTTCCTCAGCGGCAAGAATTGCCATTTTTTCTGGTAGCAAACCACTTAGCTCAACTCTTACTCAGCTATCTATCGGAAGAACAGGTACAAACACTTTTGATGCCGGTAGTGTAAATATCATGTACGAAGGATAATCATGTCAATACTTGTTTTAACTTCTGACACGCTATCAAGTCCTGCCGCCGCAGGGCAGATTGAATACACAAGCCCCATCTTTGCGGCTACACCTATCGGCACACAGCGAGGCATTGTTCCGACTCAGCAGTATTACAGGCTTGATTCTGCTGTTGTAGGGTCAAATGCAACTGGCGCACAAAGCATATTCAATGTTGGCGTTACGTTGTCAGCAAGCACTGTTTATGAATTTGAAGCTGTTTGTGCTTTTAGCAAAACTGCTGGCACTACATCTCATACATTTGCGCTAGGATTTGGCGGCACAGCAACTGTTAACAACATTGCTTATCAGGTGTACAACAGCGTTAGCACTGCTTTTTCTACGGCTGAACAAGCGACTACTGCGTCTTTTATTCAGGTAACGACTAGTAGTGTCTTAACTGGAAATTCAACTGCAGCGTCTAGAACATATGTATTTTTATTAAAAGGCACAGTATCAGTCAACGCTGGCGGCACATTCATTCCGCAGTACACGCTATCAGCCGCACCTGGTGGGGCTTACTCAACAGCCGCTGGCAGCTACATCCGAATCAATCCGCTTTCCGCATCTGGCGCAGCGACTAACGTGGGGACATGGGCATGAGCACAGTAATCGACGGTTCAGCAAGCGTCACGATCAACTCTGGCGCAATTCTTGGCATTACCTCTGGCACTGCTGTTGCCTCTACATCAGGTACAAGCATTGACTTTACTTCTATCCCATCATGGGTGAAGCGGGTTACGGTGATGTTTAGCGGGGTGAGTACGAGTGGTACAAGCGCATTTTTAATCCAGCTTGGAGATGCTGGTGGCATTGAAACTACTGGGTATGTGAGTTTTAGTTGTCGTATTGGTGCGGCGTCTTTAGCCGCAGGTGGCACAGATACATCAGGGTTTGTGGTCAATAGCGCAAACTTAGCTACCGCAACTGTTTCTGGTCAAATGATGATTTCTCACCTTGGCTCAAATAGTTGGACAGAACAGGGAATGTTTGGATCGTCGACTGGTCTTGGATTGCCTTCAGGTGGTGGAAAAACCCTCTCCGACACACTAACCCAAGTCCGCATCACAACTGTTGGTTCACCAGCTACTGACACCTTTGACCTTGGCACAATCAACATTCTTTACGAGTAAACACCATGACACACAGAACAGTAGTTAATTGCGAAACAGGCGTAGTCACTCAAGTTGAGTACACCGCTGAAGAACAAGCAGTGCATGATGCGGCAGTAGCGGCTGAAGCAGCAGCAGCAACGCCAGCACCTGTAGTTGAGACACCGACTGAGCCATGAGCGAGATCGAAAAAAATCACGCCGTTCACGTTGCGGTGTGCAGTGAACGCTATGCCGCGATAGAGAAGGCATTTGTCGAAGGCGACAAGCGCATGACGCGCATTGAGTATCTGCTCTACATTGTGATTGGTGCGGTTCTATTAGGACCAGGCTTTGTTGGCACGATGGTCAACAAATTGATAGGCGTGTGAAATTGAACCTATCACACTGGCATTGGCTGCAATTGCTGGAATTAAGCAAGGTGTGGCTCTGTATAAAGATGCCAAAGCTGCGGGGACAGACCTCTACAAGATAACCAAGGAAATATCTGGCTTCATTGGACAATTCTTTGATTCGCATGAAGAGATAAAAAAAGAAGTTAAGCGGCAAGAGCTTGACCCACCAAAAACCAAATCAATGAAAGCACAGGCACTTGAGAATGTGTTTCACCAGATTGAGTTGGAACGACAGTCAGTAGAATTGCGTGAGTTTTTAACCTACCACACAGACCCAGCACTAGGTGCAGTCTGGTCACGGTTTGAAGAAGAATATAAAAAACTGAACGAGGAAAACGAAAAACAGATTGAACTGGAACGTCAAGCGGAGTTACAACTCAAATGGCAACGCAAAAGAACAATAAGCAACTTACAAGACAAGGCGCTAATAATCGCAGCAGTTCTGACAGTTACTATATACCTCCACCTGATGCTTTGGTCGATAAAACAAATGAGCATGGACAAGTAGTTTTTTTAATTTGTTTGGTTGTGATAATGTTAATTTTGCCGTTGTTTTTATATTTGATGGCATCAATGTATTTTGATATGCTTGTTGTTCAGCAAGAAAACAAACAACAGCAAAAAGCTGTTCAGAAATTGATTGACAAAGCAAAGGAAAAATAATGCTCCCAATACTTGCATCATTGCTCGGCACACTAGCCGAAAACGGTTTAGGGCTGCTTTCCAGCGCCATCCAAGCCAAGGGCAAAGACGTAGTCGAAAAGACGCTAGGCGTAAAAATCCCTGACGCACCGACTTCTGAAGATGTTGCCAAGCTGCGCCAGCTTCAGTTTGACCACGAGGAAAGGTTGTTAGAGCTGGGCATTGAAAAAGCCAAGATGGAATTGGCTGAGATGGAAATGTATGCCAAGGCCGCGCAGAACGACGCAGACAACATCACAGACCGCTGGGAAGCGGACATGAACAGTGATAGCTGGTTGTCCAAGAACATACGCCCCATGTCACTTATTGCCATCTTTTCCGGGTATTTCCTGTTTGCCATGATGTCTGCATTTGGCTATAACGCCAACGAGTCGTATGTCTCTTTGCTCGGACAGTGGGGAATGCTGATAATGGGTGCTTACTTTGGCGGCAGAACCATTGAGAAACTTGCAGAAATGAAAGGCAGAAAATGAGCTTATCAGACGAACAAGCAGCCTTCCTGTTAGACGTGTGTGAACTTATCCAATATGCCACAAAACAAGGCTTCAAGGTGACAGGCGGGGAGCTTGCACGTACACCAGAACAACAGGCCATCTATTTCAAAACAGGCCGTAGCAAGACAATGAACTCTATTCACTTGAAGCGATGTGCAATGGACTTAAACTTTTTTAAAGATGGCAAGATTGTTTGGAATAGAAAGATCATTGAGCCGCTGGGCATTTATTGGGAATCACTGCACCCAAAAAATCGGTGGGGCGGTTATTTTTCCAACCTGGTGGACTGCCCGCACTTTGAGCGCAACGTCTAGTCAGCGAAGAAATACAGAAACGCAATGATGCCACCGACGCCAATGATAGCGCCGATGAACAACACAAATATGGTAGCAATCATGTCTTTTCCTTGATGTCGTAGAACCAATCATCGCCTGCTGACCACTTGCGTGTGCCGTCTACCGTCCACAGTCTTTGAGCCGCTTGGAAGTCGGGAAACTTTGTCTCAGCAGGAATCAGGCTCTGGTCATACCACAGGCACCTGTTGTTTGGCTGACAAGCAAACTGGCCGTTGTCCAACATGATCCAATTGAAAGACTTGTGTTCTTCAGCCTGTTCGGTAAAGCCAGTGTCCAGCGTTAACTCATCAGCGCAGAAGTCCACGGTGAACAGATAGCGGCCAAAGTGCCACTGCTTATCCTTACCCAAGAACTTCACGCCCAGGTTGCGTAGGCCAATCTTTTCAACGATGGTAAACCTGTAACCCATGCAGTCCCACAACTGTAGCGTGTCAATGGGTAGGTCACTGGCGTCTTCCTTCCATACATAGGCATGAATGGGTAGCTTGTCGTACAGCGCACCATACGCTGGTAGCAGCGACTCAATGCGAAACACCTGGCCACGCAACGCTTTGAGGCTAACCCAGATGGCTGGCTCCAACTCACCGTGACCTTTGTGGTCGTTGTAGAGAAACTCACGCTTGACAAAACATTTAACTGGCGGCAGCGATGCCACGATATAGCTCATTTAATCAACTCCCTGTATGCCTTGATGGCGTCTTTCACATCGTTCTGCAACTGCTGTATCAGGTCGTGCTGCTCTTGCATCTTTTGGTATGCTTCGGCAGCAAACTTAATTAAGTTCTCTCGTTCCCAAGTTTCAAACGCTGGCATCGCGCTTCTCCTTAATACTTTGCGACAGCATCTGGCGCAGCCACTTGGCACCACCTAAACGCTTCCATTCTGCGTAATGCGCCGGTATCAACCGCACAGCGACGTTCTTGGCCACGCCAGTCAATTCACTCTTGGGTCTTGGCATTTGTGCTCATCTCCTGCTGATCTAGTTAGAAAAATCATGTTGCAACGTGTGCAACGCCAGACAAGACCTTGTTCGACAATCTGTTGGTCTTTTCTAAAAAAATTTTTAATTGCTTCAATCATATTCAATACCTGTATTTAGGGGCACACGTCACGTCAGCCACGACGTCAGCGGTGTAGTTGTTGATCTTGCGTTTCGCAAACACCATGACCGCCCGCAGGCCAGAGCTTTCGCACTCCTGCACGGCCAAGATGACTTCGTTGCGGCTCATGGCTTGGATGTTCTTGTCCAACACCATCTTCTGCTCCGCGCCGCCAGCAGGCTCGCCCAGGCTGGCCTGCCAAGACGATCCCGCCGCGCATCCGCTCATCAGTAAAAAAAGAAAATACTTCATGGCTGTTTAGCCTCCTGTAAGAGTTCAATACGCTCGCGGGACGCTCTCAGCGTGGTGTAGCGTTGGTGCAGTCGCTCTAGCACCACCACACGTCTGGCGTTTGCCCGTTCATGAGTCAGCATCTCCAACACCTTGTCTTCGTCAAAGGTCTTGAGTTGTTCATTTAATTTTCGCCAAGTGAGTTGCAACTTTGTCCTCCAGTTTTTTAACTAACGTCATGCTCTTACTCAACTTGCGCCAGGCGGCGTTAAAGTCTCGCTGGTAAATTTTCTGTATAGACTTCTCAGCTTTTAACTGCGTCTTCCAGTTGTTCAAACGTACACTCATTTCAGTTCCTCCATTGCAATGTCCGATATGGCGCGCTTGTCGTGTAGAGCGCCCCAAATTTTTTCGTCAATAGTCTTGTTGGTCATCATCACGTAGCACCAAACGTCGCGCGTTTGGCCGGATCGGTGCAAGCGGCCAACGGTCTGCTCATACAGTTCCAGCGACCAAGGCAGGGACAAGAAAATGATTTTGCACCCGCCAAATTGAAGGTTGAGCCCGTGACCCGCCGATTTCGGATGCACCAGTAAGAGCTCAATTTTTCCTTCGTTCCAGCGTTGAATGGCTTCTTTGTCGTCAAGGGTTTGGGCGTGGGGGTAGCGACGTTTAAGCTCTGCCAACTCCTCTTGATACGTGTAAGCAATGATCGTATTGGCTCTTTGATTTTCATTTATCAACTCCTCAAGCCGGTCAAATTTATGTGCGCTAAACCACACTGGCGTCTGTGTGACGATGAACTTCCCTGGCGTGTCAGACGCTTGCTTGCGTGTGTCGTACACAAACCCGCTGGCCATCTGTTGCAACTTGCCGGTGACCACGCCCGCGTTGATGGCCGTGACGTCCAGCGCCTGAAAGTCGGCCTTCATCTTCTCGTAAGGCTTGCGGTCGTCCAGATCGCACCGCACCTCGATCACATGCAGCGGCGGCAGCTTGTCGGCGTAATCGCCAGCTTCCAACACATAGGTGGCCGGTTTGATGCGCGCCATGACGTTAGCCAGCGCACCGACACGCGGTGCCCATTCACCAAACTCTTTGTTGATCAGCACGAAGTACTGCTGCATGAACGCGCCTTTGGAGCGGCCAAGCAAAGTCTGGTCAACGATCTTGCATTGGCCAAACACATCTTCCAAGCCGTTGCTGGTGAAGGAGCCGGTCAAGCCCCAGCGGATGGTCATGGGCTCCAGCACCTTGAGCAGCGCCTTGAAGCGTGTGCCAGACGGGTTCTTCAAGCGCGTCAGTTCGTCAAACACAATGGCGTCAAAGTCCAGCGCCTGCTCGGCCAGCCATTGGATGTTGTCGTAGTTGCTGACCACAATGCGGGCGTCAGAATTCAACGCATCTAGCCGTTGCTTGGGTGTGCCCACAGCCACTGCAATTTCGTGGAAGGGTGCCCATTTGGGTTGCTCGACTGGCCACACGTCGGTACATACGCGCTTGGGTGCCAGCACTAGGAAACGCCCCACTTCTTCGTTAAAGAGCATGTCTTGCATGGCCGTCAAGGTAATGGCTGTCTTGCCAGCGCCAACAGGTGCCAAGATCATGGCTCGGTCGCGCTCGTACAAAAAGTCAGCGGCTTCATTTTGGTAGGGTCTAAGTTGCACTTTTAATCCACTCATCTACTTGATCTATCGTCCACAGGCACATATACCGTTGGTTCAGCAAAGCCATGTCCGACATGAACATCTTCTGCAACGCTGACAACCTGCCCCCCTTGGTCTTCAACTCCACAAACCATGTGCTGCCGTCGGGCAAACACGCAATTCTGTCTGCAACACCTTTGCGCCCTGGCGACGTAAATTTCCACGTTTTGCCACCAATGCGCTCAACTGCCCAGA
>Ga0208975_1000139_pt1 | contig 37625 bp, 38 predicted proteins | sample GreLakmeER78MSRF_FD_187700 | JGI IMG/M metagenome (GOLD analysis project Ga0208975, IMG submission 187700) | Freshwater lentic microbial communities from great Laurentian Lakes, MI, USA - Great Lakes metaG ER78MSRF (SPAdes) | ecosystem: Environmental > Aquatic > Freshwater > Lake | place: Great...
GATCTGGATATGCTGGCGCGAGAGCGACTGCTGCTCTGGGAACAGGTGGAACTGCTGACGAGGTAGTTTCAGTTACAGTGACCGAGGCTGGATCTGGATTCTCGTTCGCGAATATTAGTTTCGTTCCTGTTGCTGGTGATACCATTACTGAATCTGCAACAGCATCTGCTATTCTTGGTTTCTCTGAGGGTGGGACTCCACAAGAAAACGTAGAATCTGCGGCAACTCCAGGAACTATCGATAGAATTGTTATTCTTTCTGGTGGTAACAGTTATATTGAAAATGATGCCTCTGTTTCTATTGTTGGTGATGGACAAGATGCAGAAGCAACACTCACATTAACTGATGGTGTCGTTACTGGAATTACTATTACCAATCCAGGATCTGGGTATAGTTTTGCAGAAATCTCTGCTGTCAATGAGACCGATGGATCTCCAGGTAATGGTGCTGCTTTCCGAGCAGTTCTTTCACCTTATGGTGGTCATGGTTCCAACCCACAGAAAGAGTTGTTTGCTAAGAGTTTATCATTGACGGTTTCTCTCACAAATGAAACCTCTGATACTTTCTTGAACAACGATTTCCGCCAATTGGGTATCATCAAGAATCCTAGAATTTTTGGTTCTTCTGATAACTTTACTTCAAATACTGGTAATTGTTGCTATGTTATTGCAATAAATAATCCTGAATTAGTAGATTATGATGATGTTATTGAGAGTGATGATGGAGGTAGATTTATTGTTGTTCAGAAAGAGGACAATAATAATAATGGCGTGGTCGATAGAATCCATTTGTTACCTATTATACCAAAACTTTCTAGTAGTAGCATTTTAACTAATACGACGCAAGAAGTATTACTAGGATCTCCTGTTGAGTTTAATAATGGCACAGTGATAGTCCCTGATATGGTTGATTATTTAGAACCAGAAGTTAACAACAGATCTGGTGAAATCATATATCTAGACAACAGAATTAAAATCATTAGAACATCTGATCAAGTTGAAAAAATCAGAGCGTTGATTAATTTTTAATAGAAGTAGGAAAATATGGCACTCGACTTAAATATATCTCCGTATTATGACGACTTCAATGAATCTAAAAAGTTTCATAGAATTCTCTTCAAACCAGGATATGCTGTTCAGGCACGCGAACTTACGCAACTGCAGTCTATCCTTCAGAATCAGGTCAATAAGTTTGGTGACCATATTTTTAAGAATGGCGCGATCGTTTCAGGTTGCGACGTTCAGATCGACAATCAATTATCATACGTAAAGATTGATGCAGAAGCTACTGCAAGTGCTAATCTTCCTAACGTAAATTCATCTCTTCCATCATATATCGGTGCTACAGTCACGGGTAGTAACGGTCTTACTGCGGTAATCGTAGACGCAATCGCTGCAACAACAACGGATCCAGGAACTCTATACCTAAGATATACCAGTGGTGATGGTAGCACAAATACTGTTCACTTTACTGGTGCAGAAACTCTGACAGTTGTGTCAGATACTGCATCTCTTGATGGAGATGAATTTATTGTTGCTGCGCTTGCAGTTGATACTGAAGATTTAACAAACAACTTTTGGGGTCGTGCTACTCGTATGACTCTCGGCGACGGTATTCTTTATATCGACGGTAAGTTTATTCTCCATACTGAACAAACAATTTATCTTTCAAAGTATACATATAATCCAACAGGTAGTGTGTGTATTGGTGCAGTCGAGGAATTTGTAGACACAGGCGATGATGAAACTCTGCTTGATCCAGCACAGGGTACATATAATTTTACTGCTCCTGGTGCAGACAGATACTATGTTTCAACTGAATTGAAGTTTTTTGAACTTGGCGATGAAATCGATGACGGGTATTATGAGGTTGCTACTGTTGTTGCTGGTGGTCTCAACAGAACACACGATACTTCTAACATCTATGCTAAACTCGGTGACAATCTAGCACGCAGAACATATGATGAGTCTGGTAACTATACGGTAAAGTCTTTCCCTGTATTGGTTCGTGAACACCTTGATGATACAACAAACAATGGACTTTATACCGACGCACTTGGTGGCGATCCTTTTCTACTTGCTGTCGGTCTAGAGGCAGGTAAAGCATATGTTCGTGGGTTTGAGTATGAAACTCGCCAGACAGAATATGCCTTTACCCGCAAAGGTATAGACACTGTAAAGAAATATAGCGTTCCTATCAGTTCTGCTTATGGTAACTATGTTGTTGTAACAGACTATAAGGGTGTTCTGCCACTAGATGGTTCTAAGATTTCTCTGCGCAATGCAGTGCAAAACGGTGTTTCTAGTTCACAGACAGCAGTACAAGGTAGTGAAATCGGTAGTGCACGTGTTCGTCACATCGAGTATGTGAGCGGAACCGTTGGTTCTGCTACTGCAGTTTATAACATCTATGTCTATGATGTTCAAATGACAACAGGCAACTTCGCTGATGTTGATGGTTTGTATTACTCAACTAGCGGAACCAAAGATGGTTATGCTGACGTTGTAGAATCTGTATTGAAGTCATCACAATATAATAAACTTCTTTACAGAATGCCATCGCGTGCTACCAAGACAATCAAACCTGCTATTCCACCGTCGGAAGTTGGTACCTACCAAACATCTTTATATTATACTAAGGTATATGAGGGTCTTTCTATTGCGTCAGGTGTCGGAACCATTACTCTTTCGGGTAATGAGTTCTTCATTCAGAATACAGATGATGCGATTGAGTCGTATATTAACAACAATTTGTTGATGGTTCGGGACACTGATGGTGAAATTATTGATTTGACGACAGGCACAGTTGATGCACTAGATGCTTCTGCACAAACCATCGGTTTTACTGGACTTGGTTTTACTGATACGGTTACAGTATATGCTACGGTTGAAGTAAACCTTGCTGCGCCTCTTGTTAAAACTCTGAACAGAGCGAGATATGTTGCCTTTGATTTGTCTCATAAAATTCTTACAACATCAGTAGATGTTTCTACTGAAACATTCACATATACTGCCCACGGATATTCTTCTGGTGATGCTGTAGTATATTACAATGGTGGTGGAACAAGTATTACGGGATTAACGAGCGGTACTACGTATTACGTAATTTCTGCTGGACTAACTGCCAATGCCTTTAGAGTATCAGCAACGTTAGGTGGTAGTGCAGTCAATCTAACAGGTACAGGCAACAATGCTCAATACTTCTTTAAGGTAGGTGGCGGAACGTCATTAAATCTTGGTGTTGCAGATATATTCTCTGTCGATGCTGTCTATAAGGCAGCAGTTGGAACATCGTACTCAAATATCGTAACAACTGGTACGGATATTACTTCGCAATATACTCTGGATACAGGGCAACGCGATAATACATACGAACTCGGTAAACTTAATGCAGTCAATGGTGCTGCTTCTCTCGCTGGATTTAATCTAGTTGCTAAGATAAATTACTTTACTCATACAGAAACTGCATCTACTGCTGGTTACTTCGCAGTCGATTCATATCCTGTCCTTGATTCAGCACCAAGTGGTGCTAATATTAAGACATCTGAGATTCCGATCTATACCTCGCCTACAACTGGTGAGTCGTATGATCTTCGTGACACACTAGACTTCAGAGTAAGAATTACTGATTCGATTGTACCTGTTACTTTTGCTAATATTGCTACAGTTCCAGTAAACCCAGCAACTTCTACTACAGTTGATCCTGCTTCATTCGGTCTTACTATTCCTAGACCCGAACAAGAAATTAATATCAACTATGAATATTATGTTGGTCGTAAAGACAAGATTGTATTAGATGATACTGGTGTGTTTAGTGCTGTAAGTGGAACTCCATCACTTTCTCCAGTTGAACCTCTTACTCCAGAAAATGCAATGTGCATTGCCATTGTCACAATTCCACCATTCCCATCGCTCGCTCCTAATGTTGCAAAATCTTCTGGGCGTAATGAGTTTGGTGTAACTTTCCGCACTCTTGACAATCGCCGTTATACGATGCGAGATATCGGAGCAATAGCACAACGTGTTACTCGTTTGGAATATTACACTTCTCTGACTCTTCTCGAAAAGTCAACTGAATCGTTGTTCATTCCTAGTGCAGCAGACCCAACACTGAATAGATTTAAGCATGGTATTTTGGTTGATGCGTTTACTGGGCACAATGTAGGTAATCCAAAAGATCTTAACTACAGTTGCTCTATTGATCCAGTGAATCAAGAACTTCGTCCGTTCTTTAACATCGAGAATGTTGATCTAATTTTTGATTCGGCAAATTCTCTTGGTGTGAAGAAAACAGGTGATCTATTAACACTTCCATATAATTATACTGTTCTTACTCAGAATACATTTGCTTCTAAAGCAAGAAACTGTGTAGGCGATCTTCTATTCTCTTTCATTGGTGATATGACTCTCGATCCTCCAGTTGATAACTGGACTGATACTGCACAAACCCCTGATCTTGCTGTAAACTTCGACGGTAACTACGACAACTTTGCTGCTATGGCAAATTCTTGGGGAACTCAGTGGAATGATTGGCAGGATATCGTAACTGGTCGTTCTGTTTCCACTGACACAACCAATACTGGTGGGCAGACTCGCGTATCTGGTGATACATTATTCCAAGAGCAAATTCAGATCTCAACTACTACTACCACACAGCGCCAAACTCGTCAAGGTGTGACTATGACTGTCACACCCGAAACAATCACAAGAGATCTTGGCGATCGTGTGACAAATGCTTCTATCATTCCATATATGAGAAGCGTTACAATTACTGTTAAATGTAAGAGACTGAAACCTGCAACTAGAATTTATCCATTTTTCGATGGTATTGATGTTGCTGCACATTGTCGTCCGCTGAACGATGCAGCGTTAACTGCATCTCCTACTGATCCTGCAGAATATTCTCAGTATGCCATTACTGGTGGTACAGGTGATTATGGCGATTCTCTGATTACTAATGCAGACGGAGAACTTGCAATCCAATTTAGAATTCCTGCTGGTACGTTTAGAACAGGAACTAAGAATTTCAGAGTTTGTGATGATCCGTTTAACAGATCTTCATTCGTCACAACCTCTGCGACAAATTCTTTTTCTGCTAATGGTCTCTCACAAGTTGTTCAAGGAACTGTTGTTTCTACGAGAGAGGCAAATATTGCGTTTAATACTGTAAGTGATTCTCGTTCTGTAACGGAAAATACTACTACCGCAAATCGCATTGGTGAACGAGCAGTCGGAGTTGTTCAAAATACAACGGTAAACAATACGTTTACTACAGTCAATAATACCACAAACGTTTCTAACACTACTAACAACACAACTGTTGTCAATGAAACCAATGTTATTAACACAGTGGTTAATAATGTTACGAATGTAACGAATGATAATACGGTAATTAATAACACAACTATTGTCAATCAAACTACTCCAGTTCCAGTAATTATCGATCCAACACCACCAACAACCACACCAACGCCTGTAACGGTCGTTGGTCCTCCAGCTGTAGAACCAATATTAGTAGACTTTGACCCAGCAGACTTTGTTTTTAACCTCAATCTACAGGGTGGTGTTTTCGCTTTTGGTGGAATGGATCCTCTCGCACAAAGTTTCTTTGTCGAAGGAATGCCTTTTGGAACATTCGTAACTGGTCTGGATGTATACTTTAGAACTAAGGGAACTGCTCCCATCACTCTGCAACTTCGCGAGATGATTAATGGATTCCCGTCAGAGAAAGTTCTTCCTTTCGGTGAAGTTACCAAAATTGCAGACGAGGTTGCCACTTCAACTGAAGATGGGGCAGGTGTTGTAACATTCGCTGACACGAACTTTACATTCCCATCGCCTGTTTATCTACAGAACAACACAGAATACTGTTTCGTTCTTCTTCCTGCTGGTAATGATCCTGGATATACTGCATGGGTGTCCGAAATCGGCGAAAATGAAGTAGGTACTGAGAAGAGAATTTCGGAACAACCGAATGTTGGTATGCTATTCACGTCAGCAAACAACCGCACGTGGAGCGAAAAACAAGCAGAAGACATGAAGTTTACTTTGTATCGTGCAATCTTTGACACAACAGTTATCTCGACTGCCAAGTTCCAAAATTCTAACTATGATTATCTTGCGCTCTCAGATACTATGAACCTTGTTTCTGATAATACGGTTTCACTAACCAAGTTCGCTGCTGGTGAAAAGGTTTACGTTTTAGGATTTGAATCGACCAAGTATGGTTATGTGAAGCAATATGATCCATTGTATAATGTTCTAAAGATTGTTGTTCAGGCAGGTGTATTCACTGCTGCTGACACAATCACGAACGGAACAATCAAAACTACAGTTACTGAAGTTGAGAATAAACTGATCAACTCGATTCAAACTAACATCGGTTATATGGACTTCACGCCAACAACAGGTGTTTGGAGTTATGCTAAGACTGCAGCAACTGGTGTTGTTGCTGGAGGAGATACTTTCGAGCGTCTAACGTTTGGTGAAACAAATGACATCCCAACAGAAGCAGCGATTTATTCAAAATCAAATGAGACTGCTACTCTTGGTGGTGACAAGTCACTGAATATTCGCTTTGGTATGAAGACAATGACTGACACAGTTTCTCCTGTTATCGATCTCAGAAAGTGTTCGTTGATCTGTGTTTCAAATTACATCAACGCTGATACTGGTGCAAATGAAAACACCAACGTTGGTACTGCAAGTTCTAAGTATATCTCGCGTCAAGTTAATCTTGAAGATGACGCAGAAGATTTAAAGGTTTATCTGAGCAATTATCTGCCAGCCGGAACTTCGGCGAGAGTATATGCTAAGATGCAGAATTCATCAGATTCTAGAAACTTCCAAGATCTTGACTGGGTAGAACTCGAAACAAGTGTATCACCGCTAAGTTCTACTGCCGCTGCTGGATTCGTTGAGTATGAATATAAGATACCAAATGCGAATAAAGTTGGTAGTGTAGAAACTGGTTACTTCACATACACTTATTCGGGAGCAACTTATACCACATATAACACACTGGCGATTAAGATTGTTATGTTCTCTACAAATAGTTCTGTCGTTCCTAAGTTTAAGGAACTAAGAGCAATCGCGTTGCAGGTGTAATATGGCGAAATTCGCACTTGAAGATACTAATAAATACATTAGAGATGGAGACTCTAAAGCAATTGTCTCCAATGACAGGAATGCATTAGCAGCATATAATGCTCAGCGAGAAAGACTTCAGCAAATGAAGTCATATGGTACTGAAATTTGTATGCTCAAAGACGAATTAACAGAAATTAAATCTATGTTAAAACAATTTCTCAACAATCATGAAGGTAGGAAAGCATGAGCACAATTACACTAAGGTCTGTCAAAGGCACACCTTTAACAAATAATGAGGTGGATACTAACTTTACCAACCTCAACACCGATAAGTATCAATCTGGTGATAATGCATCTTTTGGTAGTCTGACATTAACTGGTGCATTCATCCCATCGGTGGATGCTACGGTTACTGCTGCAGGAACCACTCAAGGTGGTGCGACTGCACTTACAAAGGCAGTCAGCATTGTTACCACAGCAACAGCAGATCAAGGAGTTAAACTCCCAACTGCTGCTGCTGGTATTTCTGCTACTATTGTCAATACCACTGCGGTTAATATCAAAATTTATCCAAACACTTCTGACGTTATTGACGGAGGAACTGTGAACGTTGCTGTTAATCTAGCACCGTATAGTTCTGTTCAGTTAGTAGCGCAGGATGCGATAGATTGGTTTCGTATTACCAATCTTATTGTTTACGACACAAGTGGTAACAGGTTAAACTAAAATGAATCCTCTAAAGGTCAAAGCATCTACGACGCCAATTACGTCTGCTTCATTCAGCGGTCTAGAACCTTTGACCAACGCAGAGGTTCAGAACTATATTGCTAATGTTATCACAACTAAGTTTGCTACAGACACAACTGGTTCTGGTACTGCTGAGATAAACATCACGACAGATAATTCTGGTTCGGGAACTTCTATCGGAACTTTTAGTGACACTGATAGAACCGAAGCAACAGGGACACATCCTGCTACTGGCGCAGTTGATACTGTAACATATTACGCAAAGCAAGTAACTACTGCTGTTGCTGAGAGTGTTACTGCTCGTCCTATTGCTTGGTCTGATGGTGTTCGCCAGATGACTGATTCTGATCTTGATGGTGTGTTAGATACTGTTATCTCAGCGTTTGTTGCCGAATCTACATACACAGCAGGTCAATATAAATTACAAGCAACTGCCCCATCGGGCGGAACTTGGCAAGCAAGATACACAATTACCGATGTCGCGAATGGCGGAAATACCACAACCTACCTGTGGCAAAAAACTGCAGCGACCACATCTCCTAGTGATTTTCTTGCACCTCTGAAAAGCAATGATGCAAACTCAGTAAAGATTATGACTGCTGCTGAAATCGAGCAGTTGGTTCCGAACTTCCGCAATCGTATTATTGATACTAATATCGGCACATATAAGTTGCAGGCATCTGCTCCAGCAAGCGGAACATGGGTCGAACTTGGATCCTCTACTACTGATACCAGAGAAGAAGTTTCTACGCTGAATTACGTAGGTAACTATACTGGTAACTATTCCGGAACTTATGGTGGACCATCATATACTGGATCGTTCACAAGTCCATCTTATAGTGGTAACTTTTCTGGTAACTACGTTGGTACTACTCCATACTCTGGTACCTATACAGGTACTGGACCATCTTATAGTGGTAACTTTACTGGTCCTGGATATACTTCGCCATATACTGGTGTATCATATAGCGCAGAAGTTAGTTATACTGGTCCATCGTATACAGGACTTGAATTAGTTGCATATACTGGTAACTATAGTGGCGGTCCATTTTATTCCACGACAGGTGGAACATATACTGGTAACTACCTTGGTTCCTTTAGTGGTACTGCATCGTATACTGGACCAACGTATACTGGACCATCAACTCCAGGAACAACATATACTGGTAACTTTGCAGGTGGGCCATTCTATTCAACACCAGCAGGTCCATCATATTCTAATCCAGTAGGTCCATCATATTCCGGAACCTACACAGGTCCATCATATTCTAATCCAGCAGGTCCATCATATTCCGGAACCTACACTGGGTTTTTCAGCGGTCCTGCAAACTATACTGGTCCAGGAACACCATATACTGGATACTTCATGGCAGCGGCAGTTGCTCATACATATTCTGGCGCAGGTGCAAACTATACTGGTTACTACACATCACCAGCATATGCTGGTAACTATGTTGGTGGAGGTGGAACCTATACTGGAGTCTTCACAGCACCAGCATATGCTGGTAACTATGTTGGAGGGGGAACAACTTACGTAGGTTATTATGAAGGTGCTGGTCCACCCGAACAAGACTTTTTTGGTCCAATTCTAACTCCATATGCGGGTAGTTATACTGGTGCGCCAACGAATTATGCTGGATCTTATGGTGCTGGAGCACCTGCATTCTATGAGGGTTATTTTGATGAGGTCATTTCAGCTCCAGGACAACCCCTAGAAACAGGGCCGAATACTTATATTGGGTATTTTAGCGGTCCTGGTGGTGGTTATTCTGGTTACTATTCTGGTCCAGGATATTACACTGGTTATTATATGGGAACAGTCCCAACTGTTGTACCATACTCTGGAACTTATAGTGGTCCAGGAACTCCATATACTGGTTACTATACAGCGCAGATGTTCCTTGGTCCCTTTGGAACTATACCTGCATTTTATACTGGTAACTTTTCGAGTGGTGGAACAACGTATACTGGATACTACACTAGCACTTACCTTGGGTATTACGCTGGTCCAGGAACATCATACACTGGTTATTATCAACCAGGAACTTGGGTAGCCCGTCCAGGTGGTGCTGGACCAGCAGATCCAGGACCACTATTTATTCCCACATATTACTCAGGGAATTACTCTGGACCATCTGCCCCATATACTGGTACTGCGAATTATTCAGGAAACTTTACAGGTCCATCATATTCAAACCCAGTAGGTCCATCATATTCTGCAACCTACACAGGTCCATCATATTCTAATCCAGCAGGTCCATCATATTCTAATCCAGTAGGTCCATCATATGGTCAGACATATACTGGAAATTATTCTGGACCATCAACTCCAGGAACACCATATACTGGATTTTATAGTGGTCCAGGATTATCGTACTCTAGTAACTTCTCTGGAAATTATACTACGCCAGTCGGTCCAGCATATGGTCAGACATATACTGGTTTCTTTAACGGATTTGTTGCAGGTCCATCATACTCTGGAACTTATTCTAGTTCAGGAACTCCATATAGTGCCATCTTCACCAGTCCAGTATATTCCGGAACCTATACTGGCAACTTCTCTGGATCTGGTAACTACACAGGCAACTATGTTGGATCTGCTACATATACTGGCAATTACACTGGTAACTTTACTAGTACCTATACGAATATATATGGAGGTAACTTCACTGGGAACTACTCTGGCACTTATGCGGGAACGTATTCTGGAGCAACAATTGTTTCCTCAAAAGAAACTGTATCAACGATTAAACTGTGGATTAGGACGGCATAAACATGGTTCTTAGAATTAAATCATCTGCGACTCCTGTTTCCTCTGCTAATTTGCAGGGGTTACAGGCAATGACAACTGACGAAATTAAAAATTACGTCGCCAACGTTCTAACAGTTTCCTTTGGTGCAAATGCTGATGGTACAGGTACAGGTGAAATCAATATCACCACAAACGGCACTGGAACTGGTACTTCTATCGGAACCTTTGTTGATACCGATCTTCAGGATGCAATAGGAACTCACCCTTCTGCTGGTGCAGTTGATACGGTTACGTTTACTGCAAAACAAGTTACTGCAGCAGCTGCCGAAAGTATTACAAATAGAGCAGTTAAATATTCTTCTAGCACCATCAAAGAATTGACGGATGCCGAAATTGATACCGAACTACTTGACTATGCTCTTACCGCTATGACCGCAGAATCTGCATATACTGCAGGTCAATATAAGTTGCAACCAACTGCTCCGTCAGGTGGTACATGGGTTTCTCGTTATACGCTGACAGATGTTGCGAATGGTGGTAACACTCTTACTTACCTTTGGCAGAAAACTGCTGCAACCAGCAGTCCAGACACAAGTCTTAAACCACTTAAACTCATCAATACCAAAGATGTTAAGGAAATGTCTTCTGATGAAATTCTGCAGATGCTCCCGAATTTCCGCAATAGAATTATTGAATCGGGTGTGGGAACATATAAGATTCAATCATCAACTCCAGTAGTAACTGGTACATGGGTTCAACTCGGAAATTCTGCCACAGATACAAGAGAAGAAGTTACACCAGCAAACTATGCAGGTAACTTTGTTGGAAACTTTACCAGTAACTATGCTGGTGGATATGTTGGTCCAGCACCATACTCTGGAACCTATGCTGGCAACTATTCAAGAAACTTTACTGGTAACTTCGTAGGTCCAGCAACTTATTCTGGAACATATACAGGTAACTTCACTGGCAACTACACAGGAAACTTTGTTGGTTCTGCTCCATACTCTGGTTCCTACTCACGTGCATTCTCTGGTAACTACGCTGGTGGATATGTGGGTACCGCACCATACTCTGGTTCCTACTCACGTGCATTCTCTGGTAACTATGTAGGCAACTACGTAGGTACTGCTCCATATTCTGGTACATATTCTAACAACTTTACTGGTAACTTTACAGGCAACTACGCTGGAACTTATGCAGGCACTGCACCATATGCTGGATCCTACTCACGTGGATTTACTGGTAACTATGTTGGTGGATATGTAGGAACAGCGACTTATACTGGTAACTATACTAGAAACTTCTCTGGAACATATACTCTGTTCTATGGTGGTTTTGTCGGAGGGAATTTCGCGGGTAACTATCTGGGAACCTTCAGCGGTGGATATGTAGGTCCAGCAACTTATTCTGGAACATACGCTGGAACTTATACGGGAGCTTTTACTGGCAACTATGTTGGTCCAGCAAACTATACTGGTAACTATTCGGGCACATATGCTCGTGCATTTACTGGTAACTTTACTGGTAACTATGTTGGTCCAGCACCATACTCTGGAACCTACGCTGGAAATTATACTGGTAACTTTACTGGTAACTATGTTGGTCCAGCAACTTATACAGGAAACTACTCTGGAAATTATACAGGGTTCTTTACAGGCAGTTACGTGGGTCCAGCAACATATACTGGTTTCTACTCGGGCACATATGCAGGCAACTTTACAGGTAACTATGTAGGAACTGCGACCTATACTGGAAACTATCTGGGAACTTTCTCTGGTAACTATGTTGGTTCCTATGTAGGTACTGCAACATATACAGGTTTTTATAGTGGAACATACTCACAGACGTTCTCGGGTAACTATTCTGGTGCGACTGTTCAGGCGACCAAAGAAACTATTTCGACTGTATATTTGTGGGTAAGAACTGTATAAATCTATTGACTTATTGGCAAATCTTATATATAATGACACTATGAATATTATTTCTGATGGAGAATTGAATTGATTAATACCACCTCACCCGTAGTTTCACGCAAGATCGAAAATCCTTATTGGGCAAATAAAGAAAAGCAGCATATCATTGCTGAGTTTTTCTATACAGATACCAATAAGCGTGTTACTGCATCTATTATGAACGATGGCAGTAATCGTGACTACGAAGAAATTATGCGTAATTTTAGTATCGGGCAGATCGATGCCAATACTGATCGACGCATGGAAGATCGCAATCAACAGATCAAGCAAAACCTTGAACGTCAGAAGGTAGACAAGACTCGTATGCAACAGGAACAACTGTTCGCTGCCAAGTTGGATGCCTTTGAGATTGATGTTGTTAAGAACTCTAAGAATCGCGATCTAAAGTCTAAGATTCGTAAGTCTAAGACATTTATGGAAGTCACTGCATACACAGTAATGTTACTGATGCAAGAAGAAGCGAATGCTGCTATTGTGCAAGAAGTAGTTGATGCCGAATAATGGATTCCTGTATGTTGCCACTCGCCGCAAAGGTTACTACAGGGCAGCAAGAAACTCCGCAATCTCATTAAAAGATTATTATCCTGATGCACAAATCACATTCTTTACACATGAAGAATGGGTGCAACCAGATGACTATGAGATTTTTGACAATGTAGTAACCGAGAATGTTCCTCGTGACAAACGTGCTAAGTTATGGGCACTTGATCAGACTCCATATGATCTAACAGTTTATATGGACTGTGATACTGAAGTCGAACATGAAGACATTCAGAAAATCTTTGATCAGATTCCGGACGACATCGACGTAATCTTTACAGCGAATCGTCCATACAATGCAGCGTTGACTAAGTTGTCTGAAACTGAAGAGATGACTGAACACTGTGGTATTTTTGTATACCGCAACAATCCCCAGACCCTAAAGATGATGCGTGCATGGTATGATGAATACTGGGAACAAAATAAACCTGACTGGGATCGTAAACATTATCCTGCTGGTGCATTAGAATGGGATACGTTTACAATGTGGAGGTTATTAAATCTGTTTGACTTTGGTGTTAAAACAGGTAGATTTCCAGAACCAGATGCTCGGTGGAACTTTGTTGTTGGATACAAAGAGGAAGAACTACAGGGACAGCAGAGAGTTATCTATCATTACACAATTCCAACTAGTTTGGTGGACTAAGGACTTCAAAATGATTCAATTTACCAGTTCTATATCTAAAGATCTTACAGATATTCTAGACCCATATACTGATTGGTTTTTCGAGCAAACAGACCAGGATCTAATTCTTGGACCGTCTGACATGCAGAGAAATCGTCAAGGTGGACTTAATCATATTACGTCAACCGACGAACAATATATGAACCATGTTATTAGTAAGGGAAAATCCCACGTTGGATTCCCCGAAGTTGCATGGTGTACTGACCAAAATCAGGCACATGGTCAACCTTGGTTCCCTATTAATTACAGTCAGAAACAACAAAAAACCAATACAGAATTAATGTATTACCTTGGCGCAAAAAATAATGCTGTGTTCACATACTATCCTGAGAATGGATTTATGGGATGGCACAACAACTGGAATGCTGCTGGTTATAATATTCTACTGACATATAACAGTGAAGAAGATGCTGGGTTTTTCAGATACCTAGATCCGACTACCAAAGAAGTTGTGACATTGATGGATCCGAAAGGATGGTCATGTAAGGTTGGTTATTTCGGCGGTCATCATGACACTCCCGATAAGATTTTATATCACTGTTGCGCGAATACTTCTAAGAGATTAACTCTTGGTTATGTTGTCCCACACTTAGAAATTTGGCGATCGATGATCGAAGATATTACAGGCGAAGATGCATCTCACTTTGATGGTTGAGTGCTTTTAACTTCATTATATTTTACGAGTAGATCTTCTAAAATAGTCATTTGCTCGTGCATATTTTCTATACTATCTAACATTCCAGGAACTGTAATTCTTGCTCGCTCCAGAATTGCAGTTTCATAGTTTTGAAGACCGACAGTAGTTGCCTTTTTAATTCTGCGCGATCTTAAAAATGCTTTTAGTTTACTCATCAAAGACGGAGTTTTTTGTTTCATATCAAGCTGAGTGACATGTTGATTGATGCGTTGTTCGGTTACTTTGCTTCTGGCGGCAACAATTATTTCATCTCGTACTTTTTCTGCTGCTTCTTTTTCTCTAGTAAGTCTTTCGTTTGCTGTTTTAAGAAGTTGTAATTCTTCAACCAACTGCGGATCTGTAATATGAATAGTTTCTATAACTGTTTCCACTACAGTTTCGATTTTAACAGGAGGATTTTCTAAAATCTCTTTTGCTTTAGCAAGTATTTCTATTGCTGCCTTTGCTTCTTCGTCGGCAATGTTTTTTTGTTTCTGCAATTCTTCATAAATCTCTTGCGCATGTTTTTCCCTCTCAAGTTCTTCTTGGGAGGGTTCATTGTTTTGCACCTCAACAATTTCTTCTTCCATACTACCATCTGTCCAAGATGTGTTTTCTTCTTCCAACACAACTTCTATTATTGGTGAGACTAATGGTTCTGGAATATAATCTTGTGGTGGTGGTGCAACTACTTTTGCTCTGCCCATATCAAATTGCTCCCAATTCTATTATACATTGATTGTCATATAATCTAGCATATTTTAATTTTCGTTCAGTACAAAAATCTATAATTGCTGCTCTAACTCCAGGATGCATATGATTTTGTTTTGAAAAATCATCCAGAAAAATTATACCATTTTCCTTAACAACATTAAGACTGGCGATTAAATCTGCCATCACACCCTCATAACTATGGTCACCATCAATGTAGATCCAATCTAATTTCTCTCCAGTATATGCTGCGAACCATTCACTGGATTTCATTCGATGAATAGTAACAGGCAGTTCTGCGAATTCTTTGCAAATACTTTCATACAGTTTGTCGTAAAAATTTTGGAAGTCTGCTGGATTATTAGATCCGACGATCTCGGAATATCGTTTTAGAATTCCTTCATAACCCATATTCAACCAATCGGTAGTATTTTCATAAACAGAAATATCCCATGGATCAATCATGTGAAGATGTTTTGCTTTTGTCAACAAAACTTGGGACGATCTCGCTCGCCAAACTCCGATCTCTGCACCTAGAGAATTTCCTGGGATCCAATTAGCAGTCAATTTCACGATATCTGTATTTTTACCGAACATCATTTACTTAGTTCCTATTACCATGAAGCGATCGAAGGTTATCTTACCATCCCAACTATAATATGACTGTGCAATCTGTCCCTCGTAAAGAACATTAGTAACTCCAACGTTTTCGATATGCTCTTCGATTGTCGGAACACAATTAATACCATACATTTCTTTGAAAACATTTGATGACTGGCAGGCAAAGATACAATCGGGATTTGCTGTTGTCATATTCTTTAAAGGATACATTGCTTCACAACCGATAGAAATTACTATATCTGTTCCCAGTGCATTGATGTCATGATATGCGAAAGGAACATCCCAGTTTATATGATTTAATTCAATTCCTATCTCAGAATAATACCGATTGAACACCTTTGATAATTCTAATGCGTCTTTGTCAATATCGATCAAGTTAATTTTCTTGACATTTAGATTTTCACACAGTAATGGAACAAGCGGAAATCCTAACCAAGAATTTAGAATTGTAATGTCTAGTTTTTCTGGTAGATCTTCAACCTTTAATAGTTCTTCAACCAACCAAATAGCAGCATCCATGGTATTTGGATTCATAGATTTTCTAAAATCTTCATGCTTCCATGGCAGTTCGTGTTGGATTTTATCCAATCCTTCACCCCAGTAACGATAGTTATTCAAATAATTATAATTTAACATCTTGTGGTCTTTCCATTGAATCGTATAAACAAATGAGCGGTTCAGGTCTGAGAACACGTTCTCTTACATCAATTGGCCAAACATATCCATAGTTATAACTATAAACCCAACTATCTGGAAAGTGTCCAATTTTCAGAAGACGTTCTCTTTGGTGACCAAATAAATTATCTAATCCGCGATAATAAAAAAACATTTGGCCAGGATAATCTCCAACGAACTTAGTAATTTTGTTTACATCTAATTTATCATTCCATCTAAGAACGCTTGAATTTAGATCTGTGTATCTAAACGGAATTTCTTTTGTATCCTCTTTCATTTGCTTCATGTTATGCCAACGAGTTCGAATGAAGGTCAGTGTGTCTTCCGGATCATATTCAACAATGCAATCAATGTTATGTTGTATACCTATGTCTAAGTCTAGGAAAAGTTTTTCTCCCATCTGCCGAACGACATTTTTGTCGAACAAGTAGAGTTTATTCCACCATTTCTCGTAATAATTATTTTCAGGAATGGGAATAACTATAACCTCTGGATCTAAATCTCCAGGATGTTCTGTGATACAATAAAATTTAAATTCTTGAGTTATATACTCTCTGCACATTTGCAGAATACGATTTACGTATTCTGGTCCATATTTAAATCCCCATTTGACTGTGTAGATATTAATCATCAAATATTCCAATGCGCCAAAAGATTAGGATCAACGAGCGACTCTTGTTTTACTTTGCCTCTGTGGTTATCTTGAAACGGAAGCAAGTCCACATTAAACACGCACAGAATACAATCCTTTCTATATATTCCGACTTCTAGATCACCAGAATCCCAGTCGCGTCCGCGATTGTATGAGTAAGCAAAGGTATTTGGAAAATGTTTCCACAGCGGAGTATTACTAAAGTCTCCCCACCGCCAACTGTGATAGTTGTCTGTTCCATCGGTGAACGTAAACCAAATACGCTCTTGATTTTCCAACACATCCTGCCAGATGCATTCTGTCTGATCATCTGACCACACCATACAACTACCATTAGTGTAGGCACCGTGTGCTAACTTGAAGTTACGAGACTTCATAGGTCTAGGATCCTGCCACCAAGAGCGCAACTTAGTAGGATGTTCTAGGTCATACGTGATGATCGGTGATAGATCGTTTTGAATGATGACATCAAGGTCAAAAAAAACAAACCTTCCAGTAGGTTTATCCTCTGCGAAGTTGTGGGTGTTGAAGATAAACGTCTTAGGTCTGTCCCAGCAACGTGCCATGCCGTATTTAAAATTCTCGGAACCGAACCAATATTTCGGATGGACGTTAGGGATATCTGGGAAGTCGATTACTTTAATCTCGGCGTCAAATCCTTCGCTGTTATCTGTATAACAGTAGAAGTGGAACTCAAAATTATCTGGAGTATGTTTCTTTGCCATCCGAAAAAGACGATTGACAAACTCAACAGAATACTTTGTTCCCCATTTACAGCAAACGTAATTAACTCTCATCGCCACAATCCAATAATATTTTTATCTAAACATTCAGATAATTCAATCTGTTCTTTTGCTGACGGATGCGGTACATTGTCAGTATTGAACAAACAGATCTTAGCATCTTGTCGAAACTTAAACCGTTCGACATCGTCGGGATGATGTTTCCCCCGATTCCAAGAATAAATCCATCCAACTGGAATATCCTTCCATAAATCTCTCTGCCTCCAGTAGTGATAATTGTCACTTCCTTTAAAGAAAGTTTTGAATATGGTTTCAGAATTCTCGATAACATCTGTGTAGATATGCTCACACGATTTACCAGGCCATAACATCATACTGGAGTTAAAAAAGGTTCCGCGAATATCAATAAAGAATCTGTCGTGTTTCTGTGATTGTGGTTGCCAACGACATTGAATGATTCGGGGTTTCAGTGCAAGTTCTATCACATCAGTTATATCTTCTTGGATCACAACGTCAAGATCAAAATAACACCAGTTGCCTTCATATCCCAACCAGTTGTGTGAATTAAATACTGAAAACTTTGCTCGATCGAAGCAGAAGGTTTCTTTACCAAACCAATATTTTGGATGTAAGATACCATCGTCTGGAATTTCTGCTGTGTCGCATTCAATTCCCTCGGGATTATCGGTGTAGCAAGTAAAAGTATAAGACGCAGGATTGCGAGCGTAATTCTTCTTTACCATGTTATATAAATTATTTACATATTTCGCGGGGTACTTGTCACCCCACTTAATGCATACGAAGTTCATCATACTTTTTATCTGCTCCTGGGAACTGATCTAGTCCATTTAATAGTGCTATTGTATATTCTGCGCGATATACAAAAGAGTCATTGTTGCCGCCATAATAATCTGCTCCGTAAACAAAGGAGTAGATTTCATCTGGAGGAAAGTAATTGAATCTAAAATCTTCATGCCATAAAAACCTATCATCTCCGAAATATTTCAACATAAAATACTCAGGGTTGGTGTTGAAGTGATCCCATATATGTTTAGCAGTTCCTTCTTTCCACATCATAACACTTGAGTTGTAATTACTCAAGTAACGCATGTCATGAGTTTCGCCAACATAATCTGGAAATTCTTTATTCTTCCAATAAGTATACGCTATTATTGGTTGGTTGTCAAGGTATTTCCACAAATGATCAATATTTTTTTGAATACGAATATCCAGATCTAGGTAAAGAACATCACCCAAATCTTGACTAAACAACCAAACTTTATACCAGTGACCCTCGATGTCAACTGGTAGAGGACAAGAAATAATAATAGGATCCAGACCAACTGGATCATCTGTGAAGCATAAATAGTTATACTTACGCTCGGTCGCTTCAACTATTTTATTTACATCGTCAGCGGAATATTTTGTGCCGTATTTAAGTGTCACTATTGTTTGCATAACGTTCTCGATTTTATAAATAATATAGAATAATTTATAAGGGTTCTCCATGGCTGCAATTCAAAATCTATATATTGATCAAGGAACTACATATTCTTTGTCATTATTGGTCGATGACCAGAATGGCGATTCTAAGGATCTTACAGATTATACTGTTGCAGCACAGATGCGCAAGTCATATCACTCAACAACTGCTATAAATTTTACTGCAGAAATATCTTTACCAGAGGATGGTGAGATTACTATTTCATTGACTGCTGTGCAAACATCAGCAATAACAGCAGGGAGATATGTATACGATATTGAAATTACAAGCGATGAAGAAACTCTAAGAGTTCTAGAAGGAATTGTTGTAATTAATCCGGAGGTGACAAAATAATGGCAATAAAAGTTACTGTCCCACTTTCAAATACTATAAATACAAGTATAGTAAGTAAAAGAACGCAAACTAAAATTGAAACATTAGCAGACGTAGATGTAGAAGGTATTCAAGATGGATACACATTAATCTATAATACTGGTAATAATAAATGGGAAGCAGTAGATCCTGCTACTAATGTGAATTTGGGAATAATAGACGGCGGAACATTTTAACCACTAACCTAACAATAATTAAACAAGGAAGCTGACAATATGTCTACAATTATTCAAATTAAAAGAAGTGCCGGATCTACCGCTCCAGCAACAACGGATCTTCTAGAAGGCGAAATGGCATATGCCGAAGACGCCAGCAATAATGGCGCTGGTGCCATTCTTTATATCGAGTCAGTTGAAGGTGCTTCTGCTGCAATTCAAAAAGTTGGTGGTAAGTTCTATACCGACAAAACCGATGCCTTCCTAACCAACAGAACTACATCGGTTGCTGCTAAGGTTCTTTTTTCAGAAGCATCCGACAACGGAAATAACAAGATTACTCTGAAGGCACCAGATACACTTGCTGCGGATTACACACTTACTCTTCCTGCAAATGATGGTGATGCCAATCAGATTCTTACTACAGACGGTTCAGGCGTTACTTCATGGTCAGCACCTGCTTCCAGTTCGTTCACAATCAGCGACAACCAAGGAACTCCAAATACGGATTCCTTCTCGACTGGTGGAACTCTGACTTTTGCTGGTTCAGCTGGTATTAAGACAACGATTTCTGACAACCAAGTTGGTATTGCAGTCGACGTAAACGGAACTACTGCTCTAACAGCACTTGCTGATGCAGACGAATTCCTTGTTTATGATGCTTCGGCAACTGCAAACAGAAAGATTACTGCTGAAGATATTGGCGATTACATCTATGCTGGTCTTTCAGGAGACATTACAGTAACTGAAGGTGGTGTTGTTTCGATTGCTGCTAACTCAGTTGCTCTTGGAACTGATACATCTGGTAACTATGTTGCTACTGTTGCTGGAACTGCAAACCAAATTACTATCTCAGGTTCTGGTTCTGAAACTGCTGCTGTTACTGTTGCTCTTACTGAAGATGTTGCAATTGTCGGCGACCTAACAGTCGGCGGTAACGACATTAAGGCAAATGGCGGCACAACTTCTATCACTCTTTCGGGTGCAGATGTCGCCGTTGCTGGTGACCTGACAGTTACAGGAAACGACATTAAGTCATCTACTGCAACTGCTTTGTCTCTTGCTGGTGCTGATGTTACTGTTGCTGGCGATCTTACCGTAACTGGTAACGATATTAAGTCATCTTCTGCTACTGCTCTAACTCTTGCAGGCGCAGATGTTACTGTTGCTGGTGACCTAACAGTTACTGGTAATGACATTAAGTCATCGGGTGGAACAACTGCTCTTACACTTTCGGGTGCTAACGTTACTGTTGCTGGAGACCTTACAGTTTCTGGTACTACAACGACTGTAAACTCGACAACTCTGTCGGTTACCGATCCTCTGGTTTTCGTTGGTAATAACAACGGTGCCACAGACGCAGTTGACCTTGGTCTCTATGGTCTGTATGACACTTCAGGAACTCAAGACCTTTATGCTGGTCTGTTCCGCGATGCGTCGGACGGTAAGTGGAGACTCTTCAAGGATCTACAAGCAGCACCAACTACAACTGTTAACGTTGCAGGAACTGGTTATACAGTTGCTGACCTCGTTGCTAACATCTCTGGTGGTACGGTTTCGGGTCTTACTGCTGCAATCGCGGTTGCGGACGGTGGTACTGGCGCGACAACTCTAGCTGCTAACGGTGTTCTCTTCGGTAGCGGAACTTCTGCAATCCAGGCAACTGCTGTTGGAACTGCAGGTCAGGTTCTAAAATCTGGTGGTTCGGGTGTTGCTCCTTCATTCGGTAATATTGACGGTGGAACTTACTAATAAATAACTAGAACGGGGTGGGAATTATCCCACCCCAATCTTTTCGTGGAGAATATTATGGATCAGACTAAATTTATCAATTCGTATATCGCTAATCTAGCAGAACGACTGAAAGCATTGACATTGGATAATATTATGTTAAGCACACAACTCACTATGGCAAATGAAACTACAGCAGAACTCGAAAAAAAAATCCAACTTTTAGAACACCAAGCAAACCAACCGAAACCTTCTGGGGATTATGTTGATTTGGAAGGAAATCTATCGTTTGGCACATCTGAGAGTTATTCTGTGGGGAACGAGGATGTAGATGTCGACAATAGTACAAATAAAAAGAAGTGAGACTGCTGCCGCGATACCCACAGCGGGTCAACTTGCAGTCGGAGAACTTGCAGTCAATTTGACTGACAAAAAAATATTTTCTAAGAAAACTGACGGAACAATCGTTTCTATCGGTGGTGTACAAGTAAATGGCGATGCGGGCGATACCTCGGTAGGCACAATTGCATTTTCTGATACTGCATTTAGTGACTTCTACGTTGATACAGCGACAACTCCTGGAACAGCAATTGTTCGTCTCAACCAGATAACCGATCTTGACTATGGATTGATTACTGATGAAGTAGCAGCATACAACTCAGTTGATTACGGGAGCATCTAATGGCAGCAAGAGTTAAACTCAGAAGAGGTACTTCCACTCAGCATAACACTTTTACTGGTTCGGCGGCGGAAGTTACCGTGGATACCACTGATTGGTCATTGAGAGTCCACGATGGGTCTACTGCAGGTGGACATAAAGTTTTGAAAACCTCGTTGTCAAACATAGATGCTGGTGCCATTATTAACGGTGGAACATACACCTAAATAGAATGAATTCAGGAGAAAAACATGGCAACGATTTTACAACTTAGACGAGGAACTACGGTCCAGCACTCAACCTTTACTGGTGCCGAGGGCGAAGTTACCGTCAATACAACAAAAGATACTGTAGTAGTTCATGATGGCGCAACTGCTGGTGGATTCGAACTTGTATCTCTGGCAGCGACTCAGACTCTAACTAACAAAACACTTACCAGTCCAACACTAACAACACCTGCTCTTGGTACTCCAGCATCTGGAACACTAACAAGTTGCACAGGTCTTCCGATCTCGACTGGTGTTTCTGGACTTGGTACTGGTGTAGCAACATTCTTAGCAACACCCTCTAGTGCTAACCTTGCATCTGCTCTAACTGACGAAAGTGGTAGTAATACGGTTGCGTTTACTACAAGCCCAACGTTTATAACACCAACTCTTGGTGTGGCAAGTGCTACTACAATTAACAAAGTAACATTTACAGCTCCTGCAACTGGGTCAACTTTAACTGTTGCTGATGGAAAGACATTAACCGCAAGTAATACATTAACGCTAACTGGTACTGATGCTTCTTCTGTTGCATTTGGTGCTGGTGGTACAGTTGCTTATACTGCAGATAAACTAAGTGCTTTCGCTGCGACTTCTTCTTCAGAACTCGCTGGCGTAATTAGCGATGAAACTGGATCTGGCGCATTGGTATTTGGTACCAGTCCTGCAATTACAACATCATTAACTACCCCAAGCACAACCTTTGCACTAGTTAATACTACAGCGACTACAGTAAACTTTGCTGGTGCGGCAACTACTCTTTCTATCGGTGCGGCCACTGGCACAACTACTGTTAATAATGCTCTAACTGTTGCTGGCGATCTCACGGTTTCTGGAACCACTACTACTGTTAATACCGAAACAATCAATCTTGCTGATAATGTTATTACTTTAAATAGTAATGAAGCAGGAACTCCTTCACAAAATGCTGGTATCGAAGTAGAACGTGGTACTTCCACTAACGTTGCTCTTCAATGGAATGAAACTACCGATGTTTGGGAATATACAGTAGACGGAACTAACTACATTCCAGTTGTTGGCACTACCGCAACCCAGACTCTAACCAATAAAACATTAACGACACCAGCACTGAATGGTGCGGTTGTAGATAATAATAATGCAGTTTCCGCTGCTGGTGCCAATCAGGGTGCTGCTACTGCATTGACAGTTGATTACAACGTAGTTACTACAGTTGCTGCATCTACTGGAGTTAAACTCCCAACCGCGACCGCTGGACGTAGAATTGTTATCGTAAACAAGGGAGCAAATACTCTCTCAATCTATCCAGCAACAGGTGCCGCAATCGACGCATTAGCAGCAAACGCAGCAATTCAGGTTGCAGCAAATGGTTCAATTGAATTGATGGCATCATCAACGACACAGTGGTATTCTCTCGCTCGTGTTGCAATTTATGATTCTTCGGGGACTTTGCTTAACTAATGTCAACAATTATGCAACTTAAAAGAAGTGAGACTGCTAGTGCGGTTCCCACTGCAGGTCAAATTGCAGTCGGAGAACTTGCAGTAAATTTAGCAGACGGAACACTATACTCAAAGAAAACTGACGGAAGTATTATTGAAGTTGGTGGATACAACCCAGAATTTTTTACTATTCCAGAAACAATCGACTTAGGTGATATAACTGGCGTAAATCCAGGTGTTTATGACATGGGTTCGTTATAAATAGTCCCAAAGAGGACAAGGTATGACAATTTCTTCAAGGCAAGCATTAATAGATTACTGTTTCCGCAGACTAGGGTTCCCAGTAATTGAAATCAACGTAGACGAAGATCAGGTTTCTGATCGCGTCGATGATGCACTGCAGTATTTTCAAGAATATCATTTTGATGGTGTTGAAAGAACTTATCTGAAGCACCAAATTACAGGCAATACTCTTAAATTCAGCGGACTAAGTTCCCCATCATTTAATCTCGGCGAAAAACTCGTCGGCGAAACATCGGGTGCATCTTGCACTTTAGTTTCATTAAACGGCACAATTGCTACAGTTGGTGCGACATCTGGTGTATTCCAAGCAAGTGAAAACGTAACTGGAGAGATTTCTGGATTTACTCGTACGCTTGCATCTTCTCTGTTTTATACTGCTGGTGATTTAGATAACCAGTATATTCCCATTCCAGACGCAGTAATTGGCATCATCAAGTTGTTCAATTTCAATGCTCCTAGCGATGGTATGGAAAATCCAAACAACATGTTCAACTTGGTCTATCAGTTTAGACTCAATGACATGTATAATCTTCTCTCGGCAGATCTAATTTATTACTCGCAAGTTAAAACAACTCTGCAGATGTATGACCAGATCTTTCCTGGACAGCGTTCAATTCGCTTCAACAGAAAAACAGATAAACTTTATATTGACGTAAACTGGAAAGAGACATTCCAAGTCGGTGATTACATTATTGTTGAGTGCTATCGCATTCTGGATCCAACAGAATATACTAAAGTCTATAACGACATGTTCCTAAAGATGTATACCACTGCATTGATCAAACGTCAATGGGGTGAGAACATGAAGAAGTTTGGAGGAATCCAACTTCCAGGTGGTGTTACTCTTAATGGTCAACAAGTCTATGATGAAGCAGTCGAAGAGATTAAACAAATAGAATCTGAAATGCAATTGAAGTCAGAACTCCCTGTCGATTTCTACACAGGATAAGAGATGCCAACTAATTTTTACTTTCAGTCTGGAAATACCTCGGGAACAACAAGCGAACAGCGTTTGGTGGAGGATCTTGTCATTGAAAGTCTCAAGATTTATGGTCACGACGTTTACTATCTTCCAAGAAATATTGCTAACCAAGATCCAATTTTTGGCGAAGATCCGCTATCATACTTCAGCCAATATTATCCTCTGGAAATGTATCTAGAGAACGTAGAAGGATTTGAAGGCGAGGGTGATCTGTTCACTAAATTCGGATTCGAATTCAGAGCATCGGCAACCTTTGTGGTTTCTAAGAGACGCTGGGAAGAATCTGTAGCGAATAACGCTGAAGATCTGCAACTGACAACAAGACCATCAGAAGGCGACATCCTTTATTTTCCAAAGACTAAAACGTTTTTTGAAATTAAATATGTTGACTTTCTCAATCCGTTCTATCAACTGGGCAAGATTAACATATTCAAATTGAAGTGTGAAGTCTTTGAATATAGTTCTGAGAGATTTAATACTGGGAATGCAGAAATCGATGCTATCGATGATAAGTCAGAAGATCAATATGCATATCAGTTCTTACTCGAGGGTGGCGATGATCTATTGTTAGACTCTGGTGATTCTCTGATTTTAGCAGGATATTCTATATCTGAAATTGATCCACTGGCAAACAATGAAGACTTTGATACTCTTGCGTATGATGGAATTTTAGACTTTACTTCTATTAATCCATTCGGCGAAGTGTTGGTGAGGAACTAATGTTCGCTGGTAAATTTTTCTATCACTCGCATATTCGTAAAGCGATTATTGCCTTTGGTACTATCTTCAACAACATAGTTGTGCAGCGCAAAAACTCTGAGGGAGAATATGCGCAGAGTCTTCGTGTACCGTTGGCATATTCAACTAAGCAGAAATTCCTTGCTCGTATTGCCTCAGTTCCCACAACTGACCCAGCAAGTATAGCAATTACATTACCAAGAATTGGGTTTGAAATCACTGGACTCAGTTACAATCCAACTCGTAAGATTAACATACTGACAAAAAACATTGCAGTAGGTGCGGGTGACGATACCAATAAGTTGCGCAGTCAGTTTACTAGCACTCCATATGACATGTCGATTTCTCTTTACGTTTTCGCAAAGAACCAAGATGATGGATTGCAAATTATTGAGCAGATTCTACCATTCTTCAATCCAGATTTTTGTGTTACAATTAATGATGTTCCAGAGATGGGCATTAAGCGTGACTTGCAAATAACGATGGAGGGAATTGATTATGAAGATCAATACGAAGGCGATTATGCCCAGAGACAGTCTGTTGTTTGGACTTTGAATTTCAAACTTGGATTGAATTTTTATGGACCAGTCGAACTGCAAGGTATCATTAGAACTGCTATTGCAAATACATACGCAAATGATGCTGTTGATATTAATAACGGACAAAGATATACAGTGACAACAACACCATCCGACGTAACACCAGAAGTTGGTGCGTGGGACTATGTGGAGACATTCGATGAGTTCTTTGAATAACTATGACAAACTAGATGAGATTTTTGGGACTCAATCTGCGCCAACATCTACCGCAGTAGTTATCCCACCCGCTCCACCAATTCAAACTCCTGTTGTGTACATCCCCACAGGCGACGATATCGAAGACGATTATCAAGTTGCTCGCCAGAAACTTAATACTCTTATCGATAAAAGTCAACAAGCACTTGATGGAATGCTGGGTGTTGCTCTTGCCAGTGACAGTCCTCGTGCCTATGAAGTCGTTGGACAGTTGATTAAAACCACTGGCGACACTGCCAAGGATCTATTAGATCTTCAAGCAAAGAAAAAGAAACTGCGCGAAGAGCAACCATCAAAGGGTAATATTGAAACCCAGAATAATATTGTTTTTGCTGGATCCACCTCAGATCTATTAAAGGCATTGAAAGCGGAAAGAACAAAGATTATTGATCATGATTGAAGAAGAATCCTCATACCACGGTAATATTAATTTAAAACCGATCGGGCACAAACATAGTTTTACGATTGAGCAGTTGACAGAACTTGAGTTGTGCCAAGAAGATCCAATTTATTTTATCGAAAACTATTGTCAAATCGTTACTCTCGATCACGGTCTTCAGTTATTTAAACTCTACGATTGTCAGAAACGTAAAGTTCATCATATTCTAGACAATCGTAAAGCGATTCTGATGGAGGGTCGTCAGCAGGGTAAAACCATTGTCGCCGCCGCATGTATCCTTTGGTATACATTATTTCAAGAATCCAAAACTGTTGCTATTATGGCAAACAAAACTGCTGCTGCCAGAGAAGTTATGTCTCGTTACCAAGGCATGTATGAAAACTTACCACTCTGGATGCAACAAGGTGTTAAGACTTGGAACAAGGGTGACGTTGAATTAGAAAACGGGTCGAAGATATTTACCTCAGCGACAACTACCAGTGGTATTCGCGGTAAGTCTGTTAACTGGTTGTATATCGACGAAGCAGCGATCATTCCAAACACCGTTGCTGAACAGTTCTTCGCTTCAGTTTATCCTACAATTTCTGCTGGTCAAACCACCAAGATTCTTCTGACCTCAACTCCGCTGGGATACAACCACTTCTGGAAATTCTGGAATGAAGCAGAAAAAGGTGCAAATGGTTTTGTGCCAATGTTCATTCCATACACTGAAATTCCAGGACGTGATGATGCATGGGCAGAGGAACAACTACGACTACTTGGTGAATTGAAATTCAATCAGGAAGTTATGTGTAACTTCTTGGGTTCTAGCAATACACTTATTAACTCCAAAACTCTCAGTAATATGAGTTCTATTGATCCAGTTTATGCCAAGGATGGTTTGGATATTTTTGAAGAACCTATGCCAGAAAGAACATATGCAATGACTGTTGATACTGCCAGAGGTATTGGTGGAGACTATTCAACAGCAGTAGTAATTGATGTTACATCTGTTCCGTATAAGATGGTGGCAAAGTATCGTGATAACAAGATCGCCCCACTCCTATTTCCCAATATTATAAATAAGGTTGCGAGAGATTATAATTCCGCACATGTATTGATTGAAGTAAATGATATTGGGCAGCAAGTCGCTGATATTTTACATAGCGACTTAGAATATGATAATATTCTTACAACTGCTCGAGATGCTAACAAACAATACCTGTCTCCAGGTTTTGGCAGAACGACTACTTTTGGTGTCAAAATGTCAAAGCAGGTTAAAAGACAGGGATGTTTTACGTTTAAGTCGTTACTAGAGGAAATGAAGTTACAAATTTTTGATGCTGATACGATTAGTGAGTTATCAACGTTTATTGAAAAGGCAGGATCGTATCAAGCAGATGAAGGTTATCATGACGACTTAGCAATGTGCTTAGTACTGTTCGGATGGTTAACCACTAATACTTACTTTAAAGACTTGACAGATATAGATATCCGTGAAAAATTATATGACACCCAAATGAGACAGATTGAAGAAGAACTTACTCCCTTTGGTATTATTGTCAATGGAAGAGAAGAAGAAGTGTTTATTGCTGGGGGTGATTATTGGAAAGTCGATACGACATATCGATAAACACAAAATACACGAGTTATAAATAAAAAACAAGATGAGACTGAATCATTTTAACACAAGGAGAATAAAACATGGCTTTTCAGTTATCGCCTGGAGTCCTAGTTACCGAACAAGACCTTACTAATGTTGTCCCAGCAGTTTCGACTTCTATCGGCGCATTCGTAGGTAATTTCAATTGGGGACCAGCGGAAGAAATCGTTACTGTTGGATCCGAGAACGAACTCGTAAGCAAGTTCGGCGTACCAACCTCAACTAATGCGGTAGATTTCTATTCTGCTGCAAACTTCCTCTCATATACCAACAACCTCAAACTCGTTCGCGCAGTCGGAACAGCTGGAAGAAACGCTGTCGGATGCGCTCAAACTGCAGTTTATATTCCAAACGGAGATGTCTACGAAGACAGTTTCAGCGCTGGTGATCAGGGTATGGAATTTACTGCAAAGTATCCTGGTGCAAAAGGCAACGGTCTTATTGTTTCAATCTGCGATCATTCTGGATTTGATACATGGGATTATGCTTCGAGTTTTGCTAATGCGCCTGGAACTTCTGACTATGCTGATGCCAAGGGTGCAACGTTTGATGAAGTCCACGTAATTGTAGTCGACGGAGTCGGAGCGTTTACTGGAACTGTAGGAACAGTTCTTGAGAAGTTCGCCAATTTGTCAGTTGCTTCTGATGCCAAGGGCAGTGATGGTGGATCAATCTACTACAAGAACGTAGTTAATACACAATCAAAGTATGCTTGGTGGACAAAGCACCCAGCGAATAGCGGTGAAGACCTTGCTTGGGGTGCTGCTGCATCTGCTGGTGAATATAACACTATTACTGCTGCGGGTGAGCACACTGATACCTTCACAGGTGGCGTTGATGCTGCTCCTTCTTCTGGTGATCTTAATGCTGGATACTCACTATTTGTTGATAAAGAACTAATAGATATCTCTCTGGTAATTACTGGTGGTCATGCTTCTGCTGTTTGCCAGCATGCGATTGATACACTTTCACTTGGTCGCCTAGATTGCGTTACCTTTGTTTCTCCTCCCCTCGCTGCTGTTAAGAACAACGCAGGAGATGAAACAGACGACGTTATTGACTACTTCAAAGATACTCTAAATCGTTTTAGTTCGTATGTTGTCTCTGACTCAGGTTGGAAGCGTCAATACGATCGTTATAATGACGTATATGTGAACGTTCCATTGAACGCTGACATTGCTGGTCTTTGTGCTCGTACTGACAGCACTAATGATCCTTGGTTCTCACCTGCTGGTTTAAATCGTGGTGCGATCAAGAACGTTGTTAAACTTCTTTGGACTCCAAACCAAACAGACCGTGACAGTCTTTATTTGAATGGTATCAACCCTGTTGCTAATCTCCCAGGAAATGGTATCGTTCTTTATGGCGATAAGACAATGCTTGCGAAACCGTCAGCGTTTGATCGTATCAATGTTCGTCGTCTGTTTATCGTTCTTGAAAAAGCAATTTCGACTGCTGCTAAATTCCAGTTGTTCGAATTCAACGATGTCTTCACTCGTGCACAGTTCAAGTCGATCGTAGAACCATTCCTCCGCGATGTTCGTGGTCGTCGTGGTATCTATGACTTCCGAGTAGTTTGTGATGAGACGAATAACACTGGTGAGATAATTGACCGTAACGAATTCGTTGCTGACATCTTTATCAAACCAGCAAAATCGATCAACTTCATCCAACTGAATTTCATCGCTACGAGAACTTCAATTACGTTTGAAGAAGTCGGCGCTTAAACCCTATAAATAAAAAAGATTAGGAGAATCTAATATGGATATTTCAAAATTTAAGGGGTTACTAGGTGCTGGTGGTGCAAGACCAAATCAATTCCGCGTAATTCTGGGTTTCCCTGCATATGTTAATGTTCCCAACAAGGAATACGCTCTGTTGGTTACTGGTGCTGCAGTTCCTGCATCTAATGTAAACCCAACCCTACTTCAGTATCGTGGTCGTGAGGTTAAACTCGCTGGTGAACGTATCTTCGATCCATTCACAATTACCATTGTAAACGACACAGAGTTTTCACTTCGTCGCCCATTTGAAGCATGGATGGATGGAATGAATGATCTTGCTGATAATACTGGTTACATTAGACCAAGTGATTATCAAACCGATATGTCGGTCGAACATCTTGATCGCAATGATGGTGTTCTTCAAACCTATAAACTGGCGTCAGCATTCCCGATCAATATGTCGGAAATCGCTCTTCAGTATGGTCAGAACGATGTGATCGAAGAGTACACAGTAACCTTCCAGTATCAACATTATACTACTACTAATGGTCGTTCGAATACTACTCCTGCGTAATATTGAAAAGTAAATTGAATTATGGAAATTTTTGGTTATAAAGTTGAGAAATCCAAGGCGGCACCGACGGAGAAATCGTTTGTGCCGCCGACGGACGATGGAGGTTCTGATGTCATAAAGGCAGGTGGTTATTTTGGTACCTACCTTGACTTAGAAGGAACCGCCAACACCGAGGCAGAACTTATTAAAAAGTATCGCGACATTGCTTTTATGGCAGATGTCGATTCTGCGATTGATGATATCGTGAATGATTCTATTTCAAACCTTGACGATGAGCGTCCTGTTGAAATCAATCTTGATAATGTCAAACTATCTGATCCAATCAAGAAAAAGATTCAACAAGAGTTTGAAACAATTCTGGATCTTTTAGAATTTAATCTTAGAGCGCAAGACTATTATCGTCGTTGGTATATTGATGGCAGAATTTATTTCCACAAAGTAATTGATACGGCAAAACCTAAAAATGGTATTACCGATATTCGCTTTATCGATCCTCGTAAGATTAAAAAAGTTCGCGAGATCTTTAAAGAAAAAGATGAAAAATCAGGTGTTGAATTCATCAAGAAGATTGAAGAATACTTTGTTTATAATGAACGTGGTATTGTTCTAGATAAAGCACATACTGCTTCTCCTGGATCTGCTGCAACAATGAAGGTTACTCGTGATGCGATTTGCTATGTTCCGTCTGGTCTGAGTGATCAGGATAAGAACATTGCTTTGTCGTATTTACATAAAGCGATTCGTCCCGCCAATCAGTTGCGCATGATGGAAAACGCTGCGGTAATCTATAGAATTTCGAGAGCACCAGAACGTCGTGTATTCTACGTTGACGTTGGTAATCTCCCTAAGTTAAAAGCGGAACAATATCTTAAAGGTATTATGGACCAGTATAGAAATAAACTGGTATATGATGGTAATACTGGTGAGATCCGTGATGACAAAAAGTTTATGTCAATGCTTGAAGACTTCTGGTTGCCTCGCCGCGAAGGTGGACGTGGTACTCAGATTGAAACTCTTCCAGGTGGTCAGAGTCTCGGTGAAATCGGAGACATTGATTACTTCCAGAAGAAACTATTTCAAGCATTGAACGTTCCGATTTCAAGAATGCAACAGCAGTCTGGATTAAACTTCGGTCGTGCTGCTGAAATTAACCGTGACGAGTGGAAGTTTACTAAGTTTATTGCTAAACTTCGTCGTCGTTTCTCTCTTCTGTTTGATGATCTTCTTAAGACTCAGTTAATTATCAAGGGTATTATTACTGAGGCAGACTGGAATTCAATCAGAAACAACATTGAATACAAATATGCAACTGATGCATATTATACTGAATCTAAAGAGCAACAAATTATACAATCTCGTGTTGAGATTCTTAATGGAGTAGCAAATTATATCGGTACGTTATACAGTAAAGCATATATCCAAAAGAATATTCTTAAACTGACAGATGACGATATTGCTCAAATTGAATTAGACAATTCGGCAGATCCAGTTCAATTAGAACCTGCGATGCAACCGCCACCAGATGAAGGACAATAATAATGGATAATACTGAAGTAATTAAAAGTTTAATAAATAACATTGAAACAGGTAATATGGTCGATGCTGGCGATGATTTTGACGCTGCTTTCGATTTAAAACTTGCAGACATTCTTTCTGCTCGTCGAGAAGAAATGGCAACCGCTATTTTTAATTCGAGCGAAGATCTAGAAACGGAAGAGGAAAACGATGAAGACGTTTAAACAATTAATCGAACAGATCAATGAAACTCTTTCATTGTTTGTAGAAGAAGTCGAAGGTCTCGACGAACTTAAAAGAGAAACTGTTCGCACATATTACAACAAGGCTATCGCACAAGGCAAACCGATTGCTGATAAAATGAAGGTTGGTGGCGGCGACTGGTCTAAAGATGGTCAAGACACAAAGACTTTGAAGAAACGTGCTGCTGGTGTCACCATGGCACTGAAACGTCGCCGTGGCGAAGTTAAGATGTCAGAAGATGCTGAGCAAACTGACGAAGCACTAAAGGGCAGTCAACATAAAATTGACGCCAATAAAAATGGTAAAGTTGATGGTCACGATTTTAAGATTCTTCGTAATCAAAAAAAAGCAAGATACCAGTAAGGAATAACAGATGGCGACTAAAGCGGTTCTAAAACTAACACAGGTTCATGGTGTAGTGAAAGTGCGTGGCACGGGATCCGCTACCATTGCACTTGCAACAGACCTTAAGAAGACTAGTGAAACACAAGCAACCCCTCTAGTAAACATTCGTACTTTGCATTGGGCACTGGCAGTAGACACTACAGCAACAATTACTCGTAATAGCACAGTTCTATATTATTTGTCGGGTAGTGGTAAGATGGAATTTATGGGTTGGTCTGACAACGAACACAGCGGATCTGATATTGTTGTTGACTTCTCATCTGGAACTGGCGCTGTAATTTTAGAACTTGCTAAGGTTTCTGGATATGGTTCGCAACAACATCAGAACCAAGGAGATCTAGGATAATGAAATTAATTACTGAAGTAAACGACAACGTTCGTTATATCACTGAAGAAAAAGACGGTAAGAAATCCCTCTTCATTGAAGGTGTTTTCCTACAGTCAAATCTTAAGAATCGTAATGGACGCATGTATCCTGCTGATATTATGGAAAAAGAAGTCGAGCGTTATATGAAGGAAGCAGTGGAGAACAAGAGAGCATTTGGCGAACTTGGTCACCCAGATGGTCCTTCGATCAACCTCGATCGTGTTTCGCACATCGTTACAGAACTTCGCCGAGATGGTGATAACTGGATTGGTAAGGCGAAGATCACTGATACTCCCATGGGAAATATTGCTCGTGGTCTGATTGAATCAGGTGGTCAACTTGGTGTTTCTTCAAGAGGACTTGGTACTCTGAAAGAGAATAGAGATGGAATTCAAATCGTTCAAGACGATTTCCATCTTGCAACCGCAGCAGATATTGTTGCCGATCCTTCTGCTCCTGATGCATTCGTAAGAGGCATTATGGAAAATAAAGAATGGGTAATTGTTGATGGTCTTTGGACTGAACAAGCATCTGATATGGCAAAGAAAGTCATTAATAAGGCAAGCAAAAAGCAACTCGAAGAAGCAAAAATGGTAGTATTTGAGAATTTCCTCAATAGACTTGCTAAGATTTAAAGTTTCTTTATTATAAATAAAAGACTAAGTTCCGAAAATTAGGAGAAAACAATGACTGTAGAAAGAAAAATCAGAGAGTTGCTTGCGGGAAAGCAAGCGATTACTGAAGCTTCTGACGGTGATATGACCGCACCAAAGCAAGGTAATTCGGTCACATCTTCCTCAGAAAAGATGGGTGCCTCGAACGGTAAAGATACCTCAAAGGCATCTAAGTCAAATACATCGGGCGACCAAACTCAACCACGCCAAGGTTCTTCGGCAGACGCACCACACCAAGACCGTGATGGTGATGCTGACGAAAATCAGGGTGCAAAGGTTGCCGTAAACGCCAAGGATACTTCTGACTCGTCAGGATCTGCATCTGGTCCAGGTGATGCACCAAACTTCAAAACTGTTGCTGATCCAACTTCGGTTGTGAATCAAGCATCTTCTAAGGGCAACGTTCATCAAGAAGAGTTTGAACCAGAAGATGATGATCTAATCGAAGACGATGATGATCAAGAAGACGAAGGCGAAGATGATCTTGAAGAAGATTTCTCAGCAGAACTCGCAACTCTATTTGATGGTAACGAAAATCTGTCAGAAGAATTCCGTGGTAAAGCAGCATCGCTGTTTGAAGCAATGGTTTCTGCGTCTGTCAACGTTAAGGTAGCGGCACTTGAAGAAGCACTCATCGAAGAAGCTTCTGACCTTATGGAAGAATTCAAGACCGAACTTGTTGAAAAGGTTGATTCTTACCTAACTTATGTCGCTGAACAGTATATTGCTGAAAACGAACTCGCTGTTGAGAACGGTCTTCGTTCTGACATCACTGAATCGTTTATCGCAGGACTTAAGAATCTGTTTTCGGAACACTATATTGAGGTTCCTGAAGAGAAATATGATGTGCTTGGTGAAATGCAAGTCGAGATTGAAGATCTTCAATCCCGTGTGGACCAAACTATGACTGCAAATGTAGAACTGCATGCTGAGAATACAAGACTTCAAAGAGAAAGCGTCTTAATCGCGGTTACCGAAAACCTCGCCAAGACCGATGCTGAGAAGTTTGTAAGTATTGTTGCTGATGTAGAATTCGAGAACGCAGAAATTTTCGAAGAAAAGTTGAATGTCATTAGAGAAAATTATTTCCCTAAAGCACAACCTAATACAGAAGAAAAGATGACTGACGGTATGGATGAGTCGACTGAGTATACATCTCCACTTATGGAGAAGTACTCGAAGGCACTAGACAGAATGGCATCTCAAATCTAAATTAATATAAATAATAAGTTGAAATAAGAAAACCCTACAAGGAGAAAAAAATGTTTCTTTCAGAATCTCTACAAAAGAAGTGGGAGCCTGTCCTAAACCATGAAGGCATGGGACAAATTAAGGATTCCTACAAGCGTGCAGTTACTGCTGTCGTTCTCGAAAACCAACAAAAGGCTCTTCAAGAAGAAAAGACTGCGTTGTTCGAAACTCCTGCAAACGCAACTGGTGCCTCGATCGATAACTACGATCCTATCCTCATCTCGCTCGTTCGTCGTGCGCTGCCAAACTTGATGGCATATGACGTTGCTGGCGTTCAACCAATGACTGGACCAGTTGGTCTTATCTTCGCAATGAAGTCAGCTTACACCACCCAGTCGGGTACAGAAGCACTCTTCAACGAAGCAGATACAGACTTCTCGGGTACAGGAACTCATGCTGGTTCAAACCCAGTTGACGGTTCTTATACCACAGGTACTGGTGTTACTACTGCTGCTGCTGAAGCACTTGGCGAATCGGGTGGAACTGACTTTAACGAAATGGCATTCTCAATCGAGAAGACAACCGTTACTGCTAAGACTCGTGCACTGAAGGCAGAATATACTGTTGAATTGGCACAAGATCTCAAGGCAATTCACGGTCTTGACGCTGAGTCGGAACTTTCGAATATCCTTTCACAAGAAATTCTTGCTGAAATCAACCGCGAAGTTATCCGTACGATCTACAAGGTTGCCAAACCTGGTGCTGCTTCGACAGCAACTTCTGGAACTTTCGATCTTGACGTTGACTCAAACGGTCGTTGGTCAGTTGAGCGTTTCAAGGGTCTTCTGTTCAATATCGAACGCGATGCGAACGTAATTGCTCAAGACACTCGTCGTGGTAAAGGTAACTTCATCATCTGTTCGTCAGACGTTGCTGCTGCTCTTGCAATGGCAGGTATGCTTGATACTGGTGCTGCACTTTCTGGTTCACCAACTCTGAATGTTGACGATACAGGCAATACTTTTGCTGGTATTCTTAACGGTCGTTACAAGGTATACGTTGATCCTTACTCAGCAAATGCTGGCGCTGCATCGCAGTTCTACGTTGTTGGTTATAAGGGTGCGAATGCTTATGACGCAGGTATCTTCTATTGCCCATACGTTCCACTACAAATGGTTCGTGCTATCGACCCTAACACCTTCCAACCTAAGATTGGTTTCAAGACTCGTTACGGTATGATTGCTAACCCATTCGTTCTACAGTCGAACGGTACAACTGACGCTGATACATTCACCGCCAACCGTAACCACTACTATCGTCGTGTTAAGGTTACTAACCTTATGTAATCAATACCTCTTCTCAGAAGAGAGGGTTGCAGAAACTGGGGGGAGCAGAAATGCTCTCCCCTTTTTTCATTATAAATATACAGCAATGGAGGAATTCAATGGTAGTATCTACAACAACAAACATCACTGAAGGATCTTGGAGCAATACGCAACCAAGTGATCTTGATTATCTGAAACCAAATGGGTTTAAGTTCCAGATTCACACGCTACCAAACGTATCATATTTCTGTCAAGCAGCAAATATTCCATCGTTTAGCATCGGATTTACCACAACCGAAACTCCCCTGTCTGCATTGTATAATCCAGGAGAGAAACCACAGTTTGGCGAACTTGTCATTCGATTCCTCGTTCAAGAAAACATGGCAAATTACACAGAACTATATAATTGGTTGACTGGACTTTCGTTCCCAGAAAACCATCAGCAATATATCAACTGGAACAAGTCTCAGTCATATAGATTTCCTGCAGTTCCAGAGAAAAGACTGGGTGCAGTTGCTAACTTCTCAGACGCTGACTTCTTTATTCTAGATTCTGATAACAATCCAAACGTCAAGATTACATATTATGATCTATTTCCTATCAGTCTCGAGGCACTGGACTTTGATATTGCTGGCGGTTCTGTTGAGTATCTTGTAGGTGTTGCTGCATTTAAATATAGATATTATACAATCGAGACAGTATAAAATTATATTCTGATTAAATTATTCTTTGTGAGGTAATATGAAACTATCTGAAATTCAAGACATGTGGTCAA
>Ga0208975_1000140_pt1 | contig 37508 bp, 28 predicted proteins | sample GreLakmeER78MSRF_FD_187700 | JGI IMG/M metagenome (GOLD analysis project Ga0208975, IMG submission 187700) | Freshwater lentic microbial communities from great Laurentian Lakes, MI, USA - Great Lakes metaG ER78MSRF (SPAdes) | ecosystem: Environmental > Aquatic > Freshwater > Lake | place: Great...
ATCAGGTTTGCATTTGCAATGCCCGAAAAGCAAATAATTCTAAAACGATATAAGTCATTTAGCGTATCAATTTTTTCAGTTGAATTACTTATAGAATAAAGTTCGCCATATTTTAAATAACTAAAAAAAACTTGCTGATACGCTTTTGGATTAACGTCTTTTAATACGTTTCTTAATTCAATAGCCGTTATTTTATCTGGAATTTTACTTATTATAATTACATCTGCCCTTATAATTTCAGATTTATATTCTCTTAAGGTACCAGATGGCAGCATAATATCATTAAAGTATAAATTATTAAAATCACTTACTACAATAGTTAATCCACATTTTATTGCACGATGCTGAAAAACATCATCTAATAAAATATATCTTGGAGATTTTTTTTCTAAGGCTATTAATTTTTTTATACCTGATACGCGATTATTATCAACCGCAACTTGAACAGGGTATTTTGATTTATATAATAATGGTTCATCGCCGATTTCTTGGGCTGTTGATACATCTGTTGCCAAAACAAACCCTTTTGTTTTTCTTTTGTACCCCCTGCTCAATGTTGCGATGCGAGAGTCTTCTTTTAAAAGTAAACGAATTAAATATTCAACTAAAGGGGTTTTTCCGGCACCGCCTACAGATAAATTTCCAACGCCAATGGTATGAATATCAAAATAATTTTCTTTTAGAAATTTCCAATCGTATAAACGGTTTCTTAAAAAAATAATTAAGCCGTAAATAATCGAAATGGGGTAAAGTAATATTTTTATTGCGCTATTCAATCGATATAAATATGCTTATTTATTTTGAAATAAAATAAACTTTTAAAAATAAACGTGTTATTTTTTATAATCCATTACATTTAATTCAGCATTACAGAAATTAAATTCCTCGTCAATGGCATTCGAACAAACAATTACTGTGCGTTCTTTACAATGATTTACAACAAGTTCTTGATACCAAGTGATTGACTTTTTATCTAAATTAGAAAGCGGTTCATCTAAAAGTAATAAAGGAGTATCGCTTAAAATTGCTAAGCCTAATTTTAAACGTTGCTTCATTCCACTACTAAATTGTTTAACGAGTTTGTTTTTTGCCCCATCTAGTTCTATTAAATCAATAATTTGTTTAGCAGAAAAATTATTCACGTAAGGCTTAAAGATTAAACAATGTTCTAAAATTTCTTGTAACGTAAATTCCTCTATTAATTGAAAATATGGCGAGGCAAATGATATGTAATTTTTAAGCTCTTGCGACTCTATTTTATTATTAGTCAGGCTGTAGTCGATCTCTCCTTCATTCTGAGTTAGAAAACCCGAAATAATTTGAAGCAAAGTAGATTTACCAGAGCCATTACCGCCTAAAATAACTAATTTTTGATTGGCAATAATAGTAAAATTAAGATTTCGAAAAACCCACTCTTTATTATATTTTTTACCTAAATTATTTAATTGAAGCGATAGCAATTTTTTTGGAATTATATTTATTTTTAAAAGTAATTAAATACCTTTTACTATGCCTTCTTTTTGATTTTTAATAAAATCTAAAATTTCGTTTCGATAAGTAGAATCAGGAATTTCGTTTTCAACTACTTCTATGGCATTGCTAATATTATGGCCTCTTACAAAAATAATTCTATAAATATCTTCAATTTGTTTTATTATTTCTTTATCAAATCCTCTGCGACTTAATCCGATTGTATTTACACCAATAAATTGTAAGGGCTCTCTTGCAACCCTAATATAAGGTGGAATACTTTTTCTAACTAAAGACGCTCCGGCTACAAAAGAATGTGCTCCTATAGTTACAAATTGTTGGGCAGATACAACGCCTTCGATAATTACAAAATCTTGAACGGTAATATGTCCAGCAAGACTACCATTGTTTGCGATAATTACGTTATTACCAATTACACAGTCATGTCCTACATGAGTATAACACATAATTAGACAGTTGTTTCCAACTTTTGTTGTCATTCTATCGGCGGTGCCTTTATGAATAGTGGCATACTCTCTTATAGTTGTATTATTTCCAATAACAGTATTTGATTTTTCGCCATTGTACTTTAAATCTTGATTAATAATTCCTATAACTGCACCTGGAAAAATTTTACAATCTTTACCAATAATAGTATCTGGATAAATAACTGCATTAGAATGGATGTGGCAATTATCACCAATCTCTACATCTTGGTGAATACTTGCGAATGCATCAATGGTAACATTTTTACCAATATTAGCTTTTGAGCTAATGTTTGCGAGATTTGAAATCATTACTATTTTATTTCTGCAAAGTTATTTTAATTCTTTTATTTAACTTTTGATAATAAAGCCATCATTTCGGCTTCCATTACTAATTTTTCTCTAACAAAAGCTTCTCCTTTCATATGCACAATGCCTCTGCGAATAGGGGTAATTAGAAATAATTTAAACACGATGGTATCGCCGGGTATTACTTTATTTTTAAACTTTACTTTATCTAGGCTCATAAAAAAAGTAAGGTAATTCTCTGGATCTGGCACCTTACTTAATGAAAAAATCCCACCCACTTGAGCCATGGCTTCAATTTGCAAAACCCCAGGAAAAACTGGTGCACCAGGAAAATGTCCTTTAAAAAACTCCTCGTTCATGCTCACGTTTTTAACCCCAACAATGCCTTCTTCGGTAATTTCCATAATTTTATCTACAAATAAAAATGGTTGCCGGTGTGGAATTATTTTTTGTATTTGGTTAATATCGTAAAGCGGGATTTTATTTAAATCATAAGGAACATAACTATTTTTCTTTTTTTTCATTGAATCTTCCCGAATCATTTGTTTGATTTTTTTTGCAAAATCAATGTTACCTGCGTGTCCCGGACGAGCAGCTAATACATGGATTTTTAAAGGCTTGCCTATGAGCGCCAAATCGCCAACAATATCTAATAATTTATGGCGAGCAGGCTCGTTATAAAAATGTAGTTTTGTATTGTTTAAAACACCTCTTCCTTTAACTTGCACATTTGGTTTATTAAATACTTTACGAAGATGATCTAGCTTTTCTTCCGGCAAATCGCTATCCACTAAAACAATGGCATTATCTAAATCTCCTCCTTTTATTAAGTTATTTGCCAGTAAAGCTTCTAATTCTCTTAAAAAAACAAAGGTTCGGCAAGGTGCAATTTCTGTTTTAAAATCATCTATTTTATACATGGATGCATGTTGTGTGCCTAAAACTTCACTGCCATAATCCACCATTACGGTTACCCTAAAATCATCTTGAGGCACTGCAAGCATTTCAACTTTTTTAACAGAATCTTCGTAGGATAAATTTTGAGTTAAAACAAAATAGTCTCGCTCTGCAGTTTGTTCAACAATGCCTGCTTGTTTTAATAATTCCATAAATTTAATAGAACTTCCATCCATAATTGGCATTTCAGGACCTGTAACTTGAATTAAACAATTATCAATTTTAAGGCCAACTAATGCGGCTAAAACATGCTCTGTTGTATGAACTCTTGCGCCATTTTGTTCTAAGGTGGTTCCTCGCGAAGTATCTACTACTAAATCCGCATCGGCGTCAATAGTAGGTTTATTGTCTAAGTCAACGCGCTGAAATTTATACCAATGGTTTTCGGGTGCAGGGTTAAATGTAAGGGTTACTTTTTCACCCGTATGAAGTCCAACACCAGAAATAGAAACAGCTTGTTTTATTGTTCTTTGTTTATCACTCATAGCATCTATTTAAATTAATGTAAATATACTAAGAAATCAATAACCTAGTTTTCACAACCAAATTAGGTGTTGAATTTGTAATTCATAAAAACATTACTGTTTTTATTTTAATTCAGTCCGTCCATTTATTTTTTAAAACGAAATTTTTTAAAACTCCTCCATTTTGAGTTTTCTACCGATAAAACAAGCTGTATACCGATAATATGTTATTCAAATAAATTTATTGGTTAGTTTTACGCCTTAAAATTTTAAAATTTAATAATATTGGAATAATATTTAAAACACTTATTTTTTACAATTTCGCAAGGCAAAATTAAACAATACCTCAAAAACAGAATTTTAATACTTTGATTTAGTTTGCGACGCTAAAAATTAGATGGTTTCGAATATTTTTTTACTTACTTTAAATTTATAATAAATGAATTGTATACAACTTAAAAAAAGAAAAAACAGGTACTTAATTAAATCTATAAAGAATAAAAATATGTTAAAAAACAAAGTATTCGGTTGTCTAAGTTTGTTAATCTTATTGGCCTTAACAAACAAAACACTTGCTCAATGCAACACCCCTTCTTTAGTCACAGTTTCGCCAAACCAACGGTGCGCTCCAGGTGGAACAACAAATTTAAATGCATCATCAAGTGCAGGATCCTCAATAGCTTGGTTTACTGTAGCTGTAGGAGGCTCTCCTATAGGTAGTGTACCAACAGGTAGCAATTTGAATGTGAATGCAGTTTCAACTTCAACTTTCTATGCTGAGGCATTTACTATTAGCTCAAATTCATTAACACTTAATTATACTGGTAATTCTCAGGTTTTTACTGCAAGTGTTACAGGCAACTACACGTTTCAGGCATGGGGCGGTAAAGGTGGTAATGATGGTTTAACAGGCGCTAATGGTGGTTATGCAGCAGGCGTCTTTGCATTAAACGCCGGACAAACCGTTGCTATTAGTGTAGGAGGACTCGGAGGAAATTGTGGTAGTGGAACTGGTGGAGGTTGGAATGGCGGAGGTAATGCTGGTCCTTCTGGATGTTCCGGTGGGGGTGGCGGAGCCTCTGATGTTCGCTTTGGCGGAACAGCCTTAGCCAATAGAATTTTAGTTGCAGGTGGCGGCGGCGGAGCTGGTAATGGTGTTAATGCTGGTGCTGGTGGAGGTTTAACTGGTGACGGGTTTGTTGGTACGCCAGCAAGCGGTGGGTCTCAAAATGCAGGAGGAACGGGTGGAAACGGGAATGGAGCTATAGGACAAGGTGGAAATCACACAGGAGATGGCGGCGGCGGCGGCGGCGGTTATTATGGTGGTAGTGCAGGAAGTGGCGATAATGGCGGCGGTGGAGGATCTTCATACATTGCTGGTGTGTCTAATGGGACAACTATCGCTGGAAGCGCTTCTATGCCTAATCCAACAGGTGGAACAATGAATGGAAATGCAGCTGCTGGATTAGTGAGAATATTTTATCCGAATATTGGTTGCGTTTCTGCTTCTAGAACTGCTGTAATTTTTACTGTTAATGCAAACCCAATAATTGCAGTAAACTCAGGCGCAATTTGTGCAGGGCAAAACTTCACTATTAATCCAAACGGAGCAAATACCTATACTATTCAAGGAGGTAATGCAGTGGTAAGTCCAGCAGGAAACACTTCTTATACAGTTGCAGGAACAAGCACTGCAGGATGCGTATCACAAGCGGTTGCAATCAGTAGCTTAATCGTTAATCCGAACCCAATAATAACAGTAAACAACGGAACCATTTGTGCAGGACAAAGCTTTACAATTAATCCAAACGGAGCAAATACCTATACTATTCAAGGCGGAAATCCGGTGGTAAGTCCGCCGAGCAATGCTATTTTTACAGTATCAGGAACAAGTGCTGCAGGATGCGTATCACAAGCGGTTGCAACAAGTAGCTTAATCGTTAATCCGAATCCAACCATTACGGTAAACAACGGAACGATTTGTGCAGGACAAAACTTTACAATTAATCCAAACGGTGCAAATACTTATACTATTCAAGGCGGAAATCCGGTGGTTAGTCCACCAAGCAATGCTATTTTTACAGTAGCAGGAACAAGCACGGCAGGATGTGTATCACAAGCGGTTGCAACAAGTAGCTTAATCGTTAATCAAAATCCAATCATCACGGTAAACAACGGAACCATTTGTGCAGGGCAGAGCTTTACAATTAATCCAAACGGAGCAAATACCTATACTATTCAAGGCGGTAATGCAGTGGTAAGTCCACCGAGCAATGCTATTTTTACCGTAGCAGGAACAAGCACGGCAGGATGTGTATCACAAGCGGTTGCAACCAGTAGCTTAATCGTTAATCAAAACCCAACCATTACAGTTAACAATGGAGCAATTTGTGCAGGACAAAATTTCACAATCAATCCAAATGGAGCAAATACCTATACCATACAAGGTGCTAATGCAGTGGTAAGTCCATCTATTAATACTACGTATACGGTAATAGGAACAAATACCATAACAGGATGTAGATCACAATCATTTGCAACCAGTAACTTAACGGTTAATCCAAACCCAACGGTAAGTATTTCAGGAGCATCAGGAATATGTACTGGTCAAAACGCAAGTTTAACAGCAAATGGCGCAACAACTTATACATGGAGTACTGGATCAAACAGCGCTTCGATAGTTACAACACCAACAGCGAACACCACTTATACTTTAACAGGTTCAACACCACAGGGCTGTTCATCATTCACAACACAATTGGTAACCGTTCAATTATCCTTATCGGTAAGTATCGCAGGACCAACAACGGTATGTTATGGAGAACCAGCTAATATTTCAGGATTAGGCGGAGTAACCTATACTTGGAATACAGGTGCAACAAGTTCGACCATAGCACCAACCTTAACTACTACAACAACCTTTAGTTTAATAGGAGCAAGTGGAACATGTTCAAATACAGCAAGTACAACCATCAGCGTAACACCTAACCCAACGGTAACTATTACCGGAACTAATGCAATATGTGCAAATGGTTCAACTAGTTTAACAGTAAACGGTGCAACAACTTATACTTGGAGTTCAGGTTCAACAAGTGCTTCGGTAGTATTTAGTCCAAGCGCTACAAGTGTTTATTCAGTAGTAGGAAGTTATAGCACAGGTTGTTCAAATGCAACAACACAAACAGTAACTGTTTATGCTTTACCAGTGGTAAGCATTAGTGGGCCAAGCGTGGTTTGTTTAGGAGACTCAATTTCTTTAGTTGCCAACGGAGCAAACACGTATGTTTGGAATAACAATGCAACAACAACAACCATTGTTATAACTCCAACAACAACAAGCACCTATTCAGCAGTAGGAACAGATACCAATGGTTGTGTAGGATTATCCGAAATTGATTCGATCTTTGTTAATCCAGTGCCAATTATAAGTATTGCATCAACTGCCACGACTATATGTGTAGGAGAAGGCGTTACCTTAACCGCTAATGGGGCGAATACATATACTTGGACGGGAGGAATCAATACCAATAGTATTGCTGTTTCGCCAAGTGTAAGCACAACTTATTCAGCGAGTGGTAGTGGCACTAATAGTTGTGTTGGAAGAAATACCTTGCAAATAATAGTATCTGAGTGTACAAACATCAAAACAATAGCTTCTAAAGCTGCTATCAAGGTTTATCCTAATCCAAATAACGGAGAGTTTACTATTGAACTGACTAACATAAACAATAGTAACATTACCATTACAAATGTATTAGGACAAATTATAAAATCACAAAAAGCAGAATTGATCAATCAAATTAATCTAAACGCCATTGAAAAAGGAATTTATTTTATTAATGTAATGGAAAATAATGAATCTGTTTATAGAAGTAGTGTGATTAAAGAATAGTAATTTAATCAACTCATAATCAATAAAAAATCCCCGATAAATTATCGGGGATTTTTTGTTTTAAAACAAATTCAATACTTTATTTTATTTCCCATTCTTTCCAATCCATTTCTTCCCCATTTAAAATTCCTAAATAGCTTATATAACGTTCCTTACTAATCTCTCCTTGCTCTACTGCATTAATAATTTCGCATTTTGGCTCATTAACATGAATGCAGTTGTTAAATTTACAATTATTCATTCGAGATCTAATTTCAGGAAAATAATGCCCAACTTCTTCTTTTTTCATATCCACTAATCCTAATTCTTTAATGCCAGGCGAATCAATAATGCTACCTCCAAAAGATAATTGATGTAGTTCTGCAAAAGTAGTGGTATGTTTTCCTTTTGCATGAGCTGAAGAAATTTCACCAGTTTTAATATCTAAATTAGGTTCTAAGGCATTTACGAAAGTCGATTTTCCTACACCCGAATGCCCAGCAATTAAGGTAGTTTTATTCTTAAATAGTGTTGTTAAGGCATTAACTTGGGCCTTATCGTAACTACTCACTTCGAAACACTCATATCCAATTTGAGAATATAAGTTAATGATGTTTGTTTGAATTTCTTTCATTTCAACGCTTAACAAATCGCACTTATTAAAAATAAGTTTTGCAGGAATTTGATAGGCTTCTGCCGTTATTAAAAATCGATCGATAAAGCCTAAACTTGTTCGCGGAAAAACTAAAGTCACAATTAACACCGCTTGATCTAAATTACTAGCAATGATTTGAGATTGCTTACTTAAATTTATAGATTTACGAATAATATAATTTCTTCTTGGGTGAATTTTTTTTATACAAGCTTCACCATTTTCTTCTAAGTCAAAATCTACTAGGTCTCCTACCGCAATCGGATTAGTCGTTTTCCTGCCTTCTAATCTTATTTTTCCTTTTAAAACGCAGTCATAAATAATATCTTGCGATTTAACAAAACACCTACTTCCAGAAGATTTTATAACAATTCCGTTCATTTTTATTTGGGTAAAGTTAATAAATAAAGTGTTTTTTATATTTATAAAAATTAACCGCTTATCTTTTAATTAATTAGTAATTTAGCGCTGTTTTAAATTAAAAAAATCATGAAAGAAGTATATATTGTATCAGCTGTAAGAACCGCATTTGGGTCTTTTGGTGGGACCTTAGCTGGTGTTTCTGCTACAAAACTTGGAGCTGCGGCTATAAAAGGAGCTTTAGATAAAATAAAATTAGATGGTAAATTAGTAAACGAAGTCATAATGGGTTCTGTTTTACAAGCTAATTTAGGGCAAGCGCCTGCGAGGCAAGCTGCAAAATTTGCTGGCTTACCTGATCATGTTAATTGTACCACCGTTAATAAAGTATGTGCAAGTGGAATGAAATCTATTATGCTAGCAGCTCAAAGTATTATGTTAGGAGATAATGATGTGGTAGTAGCTGGTGGAATGGAAAATATGAGCTCTGTTCCATTTTATTCAGACAGTACCCGTTGGGGTGCAAAATATGGAAACGCGCAATTGATTGACGGCTTAGCTAAAGATGGCTTAACCGATGTGTATGGCGATTTTCCTATGGGCAATTGTGCAGAATTATGTGCAAAAGAAATGAATTTTTCGCGCGAAGCACAGGATGCTTTTGCTATTGAATCGTATAAAAAATCTGCTGCCGCATGGAGTGCAGGTAAATTTAAAGATGAGGTTGTGGAAATAACTGTAAAGACAAAAAAAGGAGATGTTTTATTTTCAGAAGATGAAGAATATAAAAATGTGAACTTTGAAAAAATACCTACTTTAAAGCCGGTATTTATTAAAGAAGGCACCGTAACTGCAGCTAATGCAAGTACCATGAATGATGGAGCAGCAGCTTTAGTTTTAATGAGTAAAGAAAAAGCAGAAGAATTAGGCTTAAAGCCTTTAGCAAAAATAAAAGGATTTGCCGACGCAGAGCAGGCTCCTGAATGGTTTACAACCTCTCCAAGTTTGGCAATGCCTAAAGCGGCTCAAAAAGCAGGCTTAACTATAAAAGATTTAGATTATTTTGAATTTAACGAAGCCTTTAGTGTTGTTGGCTTAGCAAATATTAAATTATTGGATTTAGATGCGAGCAAAGTAAATGTAAATGGTGGCGCTGTTTCTTTAGGGCATCCCTTAGGTGCGAGTGGCGCAAGAATTATTGTGACATTAATTAATGTGTTAAAACAAAATGGTGGTAAATTTGGCGGTGCCGCTATATGCAATGGCGGTGGCGGTGCAAGCGCAATGGTGATTGAAAATATAACTTAATAACCGCCACCAATAGTTCTATATTAAAATACAAAATTTTATATATTATTTAAAAAAGAATCTACTCATGAAATTAACAGCCCTTTATAATAAGCACATTTCTTTAGGTGCTAAAATGGTTCCATTTGCAGGCTATAACATGCCTGTGTCATACTCTGGATTAAACGAAGAACATCAGATTGTTAGAACCGGTGTTGGCGTTTTTGATGTAAGTCACATGGGTGAATTTATTTTAAAAGGCGCAGATGCTTTAGATTTAATACAACGTGTGACAAGTAACGACGCTTCAGTTTTAACTAATGGAAAAGCTCAATATTCTTGTTTACCAAATGCTGATGGAGGTATTGTTGATGATTTGCTTGTGTATAGAATAGATTCTGAAACATATATGTTAGTTGTAAATGCAAGTAACATAGAAAAAGATTGGAATTGGATTATGCAAAAAAACACAAAGAGTGTACCGATGAAAAATATTTCAGAAGAGACTTCATTGTTAGCAATACAGGGCCCTAATGCATTAGCCACTTTACAAAAACTAACAGCAGTTAATTTATCTGAAATACCTTATTATAGTTTTGTTAAAGGAACATTTAATGGCATAGAGAATGTTGTTATTAGTAATACTGGATATACCGGAGCTGGTGGATTTGAACTTTATTTTGAAAATCAGTTTGCCATTGCCATTTGGGAATCTATTTTTGATGCAGGAAAAGAGTATAATATAAAGCCGATTGGTTTAGGCGCCAGAGACACCTTGCGTTTAGAAATGGGCTTTTGTTTATATGGCAATGACATTGATGACACAACCTCGCCTATTGAAGCGGGTTTAGGCTGGATTACAAAATTTACCAAAGATTTTACAAATCGGGCAGCCATAGAGCAACAAAAGAATCTAGGTGTATCAAAAAAATTAGTGGGTTTTGAAATGATTGATAGAGGAATTCCTCGTCACGATTATTTAATTGCTGATGGTGCTGGAAATATTATAGGCAAAGTAACCTCAGGCACTCAATCGCCGTCTTTAAACAAAGCCATCGGATTAGGTTATATTAATTCTGACTTTTGTAAATTAGATACAGAAATAAATATTATGATACGCGATAAAGGCATCAAAGCAAAAGTTACTAAAATCCCATTTTTAAAAAAATAAAACTTATTTTTGCAATTCAATACAAAAAGGGGGATTAGCTCATTTGGCTAGAGCGCTTCGCTGGCAGTGAAGAGGTGATCGGTTCGAATCCGATATTCTCCACCAATATTTTTAAACTTTTCTTAAAAAGGCATTTAAAATTTTAAATTAATTTACGCAAGTATTGGATTTATTATTTCCACTTACAAAGTTCTTGTCTGTTCATTAAAAATTCTGCCTCTTTGAATTTTTGTATCGAGAACTTCAACAACAAAACCTATCAGTTCGTTAAAAATTCTGCTTTAAACTTTAATTAAATAATAAAAACAATATTTAATCCTCACCAAATATTTTATTAATAACAGCGAGATGTTTTTGGTGTATTATTTTTCTTTTTAAACTTAATTTAGGGGTAATCTCACCAGTTTCGATGCCCCAAACTGCAGTAATTAATTGATGGCGCTTAAGCTGTTCGTATGGCGCAAGTGTAGCATTTACTTTTTTTACATGATCTGCAATAACTTTTTTAACCTCTTCGTTGAGACAAATATCCTCGGCAGGCGGCCAAACTAAATTATGTTGAGAAAAATAGTCCTTAAAATTTAATATAGAAGGGATTATTATTGCTGATGCATATTTTTGTCCTGAACCAACCACCATGCATTGTTCAATGTATTTAGATTCTTTTAATTTATTTTCAATAGCTATTGGCGATATATATTTGCCCGAACTAGTTTTAAAAAGTTCTTTTTTTCGATCAGTAATTTTTAAAAATTTAGAATCTATAATAACTCCTACGTCGCCTGTATGAAACCATCCATCTGAATCAATTACCTCAGCAGTAGCTTCAGGGTTTTTATAATAGCCCATCATTAAACTTGGGCCTTTCATTAAAATTTCACCATCTTCATCGGCAATTTTAACTTGCGAATTTTCTACAACTACGCCTGTTGTTCCAAACATCCGATTATCCTCATCAAATCTATTTATAGAAACTACAACGCAAGTTTCGGTTAAACCATAACCTTGTAATAAATTTAACCCAGCACAATAAAATATGCGTTCAATACGTGGATTAAGTGCAGCGCCACCACTGGCTATAGCAACTATATTTCCGCCAACAGCCTCGCGCCATTTTTTATAAACTAATTTATCGGCTATTTTTCTTTGTAAAGCATACCATGGACCATTTGCGCCATGTAACTCAAACCGTTCGGCCAAATTCAAGCTCCAATTAAAAATTACTTTTTTAAATCCAGTTAACTTTTCGCCAGCCGCACATATTTTTTCTAATACACGCTCTAAAATTCTTGGAACGGCAACAAACATTTCGGGATGTAACTCGCGACAATTATCTCCTATTGTTTCAAAATTCTCGGCATAATAAATACTAACATCATGAAACAAATACATTGTATTCAAAAATCTTTCGTAAACATGGTTTAACGGTAAAAAGCTCAATGCCCGCCATTTATTTGTAAAAGGAGCTAAATTTTGAGTAATTTTTACATTTTCTACTAAATTTTTATGTGATAACATAACGCCTTTCGGCTGACCGGTTGTTCCAGAAGTATATAAAATGGTTAGTAAGTCATCTTCAAGAACACTATCCTTAATCGCTTGTAATTTTGTTGCATTAAAATGTTTTTCGCCTAATAATACAAAATCATCAAATGAATGAACACCTTCAATTTCATTAAAACTATAAATATGTTTTAAATGAATTAATTCATTTTTAATGGCCAATACTTTTTGATAGGTTGCTTTATCAGAAATAAAAATAATTTTTGCCTCACAATGATTTAAAATATATTTTAAATCGTCGTTGCTTAAGGTGGGGAAAATTGGTGCAGTGGGCATATTAACCTGCTGCGAACCATAATCTACAAAGTTCCATTTTGGCATGTTTCCAGCCATAACAGCAACTATGTCTTTAGGTAATAAGCCAATGTGAAGTAAGGCCGAACTCACATAATTAGCTTTTAAAATAAATTCTTCGGCGCTGCAATGCACCCATTGTTTATTTACCTTGATATTTAAAACATCTTTTTTTGTAGAATTAAGTTTTAATTTCTCTAAAATATCAAATACTCGCTTTATTTCCATAACTCTAATTTGAGTCATTTTTAATTAAAAACAAAATATCTTTTATTATATTTTATTTGAATGGTTTCAAAATTATTTATTTTACATTAACAATAAAAAATTAACTAACTTTATAACTCATGTTTTCATGTTATGATTGTAATTACAGGATCTGCTGGTTTTATTGGTAGTTGTTTAGTTTCTAAATTTAATTCAGAAGGTATTTCAGATATTATTATAGTTGACGATTTTTCAAAAAGTGAAAAAAATAATAATTTAGCAGGCAAAAAATTTATAAATAAACTTGAAAGATCTCTTTTTATAGCCTGGTTTAAACTTAATTACGCTCAAATAACCTATGTTATTCATATTGGAGCCAGAACCGACACTTCGGAATTTGATATAAACATTTTTAACGAATTAAATCTAAACTACACGAAGTCTATTTGGGAAATTTGTTCAGAAAATGAAATTCCATTTATTTACGCTTCATCAGCTGCAACGTATGGCTTAGGCGAATATGGCTATGATGATGATGAATCTAAAATTGATTTATTAATGCCTTTAAACCCTTATGGAGACAGTAAAAATGATTTTGATAAATGGGCTATTAAACAACCAAAATCACCCCCTTTTTGGCAGGGATTAAAGTTTTTTAATGTGTATGGCCCAAACGAATATCACAAATCTAGAATGGCCTCAGTTATTTTTCATGCGTTTAATCAAATTAAAAATAATGGTCAGGTTAAATTATTTCGCTCACATCATTTAGATTATAAAGATGGCGAACAATTACGCGATTTTGTTTATGTAAAAGACCTAGTAAATGTAATCTGGTTTTTATATTCTACAAAAACAAAAAATGGCATTTATAATTTAGGTAGCGGTAAAGCTCGAACGTTTTTAGATTTAGCTAAAGCAACTTTTAGCGCTTTAAATTTAAACCCAAAGATTGACTTTATTGATACTCCAATTGACATTAGAGATAAATACCAATATTATACTGAAGCCAATATGCAAAAATTAATTTCAGTTGGATATCATATTCCTTTTACAAGTTTAGAAAATGGCGTAAACGATTATGTAAACTGTTATTTAAGTCAAAATAAATATTTATAATTTAAACAATAAAATAATGTATAGGGGCACTTTAAATACCTTAATTTGTTTTTTATTTTTTTTCACATCAATTAAGTCACAGACTATCTCTTGTCAGAATTCCAAAATTAATCAAGTTCCAATATATAACTCTCTCGAAAATTTACGTAGCGATACTTTTGACATTTTAAAATATAAAATCAATTTAGAAATAGGGAACATAACTAATCAACAAATTTCTGGAAATACTCAAATAATATTTGCTCCGAAAATAAATAATAGACTTTTTATACGGTTCGATTTATTAAAATTAATTGTAGACTCTATAAAAGAAAACAATTCAACCCTCAGCTATAATTATAACGACACTGTATTAAAAATAAATTTTATTACACTTAAAAATATTACCGACACCTCTATGATTACTATTTATTATCATGGCCATCCTCAAATAGACGCTACTAATTGGGGCGGGTTTTATTTTGATAATACTCAAAACGCACAATATGCTTATAATTTAGGTGTTGGGTTTGGAGCAAAGCCACATAATTATGGGAGAGTATGGTTTCCTTGTTTTGATAACTTTGTAGAAAGGAGTAAATATGAGTTTATTATTAGCTCAGATACGTTAAGAAAAGCGTATTGCAATGGACAACTTATTTCTGATATCATTACCAACAATAAACGCAAACGAAATTGGATATTGAACGAACAAATACCAACTTATTTAGCCTGCGTGGCTTTAGCCAATTACACTCAAGTAAACTGGAACATTAATACCTTAAGCGGAAACAAGCAAATAATATTAGCTGCAGTGGCAAGCGATACGAGCGCAATGAAAGCTGGATTTATTAATTTAAAAAATTGTATTCATGGTTTTGAAAATTATTTTGGGCCATATAAATGGAATCGATTTGGTTATGCGCTAGTTCCTTTTAACAGTGGTGCAATGGAACATGCTACCAATATTGCTTATCCCAGATCTGCAATCGGAAATCTTTCTTACGAGGCCGATCTAATGGCACACGAATTATCGCATCATTGGTGGGGAAATTTAATTACCTGCGAAACTCAAGAAGATATGTGGATAAATGAAGGTATGGCAACATTTAGCAGCTATATGTTTACCGAATGGCAATATGGAAAGATTGCCTATTTAAATAAAGTAAAAAACGAACACGATAAATTGTTGCATTTTCTTCATTTGAAAGAAGGCGGATTTAGAGCGATTAGTGGCGTTCCCCATAACATAACTTATGGCGATCATGTATATAAAAAGGGCGCAGATGTTGCCCATACCTTAAGGGGTTACATGGGAGATTCTGCTTTTTTTGATGCAACAAAATATACCATGATTAACTATAATAATAAAAGTATAAATAGTGTTGAATTTAAAAATAGCCTTCAAACGTCTAGTGGACAAAATCTAAATGACTTTTTTACAAATTGGGTTTTTTCAGGCGGATGGCCACATTTTTCAATTGATTCGTTAAAATATGTTGCATCTTCTTTATCAAGTTTTAATGCGATTGTTTCGTTGAAACAAAAATTATTTGGTTGCAATACTTTGTATACTAACGTTCCTTTAGAAATTAGTTTTTTTAAAAGCGATTGGAGTAGAGTTGTTAAAAAAGTTTTATTGTCGGGGGCGGGAAATACTTTCACAATTAACATTCCATTTATGCCTATTTATGCTGCATTAAATTATGACAGTAAAATCAACGATGCAAGTTCTCACGAAGTTAAAACAATTAAAAACATTGGTAATGTGAGTTGGAATTTAGGGAAATTATTTATGCAGGTTCAAAATAAGGGACAAGATTCTTCTTTAATCAGAGTAATTCATAATTATGTTAAACCAGATCCTTTTTCATCTAATCCCATAAATCAAATATTATCCAACCAACGATACTGGAAAATTGAAGGCATCCTGTCTTTAGGTTTTGTTAGTAAAGCCAAATTTTATTATGATGGAAATAAAACTCTAGGCGGAACATATAGTTATTTAGATACCATGCTTACAAAAGTAAACGGAGATAGCATCGCTTTATTTTACAGAAAAAGTGCAAAAGAAAACTGGAACTGGTTAAACAATTCAACTAAATTTATTAGTGGCATAAAAACTGGGTTTATTGAAATTGACACTCTAAAATTAGGCGAATATTCTTTCGGAACCATAGGTGATACTGCTGCATTATCTATAAATAAAAATACTTTTCAAAAAATAGTAGTAACTGTTTATCCCAACCCAAGTAAAAATAAAGTAGTAATTGAATTTAAAGAAAAGCCCAGCTTGAATCTACAATATATTATTTCAGATTTAAGTGGAAAAAAAATCTTAAGCAGCTACTTGTTTTATAAAAAGAATGAAATTAATATTGATTCTCTTTTAAGTGGGGCATATGTAATTGAAATAAAAAATAAAGAAAAAAGAATTTATACTCAAAAAATAATTAAAGAATAGTTTTTTGAGTATAAATAAAATTATTATCTAAAAAGAAATTAATTAATCGAAATTAATTTTTGAGTTATTTTTTGCCCATTAGAAGTTGCTTTAATAAAATAAATTCCTGGCGCAACCATCGTTAAATCTAACAGCTGATAATGAGGTCCGGCTATTTGAACTTCATTCACAAATTCTTTAATAATCTTTCCGCTTATTTCTACCAACTCAATTTGAATATTTTTTGATTCATTTAAAAAATAAGAAATTTTTGTAAAGTCTTGGCTTGGATTTGGTGCAACATAAAACTTAGAAATAGAATAGTTTTCTGTCTTTTCAAAAGAAACATTATTAGTTGGAGTTGGTGCAACCCCTTCAGTAATAGTATAACTATAAGGAATTGGTAAATCGCCAGACATAGCATTATTTCCATTTACTGCATTTCCGCAAACATAAAAAACTGCATTGCTTCCGCCAGCACTTGGGGCAATCCAAGTAAATGTGAAAGTTGCCGTATTCGTCCCTATTTTTGGGAATGTATGAGTTGCATTTTTTCGACCATTTCCGGCATTTAAAAATTGAACTCCTGGCCCTGCCGTTTGCATATTTCCTATACTTAGATTAAACATATTTAATATTTCGCATCCAAACCCAAACTCACTAAAGCCTGTTGCATTAACTGTAATCGAAACCGTATACGCTGAATCGGGAAGATATTTATCTTGAATAAAAGCTGGTGAAGCAGTGACGCTGATACTTTTTGCCGCACTAGTGCCGCCGCCATGACAATTAGCACATGTTGCTTCTGATGGAGAGCCCGTGTATCCGGATTTACCATTACTGTTTTTAACAATAAACGCTGTACACAAACTAATAGTGGCAATTGATAAAATTATTACTGTAATTGTTTTTTTCATGTTATGTTATTTTATATATTTTTAATTTTTGAAATAAGTATGTTTTAAATTTACTTTTTAATTATAAGTATTTCCTATTTATATTTCAATTATTTTACTTTATTCTAATTTATATTTTGACGATTTTTTTCTTTTTTTCTTTCTGTTTTATTTAATATGATTTATAGGAATTCTTTAGCGATGTGATTTAAAGTTTAGAGAAATGCTATTTGGAAAGTTTTGGTAATCAAATTAAGTTAGTTGGGAAATAAACATATTAATTAGTTATTTTTTCAATTTCAAAACCAAAATCCATTATTAATGGCAAGGGGTCTTCACGCATGCCTTGCTTAAAACTAAACAAATATTTTCCCAACATAGGTAATCGCGTGTTTTTTTTAATAACAACTTTATAATCAAAAATATCACCTGCGCCACTCCCTTGCCATTCACCTTTTTCATTAGATAAAATAATTTCCATTGTGTCAGATGATACTTTGCCATTAGGATATTTAGAAGTTACAAATAAAAATAAATTTCTATATTCGTAAGAATCGGCATGCCTCACCATTAATGAGATATTGTTTAATGATAGGGTATCTTTAACATCAAATTCAAATACTGCACTATCTTTTGAATGCCACTCATTTTCTGAAAAAGTTTGATATTTTGTATAAACAATATTATTGTTACATGACGAAAGAATAAAGACTAATATAAATAATATCCAGTATTTATTATTCACGCGAATCCGTTTTTTTGTCATTTTTTGGCAGGTTTGGTTTTGTATTTGTTTGTGAACTCCTATCTTTATTTTTCTCAGTAGAATTAGAATTATTTATTTGTCTTTTTGAATTAAAATTATTTTTTTGGCCTTTTGATACTTGAACAGGAGGTTTGTCTGATTTGTTTTGAATTGTATTAGTCCTAGAGGGTTTTCCTCTATTAGATTTAAAGTTTTGATTTGATTTTCCTTTTCTATCAAAACGGGTTAAGCTATCTTGTCCAACAACATTTTCAAAATTAGGCTCTGTGTTTATTATCTTATCTATAACTTTTACAGATGGAGTAAGGGCTTCGGGCATTTCTCCTTTTGCGTTTAGTTCTAAAATTGAATGAACTGTTTTTAAATCAAGTGGTATAAAAACTCCAGGGTCGCTCCGATAACTAAACCACATTGTACGTTTAAAAATATCGGTTTTTTGAAGAAAAGCGTCTCCTTTTTTAGTTTGTAATTTTTTGCCGTCCATTTCAGGAAATTCTTTTAAGGCATCTAAATAACTATCTAATTCATAATTTAAACAGCATTTTAATTTACCGCATTGACCGGCTAATTTTAACGGATTTAAAGATAATTGCTGATATCTTGCTGCACTTGTACTTACGGTTCTAAAATCTGTTAACCAAGAGCTGCAACATAACTCTCGGCCACAAGAACCTATTCCCCCTAAGCGTGACGCTTCTTGACGGGCGCCAATTTGTTTCATTTCAATTCTAACTTTGAATTCATCAGCTAACAATTTGATTAACTCTCTAAAATCAACACGAGCATCGGCAGTATAATAAAAAATAGCTTTTGATTTATCTCCTTGATATTCTACGTCGCTTAATTTCATTTGCAATCCCAAATTTAGGGCTATAGTTCGAGCGCGATACATTGTATTTATTTCTAAAGATTGTGCTTCGCGCCATTTTTCAATATCTATTTGTTTAGCTTTTCGATATATTTTTTTTATTTCTTCGCTATCAAAATTTACATTGTGTTTTTTTAATTGCAACTTAACTAATTCACCAGTTAAAGACACTGTACCGATGTCATGCCCTGAATTTGATTCAACAGCGATAACATCTCCTACATTTATATTTAAGCTATTCGTATTACGAAAAAACTCCTTGCGCGAATTTTTAAAGCGTATCTCTACAATATCAAATCTGTTCTGACCTTCAGGCAAATTCATATTCCCTAACCAATCAAAAACACTTAATTTATTACAGCCATCAGAAGTGCCACAAGAACCATTATTATTACATCCTGCAGGAATTCCGTTTTTTTCTGTATTACATCCGCCACTACTACATCCCATAATTTAAAAATATTTGCATTAAAGATAAGAAGTTTGACGGGTTTATCCAAAGTACTTTTTATTATTTTTAGAATAATAAATTCTACGGCTTACAAATTTGGATTTATCATTCGACTGCAATCGCTTAATTTAGTAACTTTGGGAAAATGAAACTTAAATTAATAATTATTTACTTTTTTATTGGCTATTTTTTTAAGGCACAAGACAATATTTACTTTTTAGATGGAGCAATCGAGCATGGAAAAACGATAGAAATTTCAAATGAATTTATTTTAGTATCTAATAATAATTTTATCGACACCTTTTTATTTTCAAAGATATTATTAATTGAATATCAAAATGGCAGAATTGAACTTATTAATAAACCAAAAGAAAATTCAATTCATTATTTAGATTCATCAAAAAAAAAGCAAGAAAGATCAACTGATTTTTATAAATTTAACCAAGTCTCTTTAAATACAGCGGCACTATGTAATTCTGACATTGCTTTTTTTTACGAACATATTTTTAAAAGAAAATTAATTGGCGCGGGTTTAATGGGGGCATATAATTTTAACACAAGAGCCAGTTTTTTAAATTTATTCATTGCAACGTTAGCTAATTCTAAAAAGAATTATGATTTAGGTGCCTTTGTAAATTTTTATCTAAATCGACAAAATAAAAAAAATCAATTTTATTTTGGCGCCCTCGTAAAATATTGCCAATTTTCTTATACAAAAATAATAGAAGACAATAGTAATGGGGCTAGTTCTATTAAATACATTAATACTGATGACTATCAGCTAGCAACTATTTTTACAGCGGGTTCGCATTTCAATTTCACAGAATCTTTTTTTATAAAATCTTTTTTTGGTTTTGGGGGATTTAATTTGAGAGGAGATTATCGCGAACAATACAATTATCAATCAAAACCAAATAGAGGGTCTAAAAACCCAAATCAGAATGTGGGGTTTTTACCAAAATTATATTTAGGAATTAATGTTGGGTTTAAATTATAATGAAATATTTTTTAATTCTTCTGCTTTTTTATACTTCTTCAACCTTTGCTCAGGATAAAGTTATTTATAATGATGGAAAAATTGTATACGGCAAAATTATTTCAATTGGTGCAAATGTTGTTTATTTTAAAAAGTCAGATTCAAATGAAGTGCAACAAATTGCAAAATCAAATTTAATTTTTGCTCAAATTTCTAAATCTAAACGCTATGTTTTTAAGGATTCAATTAATAGTAAAAATATAAGCACATTCAAACCAAAAGAAAAAAAACATTTTATCGGCATACAACCATTAGGAGTTTTTGTAGGGAGAATTAATCTGATCTATGAAAGGCTAAGTGCTAATCAAAAAGTAGGCTTTGTTTTACCAATTTCAATAACTTTTGATCCTAATGAAATTTTTTATAAAATAGGACGAGATTCGACAAGAAATAATATTATTCAAAGCAATAAAAAAATTGGAATTATTACAGGGTTTGATGTAAATTTTTATTTAGGACAAAAAGCAACCCGATGTTTTTTTATTGGCCCAAGGTTTAGGTATGGAAATAATTTATTTATAGAAAACTTTAATTTATTAACCTTTCAAACTCAAATTGGATGGCGAGTTCAAAAACCAGTTAGTTCTCTTGTTCAGCATCTTTCATTCGGATTTGGATTTGCGAGAATTTCAATTGCTTTGCCAAGGCCATTTAATACAAACCCAATATTTAGCTGGTTTAGTTTAAATTATAGATTAGGAATTAATTGGTAACGACTTTCAAATGCTGAATTCCCTTGCATTCCGCCAGTATGAATCATTAGTATCTTTGAATCAATTCTAAGCTTTTTTCGTTTCATCAAATCTAATATTGCAAAAGCAAGTTTAGATGTATAAATATAATCTAGAGAAAGTTGGTGTTTTAATTCAAAATCTTTTTTAAAACCATACCATTTTTTATCAAACTTGGCATAACCGTTAAAACTATATTGATTTGTAATAAAACTTTGGGTTATGGTTTCTTTTTCTATTTCTTCATTTCCTTTACATAAATGAGGCGAATTTAAATTCAATAAATGTGCATTAGAATCTTGAACTAAATCATTTTCTCCTTTTAATACACTTACACCCACTATAATTGAATTTGTTTTTGCTTTTAAGCACAACCCTGTAAATGTTGTTGCGGTTCCACAAGCACAGAAAATATATTTATAATTCCATTCTTCTTTTAAAATTTCAGAGCAGCCTTTAACTCCTAATAAATTATTTCCTCCTTCTGGTATTAAAAAGTGGTCGCCATAAATTTCAAATAATTTTGTTTTAAACTCGTCGGTGTTTTTATACATATATTCATCGCGTGAAACAAAATGTAAAATCATACCATCTTCTTTTGCTTTTAATAAGGTAGGGGTTAAATCTTGTTGTTTTTCGCCACGAATAATTCCAACAGATTTAAATCCAAAAATTTTAGAGGCTGCTGCAAAAGCAGCAATATGATTAGAATTAGCTCCGCCAAAAGTAAGGATTGTCCTGTAACCGTTTTTTTTGGCTTCCATTAAATTATATTTTAATTTAAACCATTTGTTTCCATTTACAAAAGGGCCTATTAAATCTAACCTCAATACATCTAATTGATAAGGCTCATCTATAACTAACGATTGAATTATTGGCGAGTAAGAAATCACAATGTTAATTAGTTGGAGCGTCGCCACGCAATTCTCTATAACGCTTTCTTGCGTCAACAGCATAAGTGCTCCCAGAGAAATTTAATAGTAACTCTTGATAAATCTGTTTTGCTTTTTCTTTATCACTCAAATAATATTCGTAAAGTTCGCCTAACTTGAATTGCGCATCATCTGCGTATAATTCATTAGGATAATATTCTAAAATGTTTTTATACATACTTTCAACATCTTTATATTTTTTTTGAATCATATATATTTGGGCCTTCTTAAAATATATATCATCTCCTAATGTATTTGAGCTATATAAAAGATTAATACTATCCATTTTTACAATTGCCTCTTCATATTTATGTTGCCTAATCATTAAGTCGGCGCAAGCAAACAGCTTAAGAGGGGCCTCATTGGTGTCAACTGCAATTGCATCCGAAATGATTAAACTTAAATCTAGAGCATCATTAGAAATTAATTTAGTAGTAGCGCCTTTTAAAACATCTGCCTGTGATTTAGCCCATGCAAAATCGCCTGCATAAAAACTTAATTTCGCATTTCTAAATTTAGCCTCTTGGCCTATCGCTTCATATTTAAAATCTTTTTCTACCTGAGAATATAATAAAGAAGCCTCCCATATTTCGCCACTAATTAAATAAATATCTGCTAACATTAATTTTAGTTCAGCTTTTAATTGTATTTCTAAACTATTATTTAGAAGATAATCTTCTAAAAGTATAATTGCCTCAGAGCTCTTATCTAAATAATATGCTTTTAAAGAAGCGATGTCTTTAATTAATACTGAACTTAAATATGAATTCTTATACTTTTCATTCGCTTTTAATAAATTTACTTCTAGAGAAATAAATTCCTCCCTTTGAGTTAATGACGATTCAGTTAATGATAAGAATTCAACTGATAATTTATCAATGGTTGCCGCATCAAAAAATAAATTACTAGGGCCCTTTAGAATTAAGTAATCATAGCACTGTTTTGAAACACTCCATTGTTTATTGGTAACAAATAATTTTGCTAATTCATACATGCGCTGTCCATCTTCATTTAATCGTTTATCTAAGGATTTAGATTGAATAAAAGCGCCATAAAAGTCTTTTTGTTGAAGCTGGACAAAAATTAAAAATTCAATAAAAGCTATTTTATCAGGATTTTTTTGAATTCTTTTTTGTAATTCTTCTTTTAACAGCGGGTTTTTAAATCCACCTGTTTCTTCATTATAACCCAATGAATTTTGCAAATTAATTTTCACTAATTCAATATCACTTTCTTTAAATTCTAATGCATCTAATAATTCATTAATCATAGATTTTAAATCGTTCATAGCCTTGAATACTTCTGACCTTTCAAAATAATAGGGATATTCAGGAGTTGCATTTCGCCCCTTTTGATATGAGTCTAACGCATAATTATACTGACCTGCTTCTACAAATGCAGTTGCTAAGTTTTGAACATACGGAGGAAATGCAATCAAGTCTTTAATTGCCTTATCATAAAATTCTTTTTCTTTTTTTTCGTTATTTTGTAATTTATATATTTGTCCTAATCGAACATATAAAAATGTATTATTCTTATCTTCCTTTAAAAACTTTTTAGTTATCTTTTCTGCTTTAGAATAATCTTTTATTGCTAATAAGCTTTTGTAGTAATAAGAAAACCAATTTTCGGCCGACTTATTAAATAATTCATCAAAATAAATATTTGCTTTTTCAAATTGTTTTTGTTCATAATACTGAACCGCTAATTTTTCAGTTGTAAGCGTTTGACTTGAGGACGGGCCAAGCAACTGAACCTGCTGAGAATATGAAGAAATGCAAACTAATGTTAGCAATAAAAAAATAAATATTTGTTTATTAAAATTCACTTTAGCGCTTTTTATAAATATACAAGTCTATTTTGTTTTTTAAAATTATTTTAGTGCTATACATTAGTTTAACTCTAATTATTTAAATGGGTTACGAGGGATCCAAGGTGATGGCATTAATAAATCAATAAAAGGATTTAGAAAAAGCTTAGAAATTGTGTTTTGAGGTTTAATATAACAATATAGATTTTCTGGAATTGCCCCTACCGTTGATTTAATCTCTGCAGCAGATCGGCCTAAATTAACACTAGTACATTTATTAATAATTGCATCGTTTATTAAAGAATATAAAATATTTTGATATAAATCTAATTTATTATTAAGCTCATAATCAAACCCTATATAATGAGCCTCTATTGAAGCCATGGGCATAAGAAAACTACTTACGAAAGCAACAAGTTGTTTGTTGTAAAAAAAGGCTTTTACAAAAAAAGTTTCGGGGTATATCGCTTTTAAATCAGAAAAATAATTTTGTGGTAATTTAAGTAACTTGAATTTTGCCCGATCAAAGACTTGACTATACAAATCGTAAAGTTCAATTTCATATTTTTTTACTTCTTCAGCATTCAAGATCCTCGACTCTAGGTCCAAAAATAAATTTAAAACAGCTTTTGCTCGTTTTCTATATTTTTTTGAAAAAGAGGCAACATAATCATCTAACGTTTTTATATTAGATTGAATTTGTATTATTAATCGAGGTTCAACTAAAAACTCAAAATAATTTTTTGATTCAAATAATTTTTTGGGTTCAAGAGGCTTTACAAAGTCTTTAATTAATGTTGCAGAAATTGTTCCCGTCAATTTTTCTTCTTTTGAAATTACATCCATTATTTTCAGCAAAAGTTCACTGGCTAGTTTTTGATTTATTTTTTCATCAAATAAAAACCCATAATCTCCACTCAAGATATTGTTCCCACAGGTAATCAACATTAAATGGTCGTCATTTTTATTTGAGCCAATAATTTTTTTAAATATATTTAATTTGTTAAATTTTAAAGTGTCTATTTGATTAGAAAATAAATCTAAATTAAAATTGGCAATTTGAATATAAATGATTCCACAAGGTTTGGTTTTATAATAAACCAAAATATATCTAAAATTTAATTTAACATGAGTACATTGCTCTAATAAAGTTAAATAAGGAACATCTAAAAAAAGGGTTTTATTCTGTAAAATACATTCCCAATCTGATGCCGGAATAGACGATGCTTTTTCAAATATAGAAAAAGAATAAATTTCGTTTAATTTTCTGAATGATAAAAAACGTTTTTTAGAAGAAATCGGCTTACAAAATATCGACATTATACTATAAAAATACTACTTTAAAGCAGGAGAGAACTAAAAATAATTACTAAAAAATGATAAAAATTGATGCAAGTAAAATTGCTATATTTAATGCATTAATATGATGCCAGATTTTAAACATAATTATCCTATTGATCAAATAGGTGTTGAAGAGCGCATCCAGCGATTTAACAGTCGCAGTATAAAAAAAGAAACTAAACTTATTGGATTAAAGTTGGCTTTAAGTATGATTGATTTAACAACTTTAGAAGGAAAAGATACGCCCGAAAAAGTAAAACAATTATGTTATAAAGCTTTACATCCATCAAACGATATTCAGGGCCTGCCTCAATTAGCGGCAGTTTGTGTTTATCCAATTCATGTTAAAACTGCAAAAAAATATTTAAAAAACAGCACAGTAAAAGTAGCTTCAGTCGCCACAGGTTTTCCAAGTGGAAATACCTCGTTACAAATAAAATTAATCGAAACAAAATACGCAATAGATCAAGGCGCTGATGAAATTGACATGGTGATTAGTCGCGGTGAATTTTTAAGAGGTAATTATACTTTTGTTTTTGATGAGATTGCTGCAATAAAAAATGTTTGTGGTAAAATTAGGTTAAAAGTAATTTTAGAAACCGGCGAACTCTCTACTTTAGATAATATTAGAAAAGCCAGCGATATTGCAATTTATGCAGGAGCAGACTTTATTAAAACTTCAACAGGAAAAATACAGCCAGCCTCAACTATGCCAGTAACGCTTGTAATGCTAGAAGCCATAAAAGATTATTATATAAAAACAAATATTCAAATTGGCATGAAGCCTGCAGGAGGAATTTCTACTGCTAAAAATGCACTACAATATTTAGTGATGCTTAATGAAACTTTAGGTTCAAAATGGATGACTAACGAATGGTTTCGTTTTGGAGCAAGTAGCTTAGCCAATGATATTCTTTTACAACTAGGAAAAGAAAAATATAACGGTGTTTATTATAGTAAGGATTATATTAGCCTAGATTAAACTATTTATTTTTTTAATTAATGATATGGAAAAAAAAATTAACAATAATCCCTTTACTTGGAATTATTCTCCAGCAGTTGAAACTAAAGAACACATTCAAATTAATCCACAATACAATTTATTTATTAATGGAAAATTTGTTAAGCCAAATAGCAAAACCTTTTTTGACACGTATAACCCAGCAACTGAAGAAAAATTAGCAGAACTTTCTTTAGCAAATGAAAAAGATGTTAGTGCCGCTGTTTTAGCAGCTAACAACGCTTATTCAAAAACATGGAAAAAAATGCCTGCTAAAGAACGGGCTAAATATATTTTTAGAATTGCCCGTGTTATTCAAGAGCGCGCGCGAGAGTTGGCAATTATAGAAACTATGGATGGAGGAAAGCCAATTCGAGAGAGTCGTGATTTTGACATCCCTTTAGCCGCAAATCATTTTTTTTATTATGCTGGTTGGGCCGATAAACTAAATTATGCTTTTCCAAATAAAACCCCACAATCTCTTGGAGTTGCTGCACAAATAATACCTTGGAATTTCCCTCTTTTAATGGCTGCTTGGAAAATAGCCCCAGCATTAGCTACAGGAAATACAGTTGTATTAAAGCCTTCCGAAAACACCTCTCTAACAGCTTTAAAATTAGCTGAAATTATTAGAGATTGTGATTTGCCTCCTGGCGTAGTAAATATTATTACTGGTCCCGGAAGTACGGGTTCTTTTATGGTTAACCATCCAAACATTCATAAAATTGCTTTTACTGGAAGCACCCATATTGGAAAAAATATTCAACATTCTATCGCAGGCACTAATAAAAAACTTACACTTGAATTAGGAGGAAAAGCCGCAAATATAGTATTTGAAGATGCTCCAATTAATCAAGCAGTAGAAGGAATTATAAATGGTATTTTTTTTAATCAAGGGCATGTTTGTTGCGCAGGATCGCGATTATTTGTGCAAGAAAATATTGCAGAAGAAATAATCAACAAATTAAAAGCAAGAATGGAAACTTTAATTGTAGGAAATCCATTAGATAAAAATACCGATGTGGGAGCAATTAATAATAAAGAGCAATTATCAAAAATTAAAGCTTACCTAAAAATGGGCAAAGAAGATGGCATAACATTGTACCAAACATTAGGCGAATTACCGAAAAAAGGATATTTCTGCAAACCTTCTTTATTTATTAATGCCACACAAAGTAGCAGAGTAGTTCAGGACGAAATTTTTGGGCCTGTTTTAACTATTCAAACATTTAGAACGATAGAAGAAGTGATTGAAAAAGCCAACAACATACCATATGGATTAAGTGCAGGAGTATGGACAGACAAAGGCTCTAAAATTTTTAATCTTACCCAACAATTAAAGGCTGGAGTAGTTTGGGCCAATACTTATAATAAATTTGACCCGAGCTCTCCCTTTGGAGGATTTAAAGAAAGTGGGTTTGGCAGAGAAGGAGGGTTGCATGGACTTATGCCCTATTTAAAATTTTAAGACTCTTAGCTTAATTCAAATTGCATTTTACTTAATTTGTAATACAAGCCTTTTTCATTTAAAATTAATTGTTGGTGAGTGCCAATTTCTTGAACCAACCCTTGATCTAAAACAATAATTTTATTTGCATTTCTTATTGTAGCTAATCGATGAGCAATGACTATGCTAGTTCGTCCAACCATTAATTTATCTAAGGCTTCTTGAACTAATCTTTCACTCTCGCTATCTAAACTACTTGTGGCTTCGTCTAAAATTAATATGCTTGGATTTTTTAATACTGCTCGGGCAATTGCAATGCGTTGCCTTTGTCCACCAGATAACTGAATGCCCCTTTCGCCAACAAGCGTATTAAATTGATCGGGGAAAGAAGAAATAAATTCAAATGCATTTGCTTTTTTTGAAGCGTTTTCTATTTCTTGATCTGTGGCATTAGGTTTGCCATATAAAATATTATCTTTAATACTTCCTGCAAATAAAATTACATCTTGAGGGACTATAGCAATTTGTTTACGCAGTTCAGTTAATGAAAAAGATTTTGTTTCATTTCCATCAATAAAAATTGAACCCTTACTTGGGTCGTAAAATCTTAAAATTAAAGAGGCGATGGTTGTTTTACCAGAGCCGCTTGATCCCACTAAAGCAACTGTTTGGCCTGATTCAACCTTAAAACTTATTTCTTTTAGTACAGCAAAATCAGGTCTTGAAGGATAATTAAATGAAATATTATTAAATTCTATTTCGCCTTTAGTCGTTTGAGCAGGCCTAAAGTTTTTTTCCAAATCTATTTGTTCAATGCCTCCATCTATTAATTCAAAAACTCGATCCGTTGCTCCAAGAGCGCGTTGAATGGAAGCAATTTGTTCAGGTAATCCGCCTAAAGATCCGGCAACAAAAATTGCTAACATCATAAATTTACCAAATTCATCGGCTGAGATTTTACCGTCAATTTTTGCGTCAACCATTAAAAATAAAATAAAAAATACTGCACCAAAAACACAAGTAATAACAAATGCAAAAAAAGAACCTCTAAAAACGCCATATTTAAATCCAAATATTTTTATTTCGTGTGTTTTTTTAGTGTAGCGATTTATTTCATATCCCTCGTTAGTAAACGTTTTAACATTAGCAATTCCAGTTAAACTTTCTCCAACAATTACATTAGCTTCTGCAATTTTATCTTGAAAACTTTTAGAGTATTTTCTGATTTTTTTTGCAAACAAAATAGAAACTATGGTTAAGGGGGGGATAATAAAAATAAACCACCTTGCAATGTTCCAATCAATATATAAAATCATTAATATTAATCCGCCTAATCCTACAATACTTTGTCTAATTAACTCGGCAATATTTATAGTGAAGGCCTCTGAAATAACATTTATATCAGTAGCAATTCGACTACTTAATTCAGCGACTTGATTTTTTGAGAAAAATCCCATAGGCATTTGAATGATCCTTTTATAGGTATCGTCTCTTAATCCTTGTAATAAATTTTCGGTTACTTGAGTAAAAAAATAAACTCGTCCAAACGAAAAAATACCTTGAATTAATAAAATAATAAGTAAAAGAAAACCGAGCTGATATAATTGCGCTTTTAAAACAGCTGGGGGAAGGGTATTATTTCCGAAAAAACCAAATAATGCGCCAGATTTTAACGGGAATAAAAGTCCAACGGAGGCTGTGCCAATTAAAAAAAACATACCTAAAAAGAACTTTAATCGATGCTGTTTTAAATACGAAAATAACCTTAAGGATTTTTTAAGGTTTTCCAAATTTAATTTTGCTTTTGGTAAATCGGCGACTTCATTTTTTGATAGCCCTCTTGAATTTCCTTGCTTTGACATAATTAGAAGTGGCAAAATTAGTCGATAAATCCTTTATTTTATCATTAAAATTTAATTAATGTCTGGTTTTTTTAATAATAAAGTTTGTTAAACTAAAAATTAACTATATCTTTGCAATCCATTTTTAATAGCTACAAATTTTAATTAAAACATATCATGAAACGGACCTTCCAGCCATCACAACGTAAAAGAAAAAACAAACATGGTTTTAAAGAACGCATGGCCTCTGCAAATGGCCGTCGTGTTTTATCGTCTCGCCGTGCTAGAGGGCGCAAAAAATTAACAGTAAGTTGCGAAAAAACTCATAAATAAATTATTTTTTTAATCTATTTAAGCCGTTTTGCCTATGCAAACGGCTTTTTTATTATTAAAATATTGCTAGACGGCTAGTTTTTTTAATGTTTTAAAGGCTTTTTTAGGCAATAAATTTTGTAAATCAAACTAAAAAGCCTATATTTGCAATCCTTTTTAAAAAGGTAATGGGTAAAAGTCAATATATTATAAAGTTTGGCGGCCTGCCTGTAGGAATACATGAATATGAATTCGAGGTATCCGACACGTTCTTTAATAAAATAGAAACTAGTGAAATTGCTAAAGCTAATATAGCTGTAAAGGCAAAGCTTACAAAACAAAACAATTTACTTCAAATGAATTTTGAAATAGTTGGCTCTGTAGAAATAGAATGTGATCGATGCATTAAACGCTTTGATTTTCCTATTGAAACAGAAGAAAATTTAGTTATAAAGCATGGCAATCCTTTAGAAAGTACTGATGATATTTTAATAATTCACGAAGGACAAGAGGAGTTTGAGTTGTCGCACTATTTATATGAATACATCACATTAGCCATTCCTGCTCGAAGAGTTCCTTGCGAAATTGATTCAGTTCATTTTAAATGTGACAATGAAATGTTGAATAAACTAGATAATTTGCTTTCAAAATCAGAAGAAAAGTCTTTTGAAAAAAAATCAGAAAACCCCATGTGGGAACAATTGAATAAAATAAAAAAATTTAATAAAAATTAAAATTAATAATCATGCCAAATCCTAAACGAAAACTCTCTCGCTCTCGCACTGGCTCTCGTCGTGCAACATACAAGGCACCCTCAATGACGATTTCTAAAGATTCAACTACAGGTGAGGCCCATTTAATGCATCGCGCCCATTGGTTTGAAGGTAAACTTTATTACAAAGGAAGCGTTGTAATGGAAAAAAAAGCATAGTCTAGTTATTTAAACTGCTTTTCATTACAATAAACAAATAATCGCTATTTTAAAGTCATTTTTTTCGATAAATCGAAATTCTCTTTTAAGTTACAACAACTTGATTTCAAAAAGATACTAACTTTGTCTTTTTGAAATCAATCCTTTCTATTAGTGTTTTTTATAATTAATAAATTGTATAATTGTATAATATAAACTATTTAATACAAAATTATGAAGATTGGGTTTGATATTTTAGGTGGTGATTTTGCTCCAAATAATTGCTTAGATGGAGCTATCTTAGCTTTAAAAGAGTTGCCAAAAAATGTAAAATTAGTTCTAATTGGAGACAGCGAAATGGCTCAAAACTATTTTAAATCGCACCAAACAGATCCCGATCAATTTGAATATTTTCATACTACAGAATTGATTGAAATGGGAGATCATCCTACAAAAGCATTTTCTCAAAAACCAAATAGTAGTATTTCTTTAGGATTTAAACTTTTAAAAGAACAAAAAATAAACGTATTTGCTAGTGCTGGAAATACTGGGGCGATGTTAGTTGGATCAATGTTTACAGTTAAAGCAATTCCTGGAGTTATCAGGCCTTGTATCACTTCAATTCTTCCAAAAGAAAACGGAGGGTTTGGTTTATTATTAGATGTAGGTATTAACGCAGATTGTAAACCAGACGTTCTTTACCAATTTGGAATTTTAGGTTCTATTTTCGCAAAAGAGGTTTATAAGATTCCAAATCCAAAAGTTGGCCTTCTTAATATAGGTGTTGAGCCAGAAAAAGGAAATTTAGTAACACAGGCGGCTTACACCATGATGAAAGACTCAAAAGACTTTAATTTTATTGGAAATATTGAAGGAAGAGATTTGTTTACTAATAAACTAGATGTGGTGGTTTGCGAAGGCTTTGTGGGTAATGTTGTTCTTAAAACTGCCGAAACTTTTTATGACATGCTTAAAGCTAGAAATAACAGCAATGAATATTTTGATCGATTTAATTACGAATTGTATGGTGGCACCCCGGTTTTAGGAATTAATTCTAATGTTATAATTGGGCACGGCGTATCATCAGCACTTGCTTTCAAAAACATGATGCTATTATCAAAAGAGGTTGTAGAGGCTAAACTGAATGATAAAATAAAAAAAATATTTGATAATGATTAAAGCGGCCATTACTTCAATAGCAGGTTTTTTGCCAGAAAACATAGTTACTAATGCAGATTTAGAAAAAATTATTGATACATCTGACGAATGGATAACATCTCGCACAGGAATAAAACAACGTCATTTAGAAAATAATCCAGAACGCGGCACTTCTGATATGTGTGTTGAAGCGGTTAAACTACTTTGTAAAAAGAGAGGCATTAGCCCCGAAGAAATTGATTTATTAATTTGTGGAACAGTAACGCCCGACCTAGTTTTTCCATCAACTTCAAATTTAATTTGTGCAAAAATTGGGGCAAAAAATGCTTGGGGATTTGATTTAAGTGCGGCTTGTTCAGGCTTTTTGTATGCACTATCTACCGGCTCTCAATTTATTGAAACAGGGAGATACAAAAAAGTTGTAATTGTTGGTGCAGATATGATGAGTCGCATTATAGATTATACCGACAGAACTACTTGCGTAATATTTGGAGATGGAGCTGGTGCTGTTTTATTAGAACCAACTACCGAAGATTTAGGAATAATTGATTTTGAATTGCATGCTGATGGAAATGGAGTAGAGCATCTTCACATGAAAGCAGGAGGATCTTTAAGGCCTGCATCACACGAAACAGTAGATAATAAAATGCATTTTGTATATCAAGAAGGTCAATCTGTTTTTAAACACGCTGTTTATAGCATGGCTGAAGTAAGTGCTAATATTATGAAAAAAAATAATTTACAGGCCGAAGATATTCAATGGCTTGCTGCTCATCAAGCAAATAAACGCATTATTGATGCAACCGCAAATAGAATGGGTATTGGTGCTGAAAAAGTAATGATGAATATAGAGAATTATGGTAACACAACTGCTGGCACTATTCCTTTATTATTATGGGATTATGAAAAACAACTAAAAAAAGGCGACAACGTTATTCTTTCGGCTTTTGGTGGCGGTTATACCTGGGGGGCTGTTTATTTAAAATGGGCCTATGATGGCAGCCAAATAGTTTAGAAACATTAATCTTCAAGCAAAAAAATTGCTTTATCTTTTTAGTGAAAGTTTAGATTATCCTTTCTAATTTTTTTTCAATAATGCATTCCAGCCCTGTGCTTTTAATTCGTGAACAGTTCCTGATTTTGAAATCATATTGCATCCTTTTGCTTTATCTGTTATATGACCAATAATTGTTATATCCATTGAATTTTTTAATTTTTCGTATACATTAATATCAACCGTAAATAATAGTTCATAATCTTCGCCTCCACTTAATGAACATAAAGTTGGGTCTAAATTAAATTCACGAGCAGTTTCATAAGTTAAAGAATCAATAGGAATTTTTTCTTCATACAATTCAACGCCAACATCTGATTGAGAACAAAGATGTAATATTTCAGAAGACAATCCATCGCTCACATCAATCATCGCTGTTGGCTTTATGCCTAAACTATGTAATGTTTCTATGATATCTTTTCTTGCTTCTGGTTTTAATTGGCGCTCAAGCAAATAATCTTTACCCTCCAGATCAGGTTGTAATTTTGGGTTTTCTTTAAACACCGATTTTTCTCGCTCCAAAATTTGTAAGCCCATGTAAGCGCCTCCTAAATCACCACTCACGCATAATAAATTAGTTTCTTTTGCACCATTTCTGTAAGTAATATCTTCCTTCTTAACTCCTCCTATTGCAGTAATGCTAATTACTAAACCACTCAAACTAGATGTTGTATCGCCTCCAACTAAATCAACTTTATATTTTTTACATGCGGCAAGCATCCCCGAATATAATTCCTCAATAGCTTCTAATTTAAATCGATTAGAGAGTGCAATAGAAACTAATATCTGCTTTGGGTGGGCATTCATAGCATATACATCGCTTAGATTTACAATCACACTTTTATAGCCCAAATGCCTTAATGGCACATAGGTTAAATCAAAATGAACTCCTTCTATTAAAATGTCTGTCGAAATAACAGTTTGCAAGTCTTCATTATTAATAACTGCTGCATCATCTCCAACCCCTTTAATAGTAGATGGTTGATATAATTCTATGTGCTGCGTTAAATGTTTTATTAATCCAAATTCGCCAAGTTCCGCTAAATTTGTATCTGAGGTATTATCAAATTCCATAATTTTATCTTATCAATCTTAATTTACAAAAATAAATATAAATGAATCGGTGTTTAATCTTTTTTGAATGTAAAAATATCAAATAATTAACTTAAGATTCATCTTTTATCTCTACACTCACCTTTTCTACATTTCCATTCATAGGCGGCGTTAACTTTGTTAATTTAACATGAAGCGTTTTTACTTGTTTAAATTGTTGTTTAATTTTTTTAAAAATTCGATCACAAACACATTCAATTAGTTTATTTCTAATTGCCATTTCGGATTTGCAGATTTCGTATATGCTACAATAATCAATAGTTTTATTTAAATTGTCTGTTAAAAGAGATTGTGAAAAATCAGTTGTCAAATATACGTCTACAATATAATGCCCGCCAATTTTTGCTTCCTCTTCCAAACATCCATGATAAGCATACAACTTTATTCCTTCAATATTTATAGAATGTACCATGCTTTATCTCATTTTTATTTAAATACTGTTAGAAGCCTTTTTAAACATACAAATTTATTAATATTAAAGAAATTTGTTTACTAAAATTTTCACCTGTGTTTCCCTCTTTTTATTCCCAAACCTTTGTTCCTTCAGAACAATTACTACAAATATCAATTTTATTTCTACTTTCTAAAATAGATTTTCTAAAATTATTATAAGGATCAGAAAACCAAATGTCTTTAAAATTTTCTACTTCTAAATTCCCTAATTTATACTTTGCATCTTTATCAAAACAACAGGGCACAATTTTTCCATCCCAAGTAATAACACACCCTTGCCACATTCGCCAACATTGATTAAGTAATTTATTTTTTATTTTAAATGTCCCATTTTCATCTTTTTTATACCTAGAATAATTTTCTAACTCAGGAATTAAGTCGTTTCCATTCTCAAAATCATAAATTTGTGCTGTTTTTATTTTTACTTCGTCTACCCCCAATTCTTTTCCTAATTTTTTAACCAAAGCGATTTGATTTTGGTTAGACTTAAATACAACAAACTGCCAAACAAGATGAGGTGTATTAGTTTTATAAAGTTTTTTTTGCTTGATAATTTCTTTTGTGCCTTCAATTACTTTATTCAAACTGCCTCCTACTCTATAATGCTCATAAGCTTCTTGAGTGATGCCGTCTACTGAAATAATAAGCTTATCTAATTTAGATAAAATTGTTTTTTTTGCTATTTCTTCGCTTAAAAAATGGGCATTAGTACTTGTTATTGTATAAAATTTTTTATCATTTGCTATTTTAACCATTTCTAAAAAGTCTGGATTTAAATACGGTTCCCCTTGAAAATAAAAAGTTAAGCTATGAACATGCCTTTTAATTTGGGCAATAACTTTTTCAAATAAATTAATATTTAGCATTCCAATCGGCCTCGTAAAAGTTCTTAAGCCACTTGGGCATTGAGGACATCTTAAATTACAGCTAGTGGTAGGCTCGATGCTTACAAAAACAGGAAGCCCAAATTGTTTTGGAAATTTGATAAGCCGCGATAAATAAAACCCAATAACTAATTTTAAAAAGTTGTAACATTTATAAAAAGAAAGTTTCTTTACTATGCCTATATAATAATTTATCAAAGTAATACAAAGATAGTTTTAAATAAGAACGATAAACTTAAATGGTTTATAAAATATTGTGATTACTTTTGTTTTGTTTTATGCTCAAATCGATAACGAAATTAGAAATAATTATATTATTTTCTTTACTCTTTTGTAATTGTGCACAGGTTGTTAATTTAAGTGGCGGAAAAAAAGATTTAAGTCCGCCAAAATTAATCGAAGCAATACCAAATAATAACTCCATTCTTTTCGATTCAGAAACAATATCAATTAAATTTGACGAATTCATTAAATTAAATGATTTAAATAACCAACTAATAATATGTCCTAAAATAAAGACAGATCCCGAAATAAGTGTTTTAGGAAAAGAGTTGATGATTCGCCTAAAAAAAGAAGAGTTATTGCCCAACACTACTTATCGTTTTTATTTTGGTTCGTCTATTATAGATATGCATGAAGGAAATCCTTTGTTAAATTTTGAATATGTTTTTTCTACTGGAACAATACTAGACTCCATAAAAATAAGTGGTAAAGCATTAAATGCATTTAACAATAAGCCAATAGCTAAAATTAGTATTGGATTATATGAAAACAAAAACTTTAACGATACTATTCCATTTAATAATAGCCCTGATTATTTAACCAAAACAGATGAAGAAGGGTTATTTGTTTTGCCAAAATTACCATCAAAATCATTTATTGCGATTGCTTTTTTAGATAAAAATAAAAATAATCAAGTTGATGGTGAAATTGAAAAACGAGGATTTCTAGATCAGGCTCTTAATTTATTAAGAGATACAAATTTGATTTTTAGAGTATTTGATGAAATCCCATCAAAATCTTTTATAAAAAAAATAATAAGTCCGTATTATGGATTTACACAAATTATACTTAATCAAAAAACGCTAATAAATATTAGGCCACTTTTGGCAATTAATGCTAAAAATATATTTGAATTAAACTTAAAAAACGAAAAAGATACTGTTTCAATTTATTATAAAAACATAACTGACACACTAAAGTTAGTATTATCATACAAAAATTTAATTAAAACAGATACTCTAATAATCTCCTTACCAAAAGAAAACAATAAGAAAAAACTTAAATCTTTTGAAACTAATTTATATTCGAATATATTGAAACTAAACGATACCTTAAAAATTAGTTTTTTAAATTGGATGGATACGAGTAATGTTAACTTAAATAAAATTAAATGGGAATCAAAAGAAGACTCTTTAATTAATTATTCAAGTATTAAAGGCAAATGGATTAATCCATTTCAATATCAAATCATCAGCAAATTAAAACAAGGGACTAACTACAAACTTAAATTTGACACTCTAGCTTTTTTTGATTTAAAAGGAAATACAAATGATAGTATTCGATTAAATTTTAAAACACAAAATAAATTAGATTTTGGCAAAGTAAGTTTGAAAATACTTTTTAATAAAAAACAAAACCATATTATTCAGCTTATTGATGAAAAAGAGAACATAATAAAAGAACAGTCAGTTTCTTTATCATTATCGTCAAGCAACTCTAAAACTATTGATTTTATTGATGTTGATCCTGCAAATTATTTTTTAAAAATAATATACGATACGAATGAAAATAAAAAATGGGATACTGGTAATTTTATTTTAAAACATCAGCCTGAAAAAGTATATATTCATTCGAAACAATTAAAAGTAGTT
>Ga0208975_1000141_pt1 | contig 37413 bp, 63 predicted proteins | sample GreLakmeER78MSRF_FD_187700 | JGI IMG/M metagenome (GOLD analysis project Ga0208975, IMG submission 187700) | Freshwater lentic microbial communities from great Laurentian Lakes, MI, USA - Great Lakes metaG ER78MSRF (SPAdes) | ecosystem: Environmental > Aquatic > Freshwater > Lake | place: Great...
ATTCGACGAGCTCGTCAAGATGATCCTTTGCGTCTTCCCTTGAGCTATAGACATTCTTAATGGGATTGAAGTCCATGTATGGATCTACGCACTGCTCAATGACAATATAGACTTTCATTCTACCTCCGCACCTTCGTAGAGTTCCATAATAGCTTCCAGCTCGTCGACTGCTTCGTCGACAGAATCGAATCCCGACTCGTCGACTCCTGAGGCATAGTGCTTGACGTAGTAGGGACCAACGCCAGGACTATGCTCGACGTCGAACCCGACTTCACCATACGAGAATTTGTGAATAACGATATCAGACATATTCCATCTCCATAGTTTCGTACACACGGGCTACAGCTTCACCTTTCAGACCGCCAATGTGCCAGCCATACTCACCTCGAGGTGTATAGATTTCCTTCCAGTCGTAGATCGTGGCGATCGTACCATCGCGGAACTTGATGCACCATTCGCAGGTCACCTTGTCGCCGCTGTCTTCGGGTCCGTAGGTCGGAGCACCGAATACTCGCACGAGTTCGTCGTACGTAGTGTCAATGCGGCCTTTGAGAGAGGTGCCATTTACTAGCTTAGTCTTGGTGAACTTCATGCATGCCGCTCCTGAACATAGACATCGATGCGTTGGGCATCTTCCATTTTGATTGATTTGATCCACTGAAAGCGATACTTCGCTGCGGCAGGGTTACCCTTACCGAGACGTGGCTTGAGGCATACGCGATAGATCACAGGCTTTTCGCCGGTCCACTTTGCTCGCTGCTTGGCTAGCGTGTTCGAGGTACGTACGGTTTTGCGTACGATGTCGATTTGTTGTATATCGTTCACTGACATAGGATCTGCCGTGAAGATGTAGTTAGGAGTACGAGGTTTGATTTTCATGATTAAATTATATCAGGTTGACGAATATTTGTACAGGGCTTAAAGAGAAAGTTCCTGCGCACCATAGGTGATCTTGCCCTCGTACTCCCATTGGCTACGCTCGAAATCTGTGAGGTAGTCATCAGCCACGATTTCCCAACCGATGATCTGCTCGCGGTACGCATCGTTATCTTGCTCGATCTTGGGACGTAGAGCCATCACAGTCTCTGTGACACGGTTGAAGTCCTTGAAGTTCTTCAGCACGTAATCACTGCCACCCTTCGCCTTCCAGTAGGCGTTTTCGCCGGTGCCGAGGGAACCGTCCTCGTTCCAGGCGTAGTTTTCGTAAACTTGAGTGGTGATGAGAAGTTTTGCCATGTTTGCCCTTTGCTTGATTTGTTAGAACAATTATATCAAATTAACGATTTACCGTACAGGGTAGTTGACTGTTTTAGTCGAGTATTTCACTCGTCCCCGTAGTACCCGTAGTCTTCGTCAGTGCCAAAGCCTGCAGATGCTAGCGCCGAACCAGCATCCCCGTCCATGCTGTCAACCTCGTCTCCGTCGAAGCCGAGCTCAAGGTAGACTGACTCACGTACCGCAGTGTCGGTCGCTTCACTGAAGCCTTCCTTTTGCGACAGATCGTAAAGCTCCATCTCAACTTGATCCCAATTCATTTTCAGGATCTTAGCGCTACGTACAATACGAGCGACTGCATCATTACCAAACTCAGTGAACATTGCGAAGTCATTCATATTAAGCTCCTTTACGCAGCATGCTTGCTGGCACCAAGTAACGACCTGAAGTACTTTCAACCACGACTTTTGTACGCTTTACTTCGCGAACCTTACCAGTCACACGATTACCAAACTTACTCGAAGTGTAAGTCACTGTGTCACCTGGCATGAAGTCAAACGTAGCCGTACGATTGTTCATACGTTGCTTTTCCTTGACGACTGTCACGATCTGACGATTCAGTTTCAAGAGGTCTTCGATAGTCATTGCATTCATTTGAGTTGCTGTAAGCATTTGGGTTCCTTTTTTGATTTGTTAGATAGATTCTATCAAATAGACGATTTATTGTACACCGTTATTTAATAGTTGACTAAAACAGTCGGGTATTAGTCGCCTGAGTCGATTTCATAAGATGAAACACAGTGTTTGCAGGTGTAACGAGTAAGACAACGTCCAATCGTAGTACTGGTGTATTCATGTTTGCAAGGCGTTCCATCCTCACGGAGAGGCACCTGACCACTTGGACGACCGTACATGGTCTGTCCTCCACAGTTGTTACAAGGGAGCGTATCAGTCTCCTTGTCATAACCAGCATATACGTCCTTGTAACGTTGTTCGAAGTCGAACAGTCCACGACGCTTTGAGCCATTACACACGGGACAGATCCCGTACCCTTTTTGAAGTTGTATTTGATTTTCCATAGTAGTATTCTATCAAATAGACGATTTATTGTACACCGTTATTTAATAGTTGACTAAAACAGTATACTATTTCATCAGATGAAATTCGACCCCAAAAGGAAGGATTTGAATTCTTGAATACTTTGGTTTTCACCTTGGACTGTAAAATATCCAAGTTCAAGATCTGATTCATTTTCGATGATTCGTAAATCCAAAGTATTCAGATCATCGAAAATAGTAGAAACGTATTCTAAAAGAATTACGAAAGAAAATTTACAATTTGACATTTTTTACTCCGAAAAGTAGATTATATCAAATTGACGATTTATTGTACAGGCTACTCGCGACTCCACACGGCGCCATCATCAACAAATTGATTGGATGTAAGATGCGGTGCATTCATATCGGGTGGAGATACCGGAGCATCACGGTCCTCATCCCAATTCAAACTCCAAGCACGCTCTTGGCCTGCATCAGTGTACAGCATCTTATCACGCATCTTTTGCTTGTACTCATCATCACGTCCTATGTTAGAACACGTCTTCGAACAGAATGTCCCCTTCTTTCGATGCGTTAGACTACACGTTGGACACACTTTCTCTCTATATTGTCCCATAAACCCTCCATAATATAAATATGTATAATCCCGACAATATAGAAAGTGTGTTAAATGCACAAAAGAATCGCTACAGCGGTGCTTTTTGTCATGGTAATATTATGTCTAACTCAAGCAAGTTCATCTTCACCATTATATGGAGGTGATAAACCTAATGTAGCAAAAGAAATTCCTTCTAGAGAGAAAGAAGTAAAACTCAATTACGGTGTTGCTGAATGTGTTAGAACTGTTTGGATTGGTGATATTAATAGGACACTAATTTGTGTCGAGTACCGCTATAAAAAAGAAGTTAAGTAATGGATCCGCTAACGCTATTCGCTCTTGCTAATGGTGCAGTATCTGCGATCAAGGCCGGGTGCAAACTTTATAAAGACATCAAAGGTGCAGCTGGAGATATTAAGGATGTACTCAAAGATCTAGATGCGCAGTTTCATGGTGCATATGCAGCAAAGGGAAAGAAGCCACCACCAGAAGCAGTCAAACAACTGAATGAAGAAAAGGCGAGAGTAAAGGATTTAAACAAGCAAGATTCAGGTGACATTTATTTCGAACTTGGTCAACATCTTGGTGCTTTCTTTGACAATCAAGCAAAATGTATAGCAGTATTTGAAGCAGAAGAAAAAAGATCATATGATTTATATACTGGTGATTCTTCTGTAGGTGCTCGGGCCCTACAAAGAGTACTGATGAAAAAGAAACTCGAACAAATGGAAGTAGAGTTACGTGAGGTAATGATATATCAAAGTCCACCAGAACTTGGCGCTCTATGGACAGAAGTGTTACAGCAGTCTAAAATACTAAACGCAAGACAGGCAATTGCATTAAAGAAACAAATTGAAGCGCAACACAAACAAGATGTTGAACATGCTAATTTTATGAAAAAGGTGTATACAGCAACTTGGTGGGTATGTGGATTTATAGGAATATTATTACTAGCTCTTGTCATGATGGTATTCGTTGCTCATGATAGAATGGAAAAGTATCCTCAGTTGGGTTATGAGTTATTTCCAAAAACTGAGAAACAAAGAAGACAGGAAGCCATGCCTAAAGAATATATTGGAAGATAATATGAAAGCACTAGCATTATTAATACTTGGTTTTTCGCTATCCGTTCAGGCGCAAGTACAAACATTTACATACAACTATCAAGTGATTTGTGGTCCAACGATCCTAATAATAGAATTTCTTTCTAAAACACAAAAAGAAGAATTGACTTGGACAGGATCAGATATTTCAGATGGATCATCATATTCTTTATGGGAAGATAAAGACGGTAACTGGACACTACTAAAAAAAGGTAGAGAAATTGCTTGTATCATAGGTTCTGGTACAAAACCAAAGATTATATAACAATAAAAAAGAAAGACAAAAAGAAATGATCGACCCAATCACAGCACTAGCTGGTATACAATCAGCCGTGGCATTAATTAAAAAGGTGTCAAAAACTGTAGATGATGTTTCTTCACTCGGACCAGTTCTGGGTAAATATTTTGATGCTAAAAGTACTGCTACCAAAGCAGCTGTATCAGCTAAGAACTCTGGTAACAAATCTAGCATGGGCGCTGCAATTCAAATCGAGATGGCATTAGATCAGGCAGTACAGTTTGAGAAAGAACTACAATTATTGTTCATGCAAGCTGGCAAAATTGATGTGTGGAATAAAATAAAGCAGCGTGCTGCTCAGATGGATGCAGATGCTGCCCATGACATAAGAAGAGAAAAAGAAGCTACTGTAAAACGTAAGAGAGAAATTAATGAAGCGATAGAGATGAGTATAGCAGTCTTGTTAATCGTAGTAACAGTCATTGGTCTCGCATGGGGCACTTATGAACTCATTGAATACTGTAAAATGCATGGATGTAGAAATTAAATTGGCTTACTCCGACAAAGTTATTGACCACTACGAGAATCCACGAAATGTTGGTTCTCTAGATAAAAACGATCCAACAGTTGGTACTGGTATGGTTGGTGCACCAGCATGTGGTGATGTAATGAAACTACAAATTAAGGTAGATAGTGATGGTATTATTAGAGATGCTAAGTTCAAGACATATGGTTGTGGTTCAGCAATCGCCAGTTCGTCGTTGGTTACAGAATGGGTTAAAGGGATGCATATTAATGATGCTGTTAACTTACGCAACTCTCAGATTGCCGAAGAACTAGCATTACCTCCAGTTAAGATTCACTGCTCCATACTTGCAGAAGATGCAATTAAAGCAGCAATAAAAGATTATAAACAAAAATGCGAGGAGATAAATTTATGTTAGGTGCAAATTATGTGGATAACGGTATCTCAGCTTATCGTTCAGCAGAAGAAATTAACAGCGCAATGGGTCGTGTCTATGGACATATGAGTCTAGCAGTTATTGTGTCAATGATTGTTAGTTATTTTGTTGGAACCAGTCCAGAATTACTACAATTCTTTTTTACTGGTATTACTAAATGGATTGTGATCTTTGCTCCACTGGCAGCAATTTTTGGAGTTGGCTATGTACTAGGTAACAATCCTAGTAAAAGTGTGGCACAATTTTGTTTGCATGGATTTGCAGCATTGATGGGATTAAGTTTTGCAATGATCTTTGCAGTATTTGCGATGGGATCGATTGTATCATCTTTTATGGGTGCAGCTATATTGTTTGGTGTCATGAGTGGCTATGGCTATTTTACTAAACAAAGTTTAGACTCTATGGGAAAGTTTATGATAGTTGGATTGATTGCCATCTGCATTGCCAGTATCGTTAATATCTTTATTGGCAGCACCGTGATGCAGATGGTTATCAGTGCATTGGCAATCATTATCTTCTTAGGATTAACTGCTTATGATACACAAAAGATTCGTGAAGAACTAAGTGTAGAAACCAGTGATGCAGCAGAAGTAAGTGGTGCCTTGACTTTATACATGGACTTTATAAATTTGTTCTTAAACTTACTACAGTTGTTCGGAGACAGAAAGTGACATGATATCACTAACTGAAAAAGCATATGAGAAAGTTAAATCTCAACTTCAGAAACGTGGCAAGGGAGTTGGCATTCGACTTGGTGTAAGAACTACTGGTTGCAGTGGTCTAGCATATACAATGGAATACGTTGACAAGTATGAGGCTGAAGTTGGTGTGACTAACTACGCTCAAAAAGATTTTGCAGTTCTCGTGGACGCAAAGAGTGATGCTTACCTAAATGGATTAACCATGGATTGGGTACGTAATGGACTCAATGAAGGATTTGATTTTAAAAATCCAAATGAAAGAGACCGCTGTGGTTGCGGAGAAAGTTTCAGAGTATAAATGGCGCATATCGCAGCAAACTTACCAACACAGTAATGTACGAACAATCAGAATGACAAAATGACAAAAACACTATCAGGCTTCTTGGATATTTTTGAAGGTAGACTTAATAAATTAAGACATACTCTAAAAACTGAATTAGAAAAAACTAAATCGGAGAGGTGTAGAACTACAATTAAAACTGCTCTAAAGGATGCTAGGAAATTGAAGAAAGTGGTTCAACAAGGCCGAGAAGAAAATAAACAATCTTGCCCACATTGCGGCGGTAAAATATAAAAAAGTGGAAAAATAAATGTTAACAATAACAGAATCCGCAAAAATAAAAATACTGGATCTTTTTGCAGAAGAAGGTAATCCAGATTTAAAATTAAGAACCTTTGTTCAAGGTGGTGGATGTAGTGGCATGAGTTACGGATTTACATTTGATGAAATAAAAAATGAAGATGATTTTGAAATGGAATTAGGAAATACTGGGTTATTGATTGATGCAATGAGTATGCAATATCTAACAGGCGCAACTGTGGATTACAAAGAAGATATACAGGGCTCGCAGTTTGTTATAACTAATCCAAATGCTCAATCCACTTGTGGTTGTGGAAGTTCGTTTAGTGTATGAAATACCTTGCGCTGTTTATGCGTCATCCAGAATGTTCTACGGATTGCGCTTATGCAATGGTACATGCGTTATCCTCTGAGTACCAGATAAGAATATTCGAAGAGAAGGAGTTGGATGATGATAATTTCTTTGACCATATTGATGTTATTGCTTTTCCTGGCGGGATTGGGGATAGCGACTCATATCCTAATTTCTTCACTCGAACAAGAGCGAATCGAATCGCCAGATTCTTGGATGGTGGTGGTTGCTATCTTGGTATCTGCATGGGTGCTTATTGGGCTGGAAGCAGGTACTTCGATATACTTGATGATGTCAATCCCATTCAATATATAAAGCAACCAAACGCAGAAGTTAAAAGAAGCTACTCAACAGTAGCTTCTGTGACATGGGCAGGTCAACAAGAGAAAATGTTTTTCTATGATGGCTGCACTTTCGAATGTGATGCAACAAAGTTTAAAACAATTGCAACATATTTAAATGGTGATCCTATGGCTATCATACAAAATAGGATAGGTTTGATAGGATGTCATCCTGAAAGTGAAGAGTATTGGTACAAAGATCACGTATACATAGATAAACACTGGCACCGTGGAACACATCATCAATTGCTATTGAATTTTGTCAATACTTTGGTGCAACAATGAAAGAAAACAAGGATTAATATGTATCAGTATAAAGCAAAAATATTAAAAGTACTAGATGGCGACACCGTTGAAATTGATTTAGATCTTGGCTTTAACATCGTTCTTGCAAATCAGAAAGTTCGTTTAGCAGGAGTCGATACACCTGAATCACGCACAACAAATCTCGAAGAAAAACCAAGAGGTCTCCTATCAAAGAAAAAGCTTCAGGAAAAATTGCCAGTAGGAACATGGGCTATTATCGAAACGCTTAAGTCTGATAATAACGACGATAAGTTCGGGCGTATCTTAGGAGTGTTCATTGCCGCTGATGGAACTCGCGTCAATCAATGGCTGATTGATAACAACTACGCAGTAGGGTACTTGGGCGAGAACAAAGAGCTTGTTCAAGAAGCTCATCAGAAGAACAAACAGATACTCATACAGCGCGGTGAGTTGAAATAAAAAGGAATTATGATAGAATTACTATACACCCTGATTGTAACTCACATCACTATCATATGTGTAACAGTCTATCTACATCGTGGTCAAGCTCACCGCGCTTTGGAGTTTCATCCAATATTAGGACACTTCATGCGCGGTTGGCTTTGGTTAACAACTGGAATGGTAACTAAACAATGGGTTGCCATACATCGTAAACATCATCGTTATAGCGATATCGAAAACGATCCTCATAGTCCTCATGTCTTTGGAATATATAATGTATTGTTTAAAGGTGCTTATCTCTATCATGAAGCATCAAAGGACAAAGATATGGTTAACACATACGGCGTTGGTACTCCTACTGATTGGATGGAGCACAACGTATACAGCGCTCACTCTCGACTTGGCATTGGCGTTCTCCTTCTGCTCAATACGTTAGTGTTCGGATGGTGGGGAATTCTTATATGGGCAGTTCAAATGATATGGATTCCATTCTGGGCAGCTGGCGTGATTAATGGAGTAGGGCATTGGATAGGATATAGAAATGGACATACGAAAGATCATAGTCGCAACATTAGTCCTTGGGGTATTGTTATTGGTGGCGAGGAGTTGCATAACAACCACCACATGGACCCAGCGAGTGCCAAGCTCAGTAAAAATTGGTGGGAGTTTGATGTAGGTTGGATGTGGATTAAGATATTCGAATCACTACGATTAGTGAAGGTGAAATAAAAAAGGACCCGTGAGGGTCCTTTGTGATATCTGGGTCTGTGCGTTAGATATCGTAACGTTCTACCATCAATGCTTTTAACATGATAGCTTCTGGAGTAAACTCTTCAGTGTTACCCGAAAGTACTGCATTCAAGATTGAAGGTGAGAATCCAGAAATTAGTGCAGTTCCACTCTTATCGAATTTTACTGGCACATTGCCTTTTGCGTTCAAGTTCCAGAATACAACCTTTGGAAGGTCGTACCCTGCTGCTTGGTACTTATGTTCAATCATCTGCATTGCAGAGTGATCAAATTTAGCACAAGCATCGAACTGCATGTCGGACATAATCAAAAGCATCTCTGGCATTTCTTCTTGAGGAACGCCACCTTTAACTGCAGTGCTAAGGATTTTATCGAAAGCTTTATTCAAGTTGGTATTCATTCCCCAGTCAGACTTAATCATTTGTTGAGCCTTCTGAACTACGTTACCTTTTAGGTTCAATAGTTGTGGATCGGCCGAGAATGTCAAGAACGTATCCTTGAACACACCTTTGTTCTTGTCGGCAACATACAATCCCAAAGAGACTGCAACGTCTAAACAAGAAATAGATGAACCAGAACCAAAGCCACCAACTGGACATGTCATAGATCCAGACACATCAACTAATGCAAGAATGTTTGCATCCCCAACATAGTTAGGTAGTGCTTCCCATTGCTTAACGACTACGTCTAGTTCATCCTTGGTGAATGAAACAGAATTGAAGTGATTGGTTACACCTTTCAATACGTCGTATGGATATACGGCCCCGGCATTAACCTTAACTGTTGGATCAGTTCCCTTCACCAAAGCTTTTACGTATTCGCCATACTTTGGAGTGTTACGCCCAAAAGCTTTCTTATAACGAGCATGAGCTACTGAAGGTACGTGTGAGAAGTTAATGTCATCCCATTCTTTAGCGCACATCTGAGATTCCACAACCTTAGTCAATTCAACCAAGGACTTACGATAGAACTTTGGAGACATACCAAAGAATGTGCGGATCTCTGCTGCTAGAGGTCCTTGACGAGGAGTCCACTTAGCGGCCAAACCATTACGTTGGCGCAGTGCTTCGCCCAACATAGTAAAAGCTTGGGCTTTCAATTCTTTGTTTTTAAAGACAAAGATATCGTCCCAACGTCCTAGTTCTGGAACCTTTGGTAGTAGCTTAGCTGCAAGGTCAGGACGATGAGTGTCAAGGTAACCTAAGATGTCGCGGAAGATCTTACGTTCTCCAGCTCCACCGCGCACATCACGAACCCATTGAGTGATACGCAACGCGATATCTTCATTCTCAACAAGAGCTGCGACGAATGCTTTCGTCACATCTTTACCACGTGATGCTCCTATTTCGAAGAATAGGTCTACACACTTATTAGCTGTAGACTTACGAGCCTTCATACCATTTTCAGTACGAGCTTCTTGATTCTTAACTGCTTCTACGAATGTTGACATAATGAACTCCTTTTCAAATCAACAGGTTGCTTATTTTTCAATTACAAGTTGAATTTTTAATTTGCTGGACGCAACCTAAAATAAACAGAATAGTTTTCTACTTTTTAATTTTCTAGTATCGAAACTAGCCGGAAAGAACTCGAAACTTACCGGAGATTACCGAAGCAATCATCCTAAGGATGCGCTTGGAAGCGCAAGTTTTAAATTGCTGAACCTATTCTAAATTTAACGGGATGATCGGGTTAGTCGTATATGGTTCTTAAACCTCGGTGCTCCTTGCGGTAAACCCCACCGTAATCAGATAGACTACTATCATATTTCTGTCTTTCCAGAGTCAAATTTAGTTCAGGTTTATTCCCTAGTCGCGTAATTACACATTGCTGTGGTCCTCCTGATAGCGACACTTCTAGTACTTTATAGTTTTTGAAGTGCTGTAATCATCCCAAGTTTTTTTTATTATATATCACTCACGATTATTTGTAAATCAAATGAGTCTATATTTCTGGTACCTTGTGACGGTTTCGAACCGCCGACATCCCACTTGTAAGGAGGGCGCTCTACCACTGAGCTAACAAGGCATAATCTTGGGCAGACGTTACGGACTTGAACCGTTCCTACGAGTTTCACAGACTCGTGTGCTAACCACTACACTAAACGCTGCATATACCATATAGAAACACACTACCTCTCTTTGTCGTCGGAGCCCGCGGCGAGAATTGCTCCTTAGCAATGTGTTTTTATATGGTAGAGGTACAGGGAATCGAACCCTGATTAATAGGTTAAAAGCCTACTACTTTAGCCGTTAAGTTATACCTCCATTGGTATTTGTTTTTGTGCTTTACGTAATGCCTTATTAGACTTACGATGAACACCTGCTTTACGGAAAAGTGCAAGTCGAACGAAGCAGTTACGTTCGCGCACGATTGTCTTTCGTTTATTCATCTTCATTCTCCTTGTTAATAATTAGTGGAGCGGGGTAGGAGAATCGAACTCCTCGCTTTAGCTTGGAAGGCTAAGGTATTACCACTATACGAACCCCGCATTATACTTTAATTGTACTCCATTGACGGAGTTTTTCTCGTTTTGCTTCACGAGCTTTTTCTATCCAAAGAGCACCAATAATATCGTGCTCAATAAGTAAGTCGATCATACACAGAAGATCACCAACTTCTTCCTCAAGATGTTCGCGGTTAGTAACGCTGTTGTATTCAGCATCCATACCAAACCTAAACACTTTACTGATAGCTTGGATAACTTCAGCGCATTCCTCTTGAGCTATCAAGAGAATTTCCTGTCCATTGTCATTTGTGTTTTTCATATTGTAATTATACCACAAACACGAATTAATGTACACCGTTATTTGGAGCGGGCGATCGGGTTCGAACCGACGACATTTACCTTGGCAAGGTAATGCTCTACCAACTGAGCTACGCCCGCATTATTTGGCATCCCTCCAGAGACTCGAACTCCGACTAATGGTTTTGGAGACCATCGTGCTGCCATTACACCAGAGAGACATTTGGTACCCGAAGCCGGACTCGAACCAGCACGCACTAGGCGGGAGATTTTAAGTCTCCTGTGTCTACCATTCCACCATTCGGGCTTATTTCTTAACTAACGGATTCTCGGAATCTAGCGCATCTTCATTCTTAAATACAACCTTGGCGCTACCAAGAGTCCCAGGCATATCTAAAATGCAATCTTCAGTAGATAACACATCTTGATATTCATTCTTAGCTGTGCCTGTATTATCTTCATCAAGATTATCACGCCTAAAGATAGCGTCCCAACGAGTATTATACTCTTCTTGACTTACGCTAAATGGACGTGGATTTGATCCTTTACCTCCGGGATTTCCCGTCATATCAAATGTTGCTGTCATATGAACTCCTATCGACCTTGTCCTCGATATCTTTTTGTGCGTTTACGCGTTTTGTTAAGAGTACTAGTCTTACTTCCGTTTTGACAAGTTTTCTTAACAATTTTTCTACGTGAACTCGTGCCTTTACTCATAATTATCTCCTTTGGTGCTGATGGCGGGACTCGAACCCACGACCTCTTCCTTACCAAGGAAGTACACTACCACTGTGTTACATCAGCAAATTATAAAATGGTCGGAGTACAAGGATTCGAACCTTGGACCCCCTGGTCCCAAACCAGGTGCGCTACCAGACTGCGCTACACTCCGTAAAACTATATATGGTAGTTGAGGTGGGACTCGAACCCACGATAGTCACCGTATGAAGGTGGTGCATTAGCCACTATGCTACTCAACCATAAACTTGGTGCCGGATGTCTGGTTCGAACAGACGACCTATCGCTTACAAGGCGATTGCACTACCACTGTGCTAATCCGGCAAGTGCTTCCTGTGTGTCGTGGTAATTATAGCACATCAAACATATTGGCTTACGACCAATACATCATCACGCATGCCCTCCACCCACTTGTCACACACAGGACTGTCGTATTGCCAACGCTGGTTAGGTCGACCCCATGATTTTACTCATGTCCTCTAATCTAATAGAGAAGAACCATCCTACTGAGGACAACTCAGTTTCATTTCGTGCGGATCACACTAGCAGTTGTGAGACTGCATGTTTGGTTGCGATGGCTGGATTCGAACCAGCGATTCTTGGCTTATGAGACCAAGCGGATGACCACTTCCATACACCGCGATATATTGGTGGAGGTGACAGGACTCGAACCCGCTACCTACTGCTTGCAAAGCAGCCGCTCTCCCAGCTGAGCTACACCCCCAAAAAACTTGGCGCGTCCTGAAGGAATCGAACCTCCATCCCAAAGTTCGTAGCCTTGTATATTATCCATTATACGAAGGACGCATTATTCAACAGAATCGTTTTGCTTTTTTTCCATAAAAAGTTTTTTATTGCTGAACCGATTCTAAAACTGGCTCCCCAGCGTGGGATCGAACCACGGACACCTTGATTAACAGTCAAGTGCAACTACCGCTGTGCTACTGGGGAATAAATATTTTCATGATAGACGTCAACACCGCAATTGCTCGCTTGTACAAATTTTCACAAAGAAAATACGTACAGCGTGCGTCTTACACTAACTCTAAAGAATTCAAACTTGATGAACTTCTAAGTAAACCTAAGCCTGAATTCAAACCAATCGTGGTGGGTGTTGATGGTAACGCTCCACGAACCTGACTTCCCATCTCTTTAGGTAACGGTTTTACAGACCGCCGACGGGGGCAACACCCTAAACTTGGTACCCTTGGACAATTTCGAAATGTCGACCTAACGCTTATCAAGCGTTTGCTCTTCCTCTGAGCTACAAGGGCATAATAAACTTGGTACCGACGGTCGGACTCGAACCAACCACACGCAAATTTTCAGTCTGCTGCTCTACCTGATGAGCTACGTCGGCATAATAAACTTGGTAGAAGCGGTGAGATTCGAACTCACGGACCCTCTTCAGGATCGCTAGTTTTCAAGACTAGTGCAATAAACCGGACTCTGCCACGCTTCCATATTAATTTCCTCAGCAACATTGAATTTGTAAGTCGTGTCACCATAGTTATTGACACCATTCACCTGTTTTTACAAGGTCGACCAGGACTCGGTACGCTACTTGGGATCCATCCAGTCAGTCACCATTACAGACCTCTGCAGTTTCCCGCAGAGTGGGAGTTGAACCCATTGACCTTTTACTACACAGCACCTTCGAAGAATACTGAGCGTAGCGTGACTTCACTTGCTAGCACTTACAAAACTTGGTACCCCAGAGGAGACTCGAACTCCTAAAATTTGGTTTCTAAGACCAACACGTATACCAATTCCGTCACCGGGGCAATAAACTATGGCGGTGCCAAGGGGTAACGATCCCCTTCTTCGAGCGTGACAAGCTCGTGTGCGTCCATGAACACTTTGGCACCAAATTAGGATAAGCTACTGGGTTCCACGCCAGCCCTTAATTGAGCAGTTACTCTGTCCATCCCTCTTTATTCAAAGTCTGTGTGCAGTTGAGAATCTGCCTATCAGAGCCTGAGGATGCGATCCTCGCTAACGGTTTTCTGCCACCGGATCTCTATCGCTAATCAAACGCTATTTTAACGAAAATAGTAACGAGATTCTACCATAAAGAAACACACTGGCAAATCCCTTCCTGAGACTATTGCGTTTGCTCCGCTCACTCTTGTTTTCTCGGATTCCTTGGGCTTGAGATTAAACTCAGGAATGCATAGGGTTCCAGCCTATGACTAACATCCGCCCTCACCGGTACTGGGCAATGTGTTTCTTTATGGTACACGGTACGGGAATCGAACCCGTCTTACATACGTGAAAGGCATGTGTCCTAACCGATAGACGAACCGTGCATGGTGGTGGTTTTTAGAGAACCACCAAACTCAATGGCTGACCTTTGGTCATTTAATGTTTCCTGCTCGGCGTTTTGACGTGCATCCTTTTCAGGCTGACCTTCAAGGTCCATTTAATGCGTCCTGCGTTGCGTTTTGAAACAACCTTTACTTGCCTCATGCTCCGTATTTACCGTAGACTTAGAGAGGACTTTTAGAATTTTTAAAGAACGTTTGCTTTATCAGCAGTAGATAGAGATTATACACCATCTACGATTTATTGTACACCGTTATTTTTAAACTCTTTCAACGGTTCCTAAAACACCACGCGTACCGCGCGTGTATTTAGACACAGTTTGAGCCCATACAGTGTACCTAGATTTGTCAAGAGGAAAAGTCTCTTGACCTTTCTTTGGTCCACGATAAGCGCACTGAGTAAACTTAACGCCATCAATAACGATTACAGTGTCTTTAGATTTCCTAGCCATTTAAGTTCCTTTGTTTGACTTGATATAGCTATTCTATCAAATTGACGATTTATTGTACACCGTTATTTAATAGTTGACTAAAACAGTCAACTTAAACCTTTAGTATTCAAAATGCATCAGGTGATCTTGAAGGGCATCGAGCTAGGGTAATCCCTATCGAGCCATCGAACGTTCATTCTGGTGCATTTTGTACACATAAGTTGTTGATTTATAAGGGCTAAAAATAGCTCTTTTATCACTTTGGAGCAACGGGTGAGATTTGAACTCACGGTTTTACGGATTTGCAATCCATTGCGTTGGGCCTCTCCGCCACCGTTGCATTAATTCCATACACGAGAGTGTTTTGGCACTCCTGACTTTAGGTACTCCATCTGATCAGCCAGAATGTGTCGATTCTGAAGGATCATGTTTTCGTAATGATTAGGTGCGTATGGAACATATAGAAGTTCAAGCCCGCACTGATGAAGTAACTTGGCTCCTTTATGAGTGTTACACTTTACGCATGCAGTCACTACGTTAGACCATACGTTTTCACCACCTTTTGAAACTGGAACAATGTGATCCCGTGACAGGTTGTTGTTGGTAAAGAGCCCACCACAGTAAGCACATATATGCTTGTCGCGCGAGAATAAAGTTTTATTTGTTAGGATAACACTGCCAGCACGTTCGATTGCAAATCCTTTACCACGTACAGCAATGATCGATGGAGTTTCTATAACGGACATACGTCCATCATTCTGAGTTCCTCCACGGAACGTTGCTACTACGTCACCAAGAGTCCACACTACCATATCCTTAGCGAAGTATGATACTGCGTCTTCATAGTTGATCCACTTGCGTGGTAGTCCAGATACGTCTAATGCTAATACATGTGACATGATTACTCCTTACAACTTTCTTCCTTAATTATATAGGTGGTGGGCCCTACGTGACTCGAACACGTAACCAACGGATTATGAGTCCGCTGCTCTAACCATTGAGCTAAAGGCCCATTTTGGCGGAGTGACTGGGACTCGAACCCAGAAGCCTGCTTTCGCAAACCGACGGATTAGCAATCCGCTCTAATACCATTATAGGACCACTCCAAAATCTTGGTCTGGGTAGCAGGATTCGAACCTGCAGCCTCGAAGTTCCAAACCTCGCCGTCTACCTGATTGACAATATACCCAGATGAAACCATATCGAAACACACTTCGGATACTGTACTAAACAGGAACTATCCACCACGGCCAGGCCGCTGAAATGCATTTCAATATGGCACCGGAACTAGGGTTCGAACCTAGGACGACAGAGTCAAAGTCTGTTGTGTTACCACTACACTATTCCGGATCAATTATAAAGAATACGAATTTTTAAAGAACGTTGTCAATCTTTTTGATTGACTGTAGATGTATTATACACCATCTACGATTTATTGTACACCACTAAACATAAAAGGCCCTAGTTTTTTTACTAGGGCCTTTGGTTAGATTAACTTGCTTCTATCTTACCTTAGACCCTTACGCTCCACTCTGGTGAAAATGTGCGTGCAATTGCCTGATCATTTAGACCATTAAATTTTACGCTATAAGATATGTGACAGAGATGCATGATTACCTATTAAGTTAGGGTGTTTAATTTATTTATACGCTTGAACTGGCTAATGATGAAAATAGTTCATCATGGTAGTCGATTTCATCGCTTTTTTCGCCCCGCCAAAACACAATAGACGTATCATCATGATCTGTGACTTTGTATTGAGCGATGTCAAAATTAAATGATTTGCAATGAGAGATTACAGTTTCAATCGATCCTTCAAGGGATTTGGAATACCCCATCTCTTTGTCATTCTTAAAAATTTTGTACATTCGAATTTTCATTTGATAACCTTTGATGAATCTGCTTTGTCTTTATCTTCACGTACTTCGATAAACACTGGCAGAAAAAGCGATTCCTCACCTTGCTTGTTTTTAATACGTGCGTTATACTTTACACTTATAATTTTATCAACAATTGATTGAGTTGTAAAATTAATTCTATCTAAATCTTTGAAGCCTGAGCCTACGTCTACTTTAATTACACCATCGTCTGATTCACAAATGAGTGCACCAAGCATTCCTTCGTATTTCCCAGTGCCAGGTTGAATGCCAACTACTTTTAGTTCGCACTCAAGTTCTCCTTTGAACTTAATCTGATGCTTAGCGCGTTTGTCTTCCCATACACCAAGCATATTCTTAAGGATGATACCCTCAAGACCTAGATCATAATACTCTTGAAACTTCTTGTTAGCTTCATCTATGTCATTGACGATATCATAGGACACTAGCCAGATTTTCTTTTCATGTAAACGAGCATCAAATATGTTCAGCAACGCTTGCAATGAAGCAAAGCGAGTTGAATATTGGATGTTATATACACCAGTCTTCCAGTGATCATAAGGTATAACATCCCATATCGTAGCATGCACCATTGCTGCTTCTTCTTTAGAGATAGTGCCCTTGTTAGCCTTATTCAATATGCCATTGCCGGTTTGACGATCTGTGAACTGATGATCTCCTGGAAGCATCACCGTTAATTCGCCATCAAATACACAATCGTTTCCAGCCGAAAGCTTAATGAACTCTTGGCCAAGATTTCCAAGCAATTGGATTTCCTTGCCATTACGACTACGAAACTCGACAGAACTATCAATAGCAGTGTGTCTTACAATAGCATTGAATCGCATACCATCCATCTTAAGCTGAGCCATTGCTGGCCAAGACATCTTATCTACAAGTTTTTGATCATAGCCACTTGCAAGCATGCAAGGATACTCGTGAATGAGATTAGGCCAGATTTTGTTTGCCGTAGATTCTGATGCTCCGCACTTAAGATCTTTTTTGATGATACGTTCTAGAACTTGTGCATCACTTGCTTTCAATGCCATAAGCATAGTTTGCAAGTGATAAATTGCAGCATTACCAGTTGCATGGCGTGAGGTCAATGTCTCCAAACCTGGAAGCATGCTTTCAAGTGATGCTGCATGAGGAGTATCATTGCATTCGTATTCTGGAATCTTACGCTGATAGAACTGAGTGAATGGATCGTAAGCGAGAAAGAATACTCGCTTCAGTAGTTCATTATCCTTTTCACGCTTAAGGATAGCTTCCTTCTCAAGACGAGAAGAAGTAGACTCAAGTTCGCTTAGGATAGACAGAATCATATGCGTTCCTTAATAGAATTCACGCCAAAAAACATTAGAGCAAGACCAAGTGCAGCGATGGCAAGAGCACCAAGTAAGGGAAATGTAGGATCGTGATCTAGAGATCCTACAGCGCCATAAACAAGAAAAAGTCCTAGTATTGTACGAATCATAATGTCCTCTAAATCTGATAGTAAAATTATATCAAATTGATGAATATTTGTACAGGGCTATTGATTATTCTTTGTGAATTTGTTTATCACTTCTCGTGCTTCTTCAAAACCGCTATGATCTAAAACTATCCTATCCAACGCGAATTCAACTTCTTCAACAAGCCATTCAATGTATTCGATTTCGTCGTCGGGTAGATTTGCCAGCCAGTGAGCGAGTTCTGCTTGCTCCATCGAGAGAATAACCTTAAGATTTTTTTGGTGTTGTGTCCTCATTCTTTTTGACCTGTACTGGAATGAAGCCATGTTCGGCTGCTAACTTAGCAGTGACATTCTTATATAGTTTATTTAGCTTTTGATCTTTTACAGCAAGAAGAACTTTCGCTTCAGACGGATGAACACTCTCAAGCAATTGAAGGAAGAGCTGTTCTCGTCGGAGCTTGGGAAGTTGACGTGCTTTCGTAAAGACATATAGTTTACGCATTTCTTGCGTAAAGTTTGTAGGAGTCATTCCAATAGGCGCTGCATCAGGCTTAAATGGAGGATCTCCTTCGGGTAGATCAAATTTTTGTTCAGGAATGAAAGCGTATTGGAAGAGAAACTTTAGCCCAACATCTTCACGATATTTTGCTAGTGTTGTCGGTTCCTTATTAACTTCCTCTAGGATTTCAGTAATATACTTTCGCATTTAAAAGTCCTCTAATTCGTCAAGCAGCAATCTGCATTTGTTCTTAATAAGATAATTCATAATAGAATTCTTGTCACCTTTGGGCTGTTCCTCAAAGCTAGTCATTACTGCTGCCTTTACATCATCAGGGATATACGTAAAATCCACTAGTGTGATGTTGCGGCGCCAGTTATGGCGTTCTTCATCAGTCTTACAACCAATAAAACCATTTTCAAAGAATTCATTAAGACGCTTAGAGCTCACTGGCTTTTGACGTTCGCCTTTCATAAAGACATCGCCATTAGACAAAATGTTAGGAATGCCATCACCAGCGTCACCTTTAACGATGTGCTCGATAAGCCATTCCTTTAGCTCCTTCTTATTTACTACGATTTGCTTCTTAAGCATAGGGCTAAACTGCTTAACATTATCATATTCATGAAGCTGTTTAAAGTCTTTATCTGACGAGATGATCATTACAGGCTCGTGCTTGCCGAACTCTTGAGTCGATCCAGCAAGCACCGCAATAACGTCATCGGCTTCGCAGCGATCGACATTAAGAACTCTATAAGGAAAGTGTTCTTTCAAATCATTACGGATTTCGGACAGCGTATCAAAAATGACATTCCAATCGAGGTCAGATTCTTCACGAGCTTTCTTGCGCATCCCCTTGTAGTTGGGAAAGTATTCCTTACGCCAATAGTTACGGCTATCACATGCGATAACCATTTCGCCAAATTCTTTGCCATACTTTTTCTTGTACGACTTGATTGATGAGAGCGCAACGTGTCGGATAAGATCTTTCTTATCGCCTGGAGCATCCTTGCGAAGGTCTTTGCTGAATGCAAGAATTGCTGCGACACACACCTGCGAATAATCTAGAAGAATCATTTATTGCCATCCAATTTGTACAAGAATTTCACGATAACACTGGCAACCAAAATCATATTGACTGCGGCGTTCATAGATTGGTTGCGGTGCTCTAGGTAGATTATATACTGAAGGTGAATTATTGTACACCGGCGGCAGGCTATATACTGGAGGATTTACGATAACCTGTCGTGGCGCCTGAGCTTGATTTTGCTGATTAGCAATAATCCAACCAAGACCTAAACCAAGCAGAGCGCCTTGTTCGCGATCGCCCCAAGCAAAAGCCGGAGTTGCAGCGACTAAAGCAAGTGAAAGAATAAGTTTTTTCATTTGTGTTCCTTTATTTGATTTGATAGGTTAATTGTATCACACATTTGATTTATTGTACACCGTATACTTTAGTATACAGCTAGTTTTAGTCAACTATTAAAATACTCGAAGAATGATGCAATCCTCGTTAATCCTACCATTGATCGCTGATTCCTTAGTCTTCAAGTTCTTAAACTCATTTGCTAGGTTTCGCTTAGTCATATCAACATAAGCTGTAACCATCTCAGGTTTACGCATAGTCTTAGAGCCTGATGTAGCAACTTCATAATTGAGAATGGTTGTACCCTTGATCGATAACTTTCCATCACCAACTGCACGATACACTTGCAGTTTCTTATATTTAGTATTGTAAAGCCAAGTTTCGCTAGATCCTACGATATTGACAGGAGGAACAGACTTGAGCTTAAGTTCGGCAAATTCCTTGAGGAACTTTACCTTTGCTGCTAGCACCGATGCAGGTTTTTCCTTACGAGCTCGAGGTTTGCGTGCGGCCTTAGCAGCAACCTTTTGTTGAGCACATGCATCAGAGATAGCTTTAACGATTGCAATTAGTTTCTTTACTTTTACCTTCTTAAGGTTAGAGTAACCCTCAATTAGTTGTTTATCTTCACCTTCGAGAAGTTCTTCTAGTTCGTTAAGAGTTTTTGTAAATGCAGTTGGAATGTGCTTAGACACTGCAGCACTAACATCATTAGATTTCAAGTAAGCTTCGAAGTCTGGCACAGTATCGTTTAAGATAAACTCGTCAATCAATCCATTGAATTCGCCAATGTGTTCACTTGCAGATTCTTTGATACGATCTTGAACAGACACTAGAACCTTCTGAGGTTTTTCCTGAGGTTCACCTTTTAGTTGTGAATAAGCTCTACCCTCAGTGGAAAGACGTGCCATTTCTTCGAGACGCACTGTGATAAATTCTTCGTCTTTAGTTTGCAAAGGCTGACCGCGCTGTTTCAAGCGAATGACAGTGCCTACAGAACGGAATTCGTAGTCTGACAAGTTTTCGTACTTTGCAGCATTTGCTTTGCCAACGTATGACAACACCCACTTGCGTTTGTCTTTGTTGTCGAACGCAGAGTTGTAATAGTTTAAAGCACGCATCAATGATGCGGTGTAATCAAGAGGATTAAGTGTTGGCTCGGTACTTCCCTTACCAGTCCCAAAGACTTGTTCCATCTGTACAGCCGTTTCACGGCGCTTTTGAGCTCGCTTTTCGCCAGCTGTGAGCTTTGGTTCTTTGACAATAGCCATGTATTTCTCCAGTTTATGGGATAATTATATCAAATAGACGAATATTTGTACAGGGCTATTTTTGTAATACTTAAGTACTACCATCTACGATAGTAGTGTAAAGTGCCTCGAACTCTTCGTGATCAGCCTGTTCGACGTGGAAGTTTTGTTTGTAGTAAACCTTCGCCATCTTATTCAAAGTGCGTTTAGGAAGCTTGAACTCATCGCTCATTTCCTTGATCGTTTCTTTGATAAGATCACGTTCGGCTGCAATGCGTGTCATTGAATCAGATACTTCACTAAGTAATTTCTTGATTTTTTGACGATCTGAAGGGGATGAAATTTGTGTCATGATTTAAAGCTCACTTTGCTTTCAAAAATAAGTCGTACTAGGACAATTGCTGCCCATGTTTCAAGAGTGTATGGAATATTTAGAACAGGAAATAGTATGTTCAAACCCCAGATAATTGCGAATGGACCAAGTACTACAACAAGTATTGCTAGCACTACTGCACTTCCAATAATTGTATTCTTTGCATTAGAATTCATATTCAATCCTTACAACATTTTCAGGGATAAAAGAACGCCACTCATTCTTATCAAGATCGAATGCTGCGATAGACTTAGTGCTTTCGCTTTCGCCTTTAGGATGAAATTCTTCAGGAATAAGTTCAGTGTTGCGAGTACACCTCATTGTACGAGAAGTTCCATCTTTCTTCGTGAAGTGTACTGTGGTGGGGTTACTGTCAGATAGAAGTCTCTTAAGCCAAGATGCGAATTCTGGATCTTTAAGAAATTCTTTTGTGTCTTCAGTTGACATAATGTTTATCCAGTCGGTGCCGGAATTAGATGTGATCACGTGTTACCTCATTAATATAGTTGACAAATTGTGTAAGTTGATCCTTGGTTAGGAACATCTCGTTTTTTGAAGAGTTAAACCCTTTTGTTTCTTCCAAAAAGATTTTCTCAAGAATGAACTGAAACGTATCATCGTTTACTTTAATAACATCAACTCTCATTCTATAGAAATCATTAAAGTCAATGATCATGTGAACTCCCTTACGACATTCACTTTGATGATTTGTTGATCGCCGGCATATGCTTTTGCTGAGGACTCCTTAGGGAAGACCTTAACAACTACATGCGACATATCATTTTCAAATTCAGAGAGAATCATGTATCCCTTCTGAAGACCTTTTGTCAAGGATACTGAAACCTCATCGGTGGCTGTAAATTTAGCTTTTAGCAACGCTGGTACCTGCCTTTCTATCATAATAAAATAACTCCAATTAGTTAATGATATAATTTTATATAAAATACGAATATTTGTACACCGAAATATTCTAAAGTATTCTAACTCCTATGCCAGTTATAGTATCTTCTTTAAAGATTTCTACAAAGTCTTTCGCCGTTATAGGAGAAGTAGTCTTTATCTTGTGAGATTCTCCACTTGGTTGTGGCATTTTAGCTGGCGCTTCTTGAACTTCTATTGGATCTTTTTTATTATATGAAAGTGTTTGATTTACAGCAACGAACATCAATACGGCAAGTGGATCAAATACAAACACTATAAGAAGAATCATAAGCCTGACGGCTTTTTCTAATATTGCGGCGTCAGGGTTATCTTCATATATTAACGCTGCGATGTATTTGATCGGACCGACTTCGGCTTCGACTTTACGGAGTTCGACTGCAATTGGGGCTTTCTCGTCGTTAAGGGCTGCGATGGCTTTTTGGGCTGTGGCGATCTCTTCGACGATACGGGTTCTCTCACGGGCTTGACCTCTTCTAATTGAGGCTGAACGATCGGCTCCTGCTTCACTGGTACTTCGATCGAGGGCCGCGTTAACTTGTGAATCCAGTTGAGAAATTGTCTTACGAGCTGCATTTATGTTCTCCTTTTGAATATTGATTTTTTCATCGATGATTGCAACCTTTGCGACAACATCACCACTTATTACACCTTGATCTAAATGTGCTTTAGACAAGAAACCAAATATACCCATGCTCGTTAATAGCATGAGAATTGCGATCGCACTTACGAAGTAAGTTTTTAGTAATATCGTAGTGCGATACCAATTTTGATACAGCCATGACGTGACTACAATCTTAGATAGACCTAGTACTCCGCCCATGATCGCGATTGAATAAGGTGCGCCTGAGAAGATTGCCATCAATCCCATGATGGCATAATACTCTGCAATTGCTGAGAGTGATAGCGCGCTAAAGAATAGTAGATATGTCATAACTTTACGTGTGTCCTGTGTATTTTGCATTGTATGATGCCATTATACCACAAATCTGGAAATTCTAGCACTCTGCGTGAAAATTGCTCACGTGCTTCCAGATATGACATAGTGCCTTTATTAGCACACAAGTATAGAATCTCTCGAGTGAAGTTCTCTTCACCAAGATTAACGACGTCATTCTTCAGTTGTTCTGAAGATGACCAATATGTTTGCCAATCGGAAAGAGCTTTTTCTTTTTTCTTTTTGCCCTTAACTGTTCTAGTCTTGGAGAACCAAAAAAGTTTCTTTCCAATGTACTGTCTATTATTTAGTTTATTAGTGATTAGATAAACATAGCCTATGTTTTTGTCTATATCACTTTCAATAAATTCTTTATTTTGATAGATCCACATTTATACCATTACTAATTCCTGTAATAGTATATTTATAATCAGATCCTGCAACAAAGTTATAGGTGCCTTCAGAAGGCGTACTACCACAAGTTACTGTGAATGGCGGCTCCCAGTATGGCTTTGTTGTAACTGGCGAATACTCTTTGATCTTATAGTAGTCTGGTCTTAGATCAGGCCACGGAGCTGGAGTTTTATCTTCTTGATTCTGTGTATCAGAAACGCCAGTTTTAATTTCTTCGTATGTTCCATCGTCATAGTAGATTGTTACCTTATTGATCTTCTTCGACATCTTCGTACTCCTCTTCTTCAAAAATATCACTTCCACAGAAAGGGCAATACGCTACATCAGATGTTCTGAATTGATCATCAGCTTTAAACGTAATCTTACCGTGGGCTCCACAATTATCGCAATCAAAGTGTTTTAGTGCCATTATGCTGCTTTCCCCCAAACGTCATTCCATGATCCCCCTAGAGCTCCTTTAGCGTAATCAGTTACGCGGTTCTCAAAGAAGTTACCATGAATTGGTGCATTAATCATTTCCTCTACCCAAGGTAGAGGATTCTTTTTCACTTTGAAGATACCCTTCATTCCAAGACTGATTAGACGACGATCAGCAATATAACGAATATAGTGCTTAACATCTTCCTTTGTCAGATCTTGCATAGGACCCATAGCAAATGCTAGATCAATGAAATTATCTTCTAGTTCGACCATCTTCTCAGCAATAGTATATATCTTGCCTTTCAACGAGTCATTCCAGATCTCTGGATTCTCCTTGATATACTCTTTAAAGAGTTTAATCATAGATTCAGTGTGTTGAGTTTCATCTACAATAGACCAAGTTACGATCTGGCCCATGCCTTTCATCTTACCATGACGAGGGAAGTTTAATAGCATAATGAATGAACTGAACAGTTGCATACCTTCAGTAAATGCTGAGAATACTGCGATATGTGTTGCAGTAGATTCTACAGTTGTATTTTTAGAAGAGATGTCCATGATGTAATCATGTTTGTCTTTCATTTCCTGATACGCAAGGAATTCGTTGTATGTAGTATCAGGTAAGCCAAGTGTTTCAATGAGGTGAGAGTATGCTGCAATGTGAAGTGCTTCACGTGCTGCAAATCCTAATAGCATCATTCTTACTTCAGGCTGAGGGAAGTAAGGTAGATAATTACGTACATAACCACCAGCTACGTCGATGTCACCTTGTGTAAAGAAGCGGAAGATGTGTGTAAGAAACTTCTTTTCTTCGCTAGTTAGTTTCTTTTTCCAGTCTTTAACATCTTCTGCCATTGGAACTTCAGTGTGAAGCCAATGACTTTGTTCATGCTTTAACCATGCATCATATGCCCACGGATAGTTAAATGGTTTGAACGTATTACGTTCTGATAATAGATTACTTTTTTCTTTAGCCATTTATAATCTCTCTTGATTGTTTTTGAGCGTCATTCATAATCTCTCTTAATTCTTTTCGTGTGCCATTTATAAACTCCCTCAATTGTTCTTGTGTTAAAGATCCAGTAATTCTTCTTGTTTCAGTCGACTCGGCGTTACGGCCTGACATCATTATGAGTGTAGGAACAGTTCTTATATTAAACTGCTTTGCCATCTCTATGTTGTCATCTATGTCAATTTCGATAAACTCAGTATCAAGATCGTTAGTATTCTTAATAACTTCCGAAAGAGATTTACATGGTGCGCACCATGATGCTTGAAATTTGTATACGATTTTCATTTACCAGTTCCTTATAGTGTTGGCTATAATAAAGAAACATGTGATAACATGTATTATAACCCAAAATGTTTTTAGTGCCAAAGCTACGTGAGCTTCTTTAAGAGTAAGGATAGGAACATCTGGTCTATCCTTATCATCTTGTCCCATTAGATGGCCAGTAGCTCTGGCCCATATTTTCCAGTATTTCATTATCCCTCACATGCAATACAATCGTTGCCTTGGGCGATTGCCGCTAGATCAAGCTCTTTGATGATTTCTCTTTCCACTTTTCTTGCAACCTTATCGGCCTTGCCGATCTTTTCAGAACGGCAGTAATATAGTGTCTTGAGCTTTTTCTTCCATGCTAAGAAATGAACACTATGAATATATTTGATGTGCGAGTCTGGTCGAAAGAATATATTAATAGACTGAGCTTGATCTATATATTGTTGTCTATCAGCAGCATGTTCAATGACCCAGCGCTGATCAATTTCCATAGAAGTCTTAAACACTTCCTTAGTATGCTCATCCATCCAATCTAGATGTTGAACGCTACCATCATTAGCAATAATTGAAGACCAAATATCATTGTAATCATTTTGTGATATTGTTCCACTATCGCTAGACAAGTGATTCTGAATAACTTTATCAAGCCAACGATTCTTGTTTAGGTGAGAACCTGAAAGAGTATCTTGCCTATAAGCATTGGCGCGATAAGGTTCAACGCTAGGACTAGTGTTGCCCATAAGAATGGAAGAAGAAGCATTGGGAGCAATAGCCATAAGATGACTAAACCTATTCCCAGTACCCACTGCATCAGGCGCTTCACCTCTTTCCAATCCCAACTGCTTGTTCGCTTCATCTAACTTCTCTCTTATATTTTTGAATATTCTATTATTCAAAGATTTTGCTACCACTGATTCCCATGCGATGTTATTCTTTTGCAATAGTGCATGCCAGCCCAAAGCACCGATACCAATACTGCGCTCACGACTAGCAGAATACTTTGCACGCTTAATAGGGGAAGGAGCATTATCAATAAAATACTGAAGAACATTATCAAGCATTTCAGCAATATCACGCAAAAATAGAGGATGGTCTTTCCATTCATCGTAATACTCTAAATTTAGAGATGACAGACAACATACTGCAGTACGCTCTTCGTTTGTTGGAAGAATGATTTCAGAACAAAGATTTGACTGGTGAATCTTTAATCCTTTGTCCTTAAGCCATTGCGGAAGTTTTCTGTTAGACTCATCGATGAAATGAATGTATGGTTCACCCGTCATCATTCGCAATTCTAGTATCTGTTGCCATAAGTGTTTAGCTGATACAACTTCACGCACTTCATTACTTGCTGGATCAATAAGTTGCCAATCGTCATTAGCATCAGGATCGATCATGCACTTTTCAATAATTTCCATGAATCGATCTGGAATATTAACGCCATGATGAAGATTCAGAGTACGCATATTCTGATCGCCAGTTGGCTTTCTCATTTCTAAAAATGGAATAATATCTGGATGATCAATAGACAAGTAAGCAGCATAACTACCACGACGGGTGCGACCCTGACGGTATGCCAAACTAGATGCGTCATACATTTTGAGGTGAGGCATAACGCCAGTACTTTTATCGTCAGCCGAACGAATACCAAAGCCAATCCCAACACCACCGCCCAACATACTAAGCCAATTTGTTTCAGATAGATTATCAACTAGACCCTCCGCAGTATCTTCAATAAAGTTGAGAAAACATGAGATAGGTAAGCCACGCTTACTGCGCCCATAACTAAGAATAGGAGTGCTATAAGATAACCAATGTTTACTGCTATACTCATATAGACGCAGAGCGTGAGCCCCATCGGTTCCGAAAGTCGATGAAACATATGCAAACCTTTCTTGAGGCGAAACCTCTTCATCCTTCATATAAGATTCTTTTAATCTAATTCTACCCAATTCATCAAATAGATTATCACGTGTATAATCCACCTTGATGCCGTGTACAACGTCATCCATATTTCTTTCCCTTATTGTGTTATATAATTATTGGCTAGAGGAAATACTTCCGCGATAACCTTAGCACATTCTAGTGCAACGAGTCTGTGTTCTTTTTGTGTGCCATTACCTGAGCGTAGTTGGATAAAGTGTATCCACGATCTCAGTGTACCATTCATATATAGGCGACTTACCGTGTTACCTTCCGGTAATACAGCTCTAGCCTGTTCTTTAGCTATGCCATTATCAATTGCCCATTGATAAGCATTCTTTGCTTCTTCAATGACTCGCTTTTGCATATTTTCCCATTGATAAGCAACAAATCTATCCTTATCTGTTTCTAAATTAAAGTCTACGCTGTTCTGTCGATTCTTGCTATCTTGGTAACGTGGCTCTCTTAGTACGAAATTCAGATCCTTGGTAGGATCTGCGTATCGTTGAGAGAATTCTTGAAAGGAAAAGCTGCGATGACGTAGCATCTGCCGTGCAATGTCTCGAGTAGTTTCTATCTCGAGACATGCTGAAACCATTTCGAGTGGAGACCAGTGTTGATGCTTAACCAAATAATTGATTAGCTTTTCTGATGTTTCTGTGTTGAATTGATTCGAAGGATTAGACACTCTAGCACAAAAAGCAATAAGTTCTTGCACATCATAAAGACCTTCAGATATCAATTCTTTAGAAGGTTTAGAAAAAGAAATTAGTTTAACTTGCACCGTATCTCCGTTTAATATAGTCACCTGGTTGATTATATATTAAACGCGTGATCTAGTACAATTTTTATTGTAAAATTCTATCTAACAAATTTACATGTGACAATAGATAACCAATTGCTATAGCGCCGCCCACGATCATCCATTTCCAACGCTCTAAAAGATCTACACGATCATTGATCGCATCAATTTTTTTCGACATTGCAGTATGTTGATCTGCGTCACTGCGTGCTAAAGCATCAATTTTATTGTCAATATGGTCTGTAATCTCGCGCGTCGTGGTAGTCACACGTGAGTGCAGTTCTTTGATGTCTTGCTTTACAGCGGCAACATCTTCTTTAACGCCTTCTACGTGTGCTTCCATTTTAGCAATTCTTTCTGACAATTCCATAATCATTACTTCTTATCTGGAACTTTCGTTCCTTCTAATTTATTATGGACTTTCATTTCCTTACAATTCTGCTTTACGTTGCCCTTGGCATCTTTAACAGGTTTGCCTTCTTTGTCTTTAACATCAACGCAAACTTTTGTTTTTTCAGCATCAGCATAAACTGCTGTTGACATACCAAACAATAAAGCGATGGATAATACTACTGATTTCATTTTTATTCCTTTTTAGTGAATTTTTCGGATGCTGTAAAACCTAAGCCCGCTATTACAATGTACATCATCGAATCAAAAATCTTTGAATCTATTGGGTGGCCATATACCATAGCAATGTACCCACCACCACACAATAAAAATGCGAGAAGCGTAACTACTCTTTTGCTAGAAACGGTATTGTTAGTACCGTCTGATAACACACTTAATATGAAATTCATTTATAACTCTGGTTGAAAGGCTGGAGCAGGTGCGGGTTTACCTCCGAAGCCTGTGACAATTTGAGGCTGAGATACGCTTCCAAAGCTATTTCCGCCTCCCATTGGTTGCGATCCAAAACTGTTTGTTGGCGTAGAAAAGCTAGATGTTGTAGAGAGGCCTGGTGTAGAGGATGTCGTTGGTGCATTTGGTGGTGGTCCTGAAACTACTGGTGGTTTATTAGCCGCATCAAGTGCTTTTGCTCTCAAGTCTTTATCGTTACCAGCCAACATAATACCAGATAAAGTACCAGTTAAAAATGTCGCAATTGGAATAATCAACTCAAAAAATTTCTGGTCAATAGGACTAATGGCATTCAATGGTTGTGTCACAAAGATTAACGAATATAGTACAACAAATACAATGCCAAATAACGTCAATGATAGACAAATGCCGATAAAGAATTTTAATCGAGCCATTAGTTGCTCTTCAGTATACATAATGTTGGGTTGATTATTTTCCACAGTTTGCTCCTTGTGATGTAGGCGCTGCCACACACGCTGGAGCGGCTGGCGTAAATGATTGTACAGGTGTTTGAGTTGGTCCATCTTTTGGGGGTCCTAATCTTGGGTCACGTTGACCTTTAAAAATGTGTTCGGGACATTCTCTTCGAACATCACATGTAGGCATTTTGCACATATCCTTATCCCAGTTTGCAGGATCCTGACATGGATAGCGGAATCTATCACCGCTGAATATTGCTAAGGTTAATGGCAATAACAGTAATAGAAACAACCATCTTACTAATTTAATATCGTTATGTTCAGACATATTACACTCCTAAAACGTGTAAGGCATGTTCATAATGTTTAATACGATCTTCAAGTCCAATGGTACCGCCGTTGATTCGTTTTGTCAATGTAACGATATCGCCTTTGTCGGCCCATTGATTTAAATTGTTTGTTTCCCAGAACCAGCAAGCTGATTGGGCTGCACCTTCAAATGTAGCCATGTACTCTGCGGCTTCTTCTACAGAAATTTGTAGTGATCCAGCAAAGAATGTATAATTATCTTTACCAGTCAATTGAATCAATCCACGACCACGATATCTGTAACCGTCTCCTGTTTCTGGAGCACCATTACCCATACGATTTGCATAAACTAAGTTTGCAATTGCTTCTTGTTTATTTGGTTTAGCCGCATATTCTGCTGCTATTGCATCAGTAGGAAAATACTTTGGAAAAATCTTTCTGAGAGTTGCTGCTTTGTAATTTAGATTTTCTTGTAGTGCAGTGAAACCACCAGATTCATGTGAACATTGCGCAATGAAAGCTGCAATGCGTTTTGGATTATTGATTTCGTAATCTGGTAGCAATTGTGAAAGCGCATGATGCCAATGCTCTACGTATGGATTTTTTGGCAATAGCTGCTTTAGTTGTTCTAATGTTAATTCCATGGCAATCCTTATTTGTTAAATACTTCATCATGTATCGCCTTTTGATCGTTGATCCATTTCACGAGTAAATCGTGTTTTGCCGCACAATCGTAGTAAAGCGAGTAGTTTTTAGTAACTGCTTTCAAAAATTCAGTTAATTGTTCTTCATTCTCATTAAGTTTATATAAATCGGGGCATTTCTCTGAAATTACTTCAGGAAGTTTTGGAAATTGGTGTTTGACTGGTGTAGCAGCACAACCAGTCAATAAAAATAAGCAAGCAATTAAACTATATTTCATTTCGGGGCCTTTGCTGCTTCATTATGTAGTGTAATCACTTCCTTTGGCAGTTTACAAACTTCATTATACTTAGTGATTTCACGATCTATATATCGAATTTGTTCTTCGCCTTTTTCGCGTATAACTTCTCGTTTCGTAATATATTTAGTAACTACTTCAGTGCTAACTTTCTCAGACTTAACTTGAGATTCGGCGTATTGTTTTTCTAGTTCAGCTACGCGATCTTTCCACTTCTGTTCATTTGCAATAACACCTGACATATAAACGCCAAGTGCGATCATTGCTACAGACGCTAACTGAATAGGAGTCTTGTAGATAAAGATCGCAGGAATAGGAATAAAGCGAAGAAAATAAGTTACAACCAAGCCTACTAAACCCATGCTTAGTATTGCGTAAAAAATCCAGTCAGGAAGTAATTGTAATACCCATAACATGTCTTATTCCATTATTTCTTAGAGTCGTTATCAAACTGCTTGAAAGTTGCTTTCATGATACCTTTGAAACGCTTATGGCCTAGATCATATTTTCCAGCTTTATCTGCAGCTGTAGCAGCCATACCAGCTTTTTCTTTGTAACGAGCTAATAAGTCAGAAGACAATTCATTAACTGATTCTTCTTCCACTGTTTTTTGCGAGTACATATAATCACATGCTGTTTGCACATAATCTTGTGCTAAAGTAATTTTAGATTGAACCCACTCAGGAAGATTATCGTTTTTACTTAATTGATCATGCAATTCTTGTGCATGGTAGATAATAGTACGTAGCTGTGCCATGACCATATCACCTTCTTGGTCATATTCACCAGCATCTTTAGCTTCTACTACAGCTTTCTTTTTTTCTTTCTTTTTAGCATCATCAGCTTTCTTTTGACGAGCTTGAATAGATTGATCGTATTTTGGTTCATCCATAGGTCTAAAGGATTCTTTAAATGTTTTCATTGTCCCACCTGTACGTTCTTTTTTCTACGAACCATGTAATCTGGAATTCCCACGATTCCAGATATAGGTTTATTCTTTTTTAACTTAATCGCAGCTTGATCTGTTGAAGTAGAAGTGCCTGTAGTATTTACTATAGCGCCATCTTCATGGAGTTTCATAAACTTTTCTATAAGAATCTCTTCTTCTACTAAAGTAATATTACTACCTTCTAGAAGATCGATTGTTTCTTGCAGTTCACCTTGAGTTATTTTTCTTCCATTGACATAAGACTCTTTGATAAGCCAATACGCTGCGACAAGACTCTTAAGTTTATTGTCACCACCAGGAAGTTTAGCAAGGATGCGCTTTAAAGAAAACACTAGTTTGTCGAGTTGAGTATAGGAATCTTTTTCATCTTCGGTTTTAAGATCGCGCGTCTTCTTAAGAGGCTTACCATCCTTATCGATGATCCCATATTTGTATGCTTGCGTTTTCTCGAATGGAGTAACGAGCATATACAAAATCTTAAAAGCTATAAGATTATTGATAATTCTACCAGCCATTAAAGTTTCCTTAAAGCTATTACTACATCTTTGTCTAAAACAATGTTAGACAACTTAATTCCACATTCTTCTATCTCGTCGGGCATTCTATTAAGATATACTAAAAAGGTGACTAATATAGGCCAGTCTTCTTCATCTATCTTTAAGAATAACATCTTGGTAAGAGCATCGCCAAACAAATTATAAAGAACTATAATATGATTGAGAATAAGTCTTTCTCTTAGTTCTGCACTGCTCTTATATCTTGAAAATAATTTCTTAAGATATAAGAGCCTTTTCAGATCTTCTTCAAATTCTTGTACACTATGGCACTGTGGATTATCATAGTGATGCATAGCATACAAGAGAAAATTACCATCATTCAATTTCATAATAAGTAGGGGCCGAAGCCCCTATAATTAGGTACCGAATGTTAATGTTGCTGCGTCGGAATTAACCTTAACTGCACCAGTTGTAGAAGATACTACTACACGATATTGAGAAGCGCTATCGGCAGAAACTTGTCCTGTTAAAGCAAGTGTAGCATTGGTTGCGCTAGCAACGTTAGCCCAGCGTGCTGTTGCGCTAGCACGCTTTTGCCATTGGTACGTTGGTGAACCTGTAGAAGAAGTTGCAGTAACTCCAAAGGTTGCTCCACCTGAGCTTGTTGTTTGATTAGCCGGTTGTACGCTAATAGTGATAGATACTTCTGTATCAGCGACGATAGTATCGTCAGCTGCATCACCTGATGTTGCATTAGCAACTGACATTGCAATTAGCAATTCAGATTTATAGCGTGATTCACCATTAGAACCTTTGTATTCATCAACTAACCACCAACCTGCGCCAAGGATACCTTTGCTTTTGTTAGTTGTTAGTAATGCTTCTTCTCTAGAAACGAATACTGCTTTTGCTTTGTCAGCTGTTGTCAAGTATTTTGGCTTGCTCTCAGTTGCGTCTGTGTTTCCCCATAGTGGCATGGTTTTTCTCCTTGAATTATTTGGTTAATTTGTTGATTGCTTGGTCGACGCCTTCACGACGCTTCCAAGATTTAGCTTTATACTTATCAGCAAGTGATGTAGAGGCTGCTTTCATTCCAGGGCTTCTTGCTTTCTTTGCCTGATTTTCAAAATCAGCTCCTATTTTACGAGTAATCGTAGAATCACGTGATGCTTTCTTAGCATAATCACCTAATGTCGTTTTGCTTAGTTCATCTAATTGCTCATATTGTTCCATGAAAGAATCAAATCCTTCTTCCATTATAGAGTCAAATGTTTCTTCATCTAATGCAATTAGGAACTCTACAGCCTCAGCGAACTTGTCTTTCTTTGGACGTCCTCTGCCGCGCTTTGGTTCATCCTTTGCTTTCTCAGCAGTATCATTATCGGCGAATCTGCGTGTTGCGACTACGCCTGTAGAAGTTTTCTTGATATCGTGACGAGCACCAGCACCAGTTACACGATCAGTATCAAATTTCTTTTTATACTCTGGTGTTCCTGGCCATAAAGCTTCGTCAACAGTGTCTTCTTTACGAAGAAGTTTGAAATCGTGCTTATCGAGCTTACCATTCTTATTCTTATCAAGCTTGTGCTGGGTGCCCTTGAGTTCTTCTTTCGTAGTGTGCTGTTCAATAAAAGATTTATATGATTTCTTTTCTTCCTTCATTTCTTCTTCTCCTTTGTTGAAGATGATTTTGTGAGCTTTTTGCTTGCGGCCCTTTTTGTCTAGTTTATAGTCATCGCTATCTTGTTCAGTCTCTTCATTGAAGTGACTATGAGCCACTGTTGTTTTTGTTGAAGAAGTCTTTGGGCGTGTTAAGTGAACTTTGTCACCTTCACGATGTGCATGAACATTACTATTAGTCTCATCTTTAAAAGAAGTCTTTTCGCCATCTTTTAATTTCTTAATAGCGCTTTGATGTTCTGGATGTAGAGGATATGATGTACTTGAACCATGATGTACAGTTACCATCTTACCCCAGCTATACTTATCTTTCTTGACAGTTACTGCTTCATCTAGTTCAATCTCTTCATTGGCTTTACGAAGAGCTTTCTGTATTGCGGGATGATCAGATAGACCGGGCTTTAGTTTATCCATAGCCTTAGTGGCACCTGTCATATTTCCACCAACATAACGTTTGTCATTAGCAATACCAATGCCCTGTTTGACATCCTTTTGAGTCATGCGTTTTTCTAAAATTTTTGTTATAACCGACATTTATACTCCTTTTAAGGATGCTGTTATCATCCATGCGTGTTTTTTATGCGTATCAATTCTTTCGGCAATGAAATTGGTCAAGCCTTGTTCATTAGCTGAAGATGCAAGCGCAAATGTTTTGTTGAGACAATCAATAACTTCGTTATTGTCTGTTGCTAAACTATTTAGCATATCTTTCACGGTATTGTCTACAATAGCTGTATTTTCAGTTAAAGTAGAATATGTATATAATTCTGTTAAGCTCCTTGGAGCATATGCTCCAAGCTTTCTAATATTTTCTGCAAATGGATCTATGGCGTCATATAAGTCAATGTAGAGATCGCCAAAGAAATCGTGATACTGGCTGAAGTGTATTCCTTCAACGTTCCAGTGAAAACCTTGTGTCTTATAATGCATTACAGCTGTATTCGCCAGACAGCTTTTAAGTGAATTCGTTAGTTCATTCATTTTCAATACCTATTATTTGGTGTACGTTTTGTGTGTTAAACGATCATTCTCTACTCTGCGTACTCTTGGTACTAGCTTCATAGCAATTCTATTTAGTACGGTTTTTCTTTTTTGAATTGTACGTTCAATTCTTTCCTTCTCTGCAACAGATAATGTACTTAGAGGTTTTCTTGCTAATCTTTGTTTCATTAGATTAACAGCAAGTCTACGTGCTCTATTATTAATTACCTTATTGCTGGAGCGCATATTTAGTGCAATCTTTTGTCTACGAGTGCGCTTAGCTTGCGTCTTTGCAAATCTCATTTTTGCTTTAATTCTTTCGCTACGGGAAAGAACTTCCATGATGACTTCTTCTTTAACGTCAATTATATGCTCTCCAGTTTCATCATCAATGATTGACAGTTCTTCATCATCATATGCCTCTAGATAATCATCATCAGTCATACTGCTTATCATATCATCAATGTCTTTATCTTGGAAACCAGATTCGCCTTCGCCAACATCAGCGCCAATATCTATATCATCTTCTGTACCAAGTGAAGCTTCACCTAGCTTGTATTTAATTTTCATTCTGCGGTGAGTATCTGTATTTCCGCTAAGCGATGAACCTACTTTAGTATGACCTTCTTTATCAGAATGTTCTGCTTCTTGATCAGACTCATTATCCTTTAAGGTATTCTTTGTAGCAACTTCTTCTGCTACTTTACCTGCTACTATTTTACGATCGTATTTGATTCCAGCATCAGTAGCCATCTGTAACATATTGCTAATGATAGACCATGCTTCTGGTGTAAGGCGCTTGTTTTTAATTGCACGCAATCCTTGATTGACCATGTTTTCTGGTCCGCTCTTTTCATCTACATCTGTTACTCCCAGTGATGATGCCACTATTCGAGCGACTTTAATTTTATCTGCTGGAGAGAATTTCATTTCTTGTAATCCCTGTTTGAATTGTTTGTCAGACATTTGAATATCCTGCGGCCACTTGCTTATTAATTCACCTTGTTCATTCTGAAGTAGCAAGTGGTTTGAACCGCGTTTAACTATCTTATATACCACGCCTTCAGACTCTACTATCTCATCAATATGAAATATCTCGCCAGCAAAATACTTTTCGCGAAGTTCATTAGTTTCAAACTTAACTTGTTCTTTTACTGCTTCTACGCCCATGCCTTCGCGAATCTCATTCATTAAACGCTTGCCGTCTAAATCAGTAAGTGTATGAGGTAAGCCTTTTTTGAAGGAAGTATAATCACCTTTCTTTGCAGCTTCTCTCATCTTAGTGCCTGACATACCTGAAGCAGTGTCAGCATCTGGATCACGTTCTCCAGCAGATACTACTTCTACCGTATCAAAGTTGAATACATCGCCGTTATACTTGTTAAGAAGTTTAGTATACTCTGGAACGCGATCAGAACCAGCGATCATTACTAGATTTTTATATTTTTTGGAAAGAAACTTTGCTGCTTCCATGAATGTTCTAATCTCTTCGCTTGCTGCAGCAAAGTTAGTCCTAGGAAACATTCTTTTAAGGTAATATACCTTACGATCTACTGGAAGTGGATTGGATTTTTTGTCATGAGTTCGTGATGCGAATATGACATGATCTGCCTTCTGCGCAGAGGCAATTCTTTTGACTGCATTGACTAGTAGTTCATGCCCTGTAGTAGGAGGTTGAAATCTACCAAATGCAAACACTACTTTTTTAGAGGGCAACTCTTTAACGAGTTGTCTATATTTTTTCATATGCTCCATCAATTATTAAACTGTACTACTTATTTATTCTTTTCGTGTTCTTGGTTATCAAAATCAGGTAACATCTTTGGAGTTACCGGTGACTCACCTGGAGTCATCTTCTTACGATGTAGGGTAAGTTTATCAGTGCCTTCATAACCAATGTTATTTTCTTCTTTTATACAAGAACCCGGAGCGCATGGCTTAGTTCCCGGCTTACGCTTGTAGTTTTTCCAACAATCGCAAGCTTCTTTAAAAAAATGTTTAAACGCTAACATTAGCAATTCCACTTTCTAAGAGCTTTATTAATTCTAGAATCAGGATCTTTGGCAGTCTTAGCAGAAGTTAACTTACTCTTCATACCACCCATTCTAGCACAGAAAGATTTACGACGATTTGCTGCTTTACTTCCGGACTTTAACTTTGAAGGTTTAGTAGTTACTGCTGTCTGAAGGTTACCACCTGTCTTACGATTATAAGCATCAACGCCCTTTTGCGTTAAACCACCTTCGGAAGACTTGTGACCTTTTTTATCAATAGCATACTCTAATAGTTCTTCATCAGAAATTTCTTCAAACTCTTCCCAGATGCTTTCTGGATCGATATTATTTCGTTCAGCGAGATCCATAACCAGTTCTTCAATTAGATCGAACTGTGTTT
>Ga0208975_1000142_pt1 | contig 37375 bp, 59 predicted proteins | sample GreLakmeER78MSRF_FD_187700 | JGI IMG/M metagenome (GOLD analysis project Ga0208975, IMG submission 187700) | Freshwater lentic microbial communities from great Laurentian Lakes, MI, USA - Great Lakes metaG ER78MSRF (SPAdes) | ecosystem: Environmental > Aquatic > Freshwater > Lake | place: Great...
TGTTCGTTTAGACCGTTTGAACGGATTAATATAAGTAGAGGCTGTTTTACTATATGAGTAACCCCCAGAGGGGTTACGAATACAGTTACAGATCTACTGTACAGATAGTCTATTATAATACGGGACAGGGCTATCTATAGTTAGGGACAAATGACTTTCAAGGCAGGAAAAGAGCACCATGCTGTGCTTGCTGTATCTGACGCTAAAGCCAAGGTACTAGCCTATGTGGCTACTGGAACTACGGTTCAAGCGGCTATGGCAGCAGTGGGCAAGAAGCCCGATACGGTTCGCATTTGGTTAATGCGGGATCCAATCTTTGCTAGTGATCTAGCCAAGGCAAAAGAAGATGGCGCCAAGCAATCCTTTGATGCGCTAGGGCTAAAGAAAGAATCTATCTCCTTTGCCGATTTTTCTAAGACCTTTCTAGACCAGACAGTCTTCCCCCATCATCAAGACTGGGTGGATCTGCTGGAGGGACGGGAGCCTAGTTGGCTCCATAAGAACATGAAGTATGACCCGGGTGGGGCTTCTCGAATACTCCTAAATGTACCCCCCGAACATGCCAAGTCTACTGTCATCACGATTAACTACTCAACTTACCGCATCGCCCTCGACCCTAACGTACGCATCATTGTCGTATCTAAAACCTTGGTCAAGGCACGCGAGTTCGTGTACGCAATCAAGCAACGCCTATCACATCCACGCTGGCTAAAACTACAGACCGCATACGGTCCACAGGGCGGCTGGAAAGATGATGCGGATACTTGGCGGACTGACACGGTTTACCTCGGAGGCGATGCGCGTAATTCCTCGGAGAAAGACCCTACCCTCCAAGCCCTAGGTATGGGTGGTCAGATCTATGGCGCACGTGCCGATCTAATCATTCTTGATGACGTTATAACAACTGCCAACGCCCATGAGTGGGAGAAGCAGATTGACTGGCTACAAAAAGAAGTTATTACCCGTTTGGGTAAGAATGGTAAACTGTTAGTAGTAGGGACGCGAATAGCAGCAAATGACTTCTACAGAGAACTCAGAGAACCACGGCATTGGTCCAACGGCAAGAGCCCTTTTACTTATATGGGTATGCCTGCTGTATTGGAATATGCGGAAAAGCCCGAAGACTGGGTTACGCTCTGGTCAGAGTCGGACACACCGTGGGATGGCGATACTGACACTCCTAAGGAAAACGGCTTCTACCCCAAGTGGGACGGACCGACATTATTCAAACGTAGGTCAGAAGTCGCATCCTCAACATGGGCACTCGTCTACCAACAAGAAGACATCCAAGAAGACTCCATCTTTCCTCCAGCACTTGTTCAAGGAAGTACGAACAGTGCTAGACGAATCGGTCTTTTAAAGGAAGGTAGGGCTGGCTGTCCTAACAAAGTTAACGGCTATACTATTATTGGTTTTGATCCTGCTATGGGCGGTCACGCTGCTTGGGTAGTTCTTTGTTATAACCGTGCGGATGGCAAAATATATATTCTTGACTGCATAAACATGGCAGATCCAACACCACAAAAAATTAGACAGACTATAGAAGAATTAACCATTAAGTACTCTCCACAAGAGTTCCGAGTGGAAATTAACGCCCATCAGAAAGCCTACTCACTTGACAGCGAACTACGAAACTGGCTTGCTTCTTACGGCGTACGGCTTGATGCACACCATACAAACCAAAATAAATGGGATACAGCCTATGGCGTTGCGTCAATGTCTACCCTCCTTGGGACAATTAGAGGCGAGAAGCATGATGGCAATAACCTACTTGAGTTCCCATCAAGTGAATCCTCAGAAGGAATCAAAGCCTTAATAGTTCAACTATTAACTTGGAAGCCTGATACTAGAGGTAAGACTGACTGCGTTATGGCTTTGTGGTTTGCAGTATTACGGGCTAGAGAGTTTATTCAGCAACATAGCAACCTTGCTTCTTTTGCTAGTAATCGTTGGGCTACTAGAGCGCAAACAGAAAAACGATATTCAGTTAACCTTGATGATGCGATTGCTGATCAATGGACAGATATATATGGATAGGAAGTAAATGGCATTATCAATAGATCAAGTATCTGCACGGATCGCATCGCTGCGCCAACGTGCTCGCTTGCAAACCTCACGTCAACAAGACGTTCTTGCTGTGCGTCAAGGTCGTATTGCTGAAGTCTATCCAACATTTTTCCCTGAAGGAATAGATCAAAACGTAGTTGCTAACTTTATTGATATTGTTGCACGGGATCTATCTGAAGTTATGGCTCCGCTTCCTGCCATTAACTGTTCTGCTGCTAATCAAGTTTCTGATCGTGCTCGTCAATTTGCAGATAAGCGTACTCGTATTGCTTCTAACTATTTTGCAAATTCAGATCTACAAGTACAAATGTACGCTGGTGCGGACATGTACATTACATATGGTTTCCTCCCGTTCTGCATAGAATTGGATGAAGAAGCAAAAATACCACGTATTCGTATAGAAAACCCAATGGGTGCTTTCCCAGAGTTTGATCGCTATGGACGTTGTATTGCTTTTGCTAAAGTATATAAATTAACACTAGGTGAGTTAGTGTCGCAATTCCCAGAATTTGAAATAAGCATTCTTGGAAAAGACAGATACGAACAAAACTTGAGTGCTCAAGTTGAAATGGTTCGTTATTACGATAAAGAACAATCTCTAATCTATTTACCAGAAAGAAATAATCTTGTGCTTTCACAAGCAAAGAATCCTCTTGGTAAAATGATGGTTATTGTTGCTAAGCGTCCAACTGTTGATGGTGAGATGCGTGGACAATTTGATGATGTACTAGGTATCCAACTGCTTCGTAATAGGTTTGCATTACTTGCAATGGAAGCAGCAGAGAAATCAGTACAAGCACCAATTGTTGTTCCGCAAGATGTTCAAGAAATGCAGTTTGGTGGGGACGGAATTATCCGTACTAACAATCCTGCTGGTGTACGCCGTGTAGAATTAAGTATTCCTCAAGGTGCATTTACCGAACAACAAATTCTTAATCAAGAATTGCGTGTAGGTACACGGTACCCTGAAGCACGAACTGGTAATACTGATGCTTCAGTTATTACTGGTCAAGGTGTTCAAGCACTTATGGGTGGCTTTGATACGCAGATTAAATCTGCTCAGGCTATCTTTGCTTCTACCTTTAAACAAATTATTTCTCTTTGTTTTGAAGTTGATGAGATGTTCTTTAATGAACAAAAAACAATTCGTGGCGTAGATGCTGGTTCTCCATTTAGTGTTGACTACTTACCAAGCAAAGATATTAAGGGCGACTACTCAGCAGATGTTCGTTATGGCATGCTTGCTGGTCTTAATCCTGCACAAGGTCTTATTTTTATGCTGCAGGCTCTTGGTGGTAAATTAATTTCTAAAGACTTGGCTATGCGTGAACTACCATTTGGAGTTAACGTAACACAAGAACAAGAAAAAATAGAAGTTGAAGAAATGCGTAATGGACTTGTTGGTGCATTACAAGCATATTCACAAGCAATACCACAGATGGCTGCTTCGGGACAAGATCCAACTCAGGTTATACAAAGAATTGCTGATGTAATTAAAGCAAGGCAAAAAGGCAAAGCAATCGAAGATGTGATCGAGGAAGTCTTTGCACCACAAGTTCCTCCTGCTGGGCTGGCACAGCCGGTTGAGCCGTCGTCCCCCGCTCCCGGTGAACCTCCAGCAGGAGGTCCAACCCCACAAGCAGGTCCACTTCAAGGTGGAGCACCACCAGATATGCAAACTTTACTATCTAGTCTTTCGTCTTCTGGTGTTGGCACAGCAAGTGCAAGAACTAATTTAACTAGGAGATAAAATGAGTGGGGACACATTTAAGCAACAACTAGATAAAGCAGTAGAACTACTTGCTAAAGAAGATCCCGATGGTGGAAACCAGATCTGTACTAACTGGATTCTTATTACCGAATGGGCAGATTTTGAAGGTACAAGATATTTACAAACTAAAGTAAGTGATGCTATGACACCATGGCTTGCTTACGGAATGATTAATTCTGCAGAAGAATATAATTATGATTTTGATAAACAAGAAGAAGAAGAAGAATTTGATGGAGAGGATGACGAATGAGTATGAGTTCAATGGGCGGATATCGTCAACCAGAAAACCCAGCACCAGCATCAGGTCCGGGTGCGCTATCACAACGTACTGATGGCGGAGCAACCGAAGGCATGAGCCAACCTGAACAAAGTTATACTGGATTTGCATATGGAAAAAACAAAGCAGTTAATGATCAGCAAGGTGGAGCACCTTTAGCAGGTTCTCCAATCCAACCACCAGTAGCATTATCTGTACCAACTGAATTTCCAAACGAACCTGACTCATATGGTGCAAATTGGGGTGAAGGTCCCGGAGTAGACACCTCTATGATTTCTATGGTTCAACCAGAAAATCCAATTAATACAATTTATCGAATGATGCAATTTGATCAGACTGGACAGTATCAGGCTATTTACAATAGAATGAATATGGAATAATGCCACTTAATCCACCTGATCGCACTCTTATGAATGCTAACCCAAAGATGTATGCGGCTACCCTTGCTGGCAGCCCTACTCCTGAAGAACAAAGAATTACTGATAACCTTCAGCATCTGTTAGCAAAAGACCAATCATTTGCAAGAATGTCTGATTTAGGAAAAGCAAAAAATCAGTTTGCTAAACTTGATGTAGATATTCAAAAGGGATTAATGTTTCTTAATCCTAATGCAGAGTACCAACAAAAACCTAAAACTGTTGGTGATGTTTTTAGAGAAGCCGTTATAGAAACAGTAAAGTCACCTTTTAGAACTGTTGTTAAGGCTGCTGACCTTTACGGCAAAGCAACAAAATTACAATACAAAATGGCACGTGGTTTTTTAGATACAGGTAAAACTGACAAACAAGCATTTACTGATATATTAAATAAACAAACATGGATAGATGGATTTGAAGGACATAACCAATGGGATCAAGTAGCCTCTAAACGGTTACAAGAAAAACATGGTACGGCTATGTCTGTTCTTGCAAAAGGATTAATTGACGGAAAAACTCCGGGAACTATTCTTCGTGAATATGGTCCTTTAGATTCTGAAATGGCAAATGCTATTAAAGAGTTTGCTGACCAATCTCCTAAATATAAAAATGCTTTTGCAGAATATCAGGCTTATCAAATTAACCCCGGTAATGATTTTACTAACTGGGCAAACCGTAATCATCCACCTAAAGATGGTGGCGTGTGGGGTGGCGTAATACCTTTGTTACTAGGTGCTGCTACATTTGGTGGCGGCGAAGTTACAATAAGCAAAGATAAACAAAAATGGTTAGTAGCAAATCCTAATCCACTTAGTACGGAAAGTTATGTTTCTCCTTCTGGTGGTATTAATGCTGCTTATACTATAGCCGTTGATCCAATGACATGGCTTACTGGTGGTTCATCTAAAGCAATTCTTAAAGCAGAAAAACTTGCTGAAGATTTTACAAACGCTGCTAAATCTGGTGTATTGCCTAAACAAAGAGTTGCAGATTTATTTGCTATTCCTGAAGTTAGTGCTTACCATGAAAAATTAGCACCTGTTATTAATGAATTACGTAGAGGATTTGCTGAAAAAGATGTTGCAATTGTAGCAGCAGCCAAACAAAAAATTAAAACAAATTTTAGTCGTTATGATAATGCTCAAGTACAAGATGAATTAGTTAGAGCAAGAGTGCTTGATGATAATGAAAAACTAGTACCTGTTACTGATTTAAATACAATGCAAAAATTTTTTGAAATGGGTGAACACACTAACTACCTTATTAGTGGTCGTACAGATAATTTAATGTATTATACCGAACACCATGTTGCACTTGAAACAAGAACTCGTAAAATGACTGACGGTTTTCGTGCAGCAATGGATCAAGTAATGTTTGGTTATGAACCACGTGCGAGAGATGTTATTAAACCTATTCCACAAAAAGCACTCAAGAAGTTTGCTGACTTTGAAAAATATCTTGATGAACTACCCGGCATTTCAATGGTTGCTAAAGATGACAAAGTTCTTAAATATCTTGGTGTAAACCAACGTAATTTTTTAAAAGCAGCAAAAGCCAGTTTTGGCATCATGCCAAAAAATGTGCAAATCTTTACTGCAGATGAACTAGTATTAAAATCAATTGATGACTTTAGAAACTACACTCGCTTAATTGTTGGTGACAAAACACAAGCAAATCTTTTGGCTGCTCGCTATTTAATGCTTGATGCAGATGATAGATTTAATATGCTGTATAGTTTAGATAAATTATACCATGCAAAAATTGGTTTGCTTTCAGTACCAGAAGGTGTAAACAAATCTAGGGCTATCTTAGAAGCAAAGTATGCACCTGTTAAAGGCATGGGTCCTGTTACAGATATTGTTACCCCTGCGCATTTAGCAAGTCATGCAGAAATTGCCATTCCTGCTGGAATGAGCCAGATTCTTCATGCTACTAAAGGCGTTTCTATGCCTGATTTTAATGATCTTGTAAATGTGGTGCATAATACTGATGGTGTTAACAACAGACTTAGCAATTATCTTGGGTTAAATGGTTCAATCCATGAAGCAATAATGTCCGGTTGGTCATTACTTTTGCTTTATCCTAAAATTGCAGTTAAAGGTGCAGTAGATGAAGCCACTGTTGGCTTTATGGTTCAACATCCTCGTTCTATCTATGACTTTTTTAATGGCAAAGGTCGCCAAATGTCCCGCACTGTTGCTGGATACACTGGTAGTAACAAGTCAATGGGACCAGTAAAAAGCAAAATGCTTAGTTGGGCTGGCAAAAACCCTACTGAATACGTTTCAGCCGCAACACGCAAGCAAATGGGTGAATTAATAGAGCAAGATGTTAGTTACACATTACCTAATGGTAAATTAATATCTAGAACTGAACTTGTTTCACCTGAAGAATACTTTGGTAAATCAGTTGAAGAACGTGTTGCAAATATTAACATTGCAAAGTATGCTGGAAAACTTACTGAAGAAGAAAAAACATATTTAGGCACACATTTAATTAATAATTCACATGCTCTTGATGGCATGGTACGTTCTACTGTAGCAGCAGCACTAGGTAATACTGTGGTTGATGGCACTCTTGCTGCTCAAATTGTTGGTAAGAGTAAATTAACAGAAGCAGCAGAAGAGTGGGGAAGAAAAAGCCTAGGCAAGTTTATAACTGACGAGCAAAACCTTCTTCTTAATTCTAGTCGTACTCAAATACATTATGATTCTTTCTACAAATATTTTGGTAAAAATATCTGGACTGCTCCTACTGGAACAGTTGTAGATTTTGGTGATATCTTTATTAAACATAATGCTTTACGCACAACCAAAGATGGCGAAGCCTATGTTGCTGAAGTTTTAACTAAATTAGGGTTAACTAAAAATAGAGATGGTGCATGGCAAGCCTTTAGCCCCGGAGATAAAGCAACAGTTAAAAGTTTTATTGGTGAATACAGACAAGCAGTTGAGTTGCGTGACTCTGGCAAAAATGCTGGAGAAATAGCCGAAGGTATTGTCCGTAAAAGCATGGCAGAACTTTATACTATTTTTCATGGCGATCACCTTGGCTTCAATGAGAAGTTACTTGATGGTTTAAAAAAGAGAGCACAACTTGCAGAAGAAAAAATTGCTGCAAGAAATGATTTCCGTGCATCTGATTCTTACCTTAGAGAATATGCCGGAGCACCTGAACTTAAACAAAGTGCAAAACAATTAAAAGAACGTGCAAAGTATGAAGAAGCAGTAAGAAGTAATTCTTACCATGTGCGTAATACCCCATATGCTGATTTTGAAATACTTGCAAAAGATCATCCTATTAAGGGACAACTTAAAAGTGACTTGGACTTTCCTGAATTAGTAACAAGTGCCGAAAGTTGGTACTCTAAAATAAGAAGAGTTGCTTGGGATCAAATGGACCGGCAATTAACCGACCTCTATAGGTCTGATGCATTTATGATAAAGTTAATAGAACAACGCAAAAGAATGGCAGCAGACGAAAAACAACACGTTGATGATTTAATGGGTCAAGGTATGAGTTATGATGCTGCTAAAGTACAGGCTGATCTTACTTTTGATAACAAAGCAACAGAAAATGCTGCTGATGAGTTAATGAAGTATGCAGATAATCCTGATGTACGTACTCAGTTAGCATGGAACTTGCGTACTATTGGACGTTTCTATAGAGCAACAGAAGACTACACTCGCCGTCTAACTCGTTATTTAGTAGCACACCCAGATAAAGTATTCTACCGTACTTCTCAAGTTAACCAAGGTATGAATGGTTCTGGTATGGTTTATACAGATAACAATAACACTTCATATGTTTTAATTCCTAATGATGGTATTATCTGGCGATTGGCAGCACCTGTATTTGCTTCTCTTATGAATCCGGGATATGCTGTTTGGCAGGCAGGACATGGTAACTGGGATTTCTTTAAGCAACCAGCATGGAATCAAGCAACATTAAAGATTTCTTTACTAAACCCTTCTTATACCGAAGGTTCTGGTATGCCTACACTAACTGGTTCTACTATGGCAATGCCAGTACTTGCTGCAAAACAAATACTTAACTTAGCAGGCAGGGATCTTAACAAACCTGAGTTAGTTAAACTTGGAGAGAACTTAGACAACTGGTTGCTTGGAGAACAAAGTGACAATACTTCTTGGGCAAGAGCACTCTTTCCACCTGTATTAAATAATTTATGGAACTTGCATCAAACAGATCATAAGACTGGTATTGAAGCAACTACTCTTTATCAAGCAGCGGCTTACTTGCAGTCTAATCCAGCAACAGCATTAAAGCAAGAAGATTCTCAAAACAGAGAAAAACTTAACGATTACTATGATCGTTTACGTTTAGCAGCACACAATATAGTTGCTATAAAAATGATATTTAATACTATATCTCCTGCACCTATTGGTAGCACTGAGCCAAACATACCACCTGAATTACGCAGGGCTGGCATAGTTGGATTAAGTCAAGAGTTTAGTGACATACTTAGGGCTGTAATAGATGTTAACTCTCAGTATGGATATAACCTTGAAGACCCTATAGGCACTGCAGTCCAGATGTTTATTGGTAGCAATCCTGACAAACTTATTTGGACAGTTGGAAAGAATACTCAGGCTGCAAAACAAGTAGTTAACTATACTAAAGAAACAAAAAACTGGGCTATAGCAAATAACAAAATGCTTACTGACTATGCTGAAACTGGTGTTGGTTGGGTATTTGCACCTAATGTTGGCAAGTATGATCCTGCCGTAGCAAACTTTCTTGCAGCATCTGACCTTGTAACTGGTAAAGATAATCCTTTTGAAATGAATGGTGCTGGATTAAAGAGATACTTGCAAGAGATTTCTGTTGTTAAGGCTCGTCAAGATTTCTACAATGTTGACAGAGAAGTACAGCAGTTATTAACTGATCCTAATAACCTTGAACGTAATAGAGCAGACTATCGTGCTGAACTATTAGCAAGGGCTAGGGTAGCAAAAGATGCTATTAAAATAGCAAATCCTTTATTTAAGGAAACACAGGGTACTGAAAATGTTACACCAAGAGATCAGATGTATAGAAGATATAATGAGTTTTCACAATTAGTACAGAGTAAAGAGTATGCATCTCTATTACCTGAAGGTCCAAAACGTAAGTTTATAGATCAAATACTTCCTCTTGCTAATAGAGTTATTGATGTATTAGAAGATCCTAATATCCGTTCTCAGTTTAACGGACAGCAATTAGTAGATGATGAATTAAAGACTGGATTGAATAACCTAAAGAAATACTCTGCAGGAAATCCTATTTTAACTCAAGCCTTTGAAACAATTATTAAACCTTTGATAAACGACATTTATGTAACTCCAACTAGAGTGATGGGTAAATAAACTGTGGCACCTAAAGATCCCTATGCACCTGCCAAAGCAGCAGAGCAAAAATTAAAAGCAAATGCTATGGTAACTCCACAACCCACTCCAACACGTGATACAAAGATTGAACCTAAACCTGCTGGCAAAGTTAAATCATCTTTGAAGGAAATTCCAGTAGGTGTTTCAAGTGATTATAAAAAGTTTATTGATGGCAGTATTGTTCTTAACTCTGGTAGTTCAACTGGTGGAGTTCAGAGTGCTCCTTACGTTTCTGCAGCAACTGATGCTGGTAATCAACCTAAAGCATGGGCTATTTTAGCATCACCAGATGGCTCGGGTTACATGACTCAAAGCCTTGATGCAGCAGTACAAGAATATATGGGAAGAATCCCACGTGATGCAGATAGTATTGCTTATTACAAGAAGCAATTGCAATCATATTATCCAACTGCTAAGGGTTTCCAAAGGTCAATGTCTGCTGGACCTATAACAGATAAAGATGTTGATTTTCAAGGTGCAATTAAAAATGCTTTAAGCCAGATTTCTGTTGATAACTTTAATACAGGTGCAGTAAACGCTAACTCTGAAACCCCAACTGCTTTGTATAGTTTTGATAGTTGGGTAAATACACGTGTTCCTATGCCAAGCAGAACTACTGATAGTTCTAGAAGTAGTGGATTAACTACTAAGGAAGATGCAATTGCCGAGTTCCGCCGTACTGTTCAACAGTATGTTGGCGATCCTAAATTAGTAGATAAAGTAGATGCTCTTGCTGAAGCCTATTGGGATAAACTTCATAATGCAGAATTAAAACGCACAAGTTATTCTACTTCTACTAGAGATCCAATAACAGGTAATACTGTTAGTGGAGGTGTTAGTTACGCTCAATTAACAGAACAAGATCGTATTGAAATGCGCCTTGGACTTATCAATAAAGGCGACAAGGCTGCTAAGAGTGCTGGCATTACTAGGGCAACACAGGAGCAACTTCAAGATGCAGGTGGTTTAATTGGTAATGTATATACTACATTAAATGAACATGCTGCAGATATGGGTATTCAATTAACACATATAGATTTGCTTAAAAAAACAAATGAAGTTTTAAAGCCGGGTGGTGGAACTCCGGGTGTTAGTGCAGAGGCATTAAATACTGGTGTTCAACAAGCAAAAAATAGTATTACACAAGCAGCAAAAATACACTTTAAAAATCTTGCACCTTACATTGATAACGGCTTAAAGGTTAGCGATATCAGTTCTAACTTTCAACGCATAAAAGAAAAAGAATTAGAACTAGGTAATAACACTGTAGATATTTATGATACAGATGTACAGAATGCTATACGTGATGAGAAAGGGATTATGTCCCCTAATGATTTCACATTAAATGTACGCAAGAATCCTAACTGGAGATTTACTGCAGCAGCAAATGAAGGCGCTTCTTCTTTTATTAATACAATCCTTAAAACTTGGGGGAAGATCTAATGGCAGTTAAACGAAAGGTAGATCCTTTAAATTATTTAGGTATTCCTAATTTTAAACCGGGTCAAACACCTAACTTTAAACCCGATCAAATGCAGTCAACACCTCGCCCATCAGATACTGCTCAAAACTGGTCAGAAAATATGGACTCACAAACACCTAGCCAGATGATGAATCCTGTACCAACAGGTTTAGATCAGTATGGAAATACTCTGTTTGGTTCAGATACTGCAGAATCCGGCACACCTTATAGCCCAACAACTACATCTACGGAAAAACCTAAAGCAAAAACAAAAGAAGAGTATGATGTTGAACAAGCAAAAATAGCACAAGACATAAAAGATTTAAATACAAAGCGGGATGCTTTTGCAAGAATAACTGCAATCTTTACTGATAATAATTTTGCACCTGATGAAATTGCTGAATTAGAAAAGTTTGTAGCAAATAGTATTATGGATCCTAAGATGGGTCCAGAGCAAGCAATGCTTGCTATGCGTGAATTACCTGCTTATCAAAAAAGATTTGCTGGTAATAAACAACGTACTACTAAAGGACTTAACGCTTTAAGCGAAGATGCTTATCTAGCACAAGAAGATGCTTTTACTCAGTACCTTGCTGCTGCAGGACAGGCTAGTATGGGAACTAGAGAGCGATATGCAACTCTTATTGGTAATGCTGTAGCACCTGCTGAGGTAGGTAGACGTGTAAATCTTGCAATAGATAATGTTAAAAATGCAGATCCTCTAATGATGCAACAAATAAAACTTTATTATCCACAAATTACTGATGATAAATTAGTATCTTACTTTTTAGATCCTACTCAATCTCTTGCTGAATTAAACAAGCAAGTAAAAACTACACAGTTAGGTGTTGCAGCATTAGGACTTGGTAAAGGATATGACTCAAGCCTTACACGTGCCGCTGCTTTATACGCACAAGTTGGTGATGTAGGTGCTGCTACTGCTAAAGAAACTTACCAAACAATTGGTGAAGCATTAAAACCTACTGAGAACTTAAGTAACATTTATAAAGAAACTAATATAACATATGGGCAAACTGAAGCCGAAGCAGAGTTCTTTAATAAAAATCTTAAAGCGCAAGAAGATCGTAAGCGATTAAAATCATTACAACGTGCTTCATTTCAAGCAGATCCGGGTATGGGTAAAGGCGCTTTATCTTCACCTATATCAATATAGAATCCTAATGGACCGACCAGCCCCATTAGCGTATAAGACTGGTAGTAAGAGCCAGACCAATTCCCCGATTGGAACCTGTGGCTTGCGAACTAACGAATAGAAAGGGTGGGTTGCTATGAGCAACAACTACTGGGATGATGACGAAGACGACCAAGATACCGACAATGAGGCGCAGATGGATGGAAGTGACTTATTAAAAAAGTTACGGAAAGCCAAGCGTTCTGATGAGAAGCGTATCAAGGAACTCACTGAGCAACTTGAGAATCTATCCAAGTCGCAGCGTGAGCGTGTAGTCAAAGAGGTCCTAGAAAAGAAGGGCGTCAATCCAAAAGCACAGCGTTTAATCCTTAAAGATCTAGAAGACATTAGTGAAGAGTCAGTTAATAACTGGCTTGAAGATAATGGCGATCTATTTGGATTAACATCGTCTGAGGCTTCAGAAGAGAAACAACTTAACATTGCAGCCTTACGGCAGCAAGATGCTGTTACTCAAATAGGTTCGACCCCTGAACGTGCCGATGATTTAGAATCAAAGATTTCTAATGCACAATCTGCAGATGAGATCCTTAATATTCTTAGGGCACAATAATACTTAATCCATAGTAATACCAATCACCTTGGAGGTGACGAACAATGGCTAATGCATTTACAAGCACAGGCTCCGCCACACTTGGCGGCACATCTGGCAGTGCAGGTCTTGTCCAGAAAGCGTATGATCGCTTATTGGAGTTTGCTCTCCGCTCTGAACCCCTAATTCGTTCAGTCGCAGATAAAACACCTGCCCGTCAATCAATCCCCGGTTCAACAGTTGTTCTACAACGCTATGTTGACTTGGCTGCAAACACTACCGCTCTCTCAGAAACAACTGATCCAGATGCAGTAGCACTATCTACACCAACTCCGATTTCTATCACTCTTGCTGAGTACGGAAACTCTGTATTGGTAACTCGCGCATTGGAACTCTTCAGCCTTGCTGATGTTGATCCAGCAGTCGCAAACATTATCGCTTTCAACCTAGCAGATTCTATTGATGCTGTAGCAATGGAAACATTGCGTGGCGGAACCTACAAACTATTTGGTGGTTCAGCAACATCAACAGCAACAGTTGCTGCTTCTTCAACACTTGACTCAGCAGACATCCGTAAGGCTGTTGCTAAGTTACGTTCCAATAAGGCTATTGGACGCAAGGGTTCACTATACTGGGCTGGAATCCACCCAGAAGTATCACACGACCTACGTGCCGAGTCCTCTTCAGGACAAGGCTGGTTGCTACCTAACCAATACGGTTCTTCACAGGATCGCATTTGGGCAGGAGAAATCGGTAACTACGAAGGTGCATACTATGTTGAATCAGCACGTATGTACAACTCAAAGTCAGGTGCCGATCAAACAGCACTAGCAACTGCATCTGCAGTTAGCGGTGCTTCAGGTGCGTTTACAATCGTAGCAGCCAACGCTGCTTTCGGTGGACGTGCTGAAGTTGGAGATAAGATCTCTGGTACTAACGTAGGTTCTTCTGCAAAGATCACTGCTATCTCTGTTGGTGAAACTAACACTACATTCACTGTAGATGTTGCTAACTCAGGTACCGTTGGAACTAATACTCTAACTGTAACCCCAGTAACACGTGTATACAACACAATTGTATGCGGACAGCAAGCAATGGCGCAAGCCGTAGCCGAAGAGCCACACGTAGTTATCGGACCAGTAGTTGACAAGTTGATGCGTCACCGCCCAATGGGTTGGTATGGCGTTCTTGGCTTTGCTCGCTACCGTGAAGAAGCACTGTATCGAATCGAAACCGGTTCATCAATCGGCGCTCTTTAGTAGTAACGGGGGGTGGGGCTTAACGCCCTGCCCCCTCTTTAAATGGAGGACAACATGGCAACATATGTTTTTGAAACACCAATAGTTAGAGAAGGACCTTCGGGTGGACACCGTTTATTTGAATTTTATAAATTAAATGTTGGCATTAGTATTGTTAAAGATAATGGGACATACAGACAAGTTCGATATTTAACAGATGAAGATTTAAGAAGTTATCAAGAAGTTTACCTAGGTGGTAATAAACATGTAGTTGATGAGGCTACTAGAGCAGCATTGATTGCTGGCGATGTTGATGTTACTGCAGATAATTTTACAGAACAATGAGTTTACATCAGAAAGATCATCCAGTATTTATAGAAGGATGTTTCGGATGCAAGATTTCTACTTTGGCAATAGGCAAGGGAGATGCTAGTAGTGATGCCGCAATGCCAAAGCGTAAGTGGGAAGGCGAGTTACAAAGATATAGAGATGCACGCAAGCAAGGTATTCAGCCAGCAGGAACTACTATGAATAAAATAATTGCTGCAGAAAAAGCATCAGAGAATTTGGGTAGGGCTTACAATGCTGAGAAGGACCCAAATGCAAAACATATAAATAAAAAAACCGCAACCGTCATGAACCAACTAGGAGTATAACATGCCACAAGTAGGAAAAAAGAAGTTTCCATATACCGCTAAAGGTAAGGCTGCTGCCAAGAAGGCTGCTTACAAAGCAGGAGAAAAAATGGAATCAAAGTCAATGAAGGCTAAAGAAACCAAAATGGGTATGAGCATGAAGAAGATGGGCAAGAAGAAATAATGTCAGATCGCAAATCAGCAACTGATCGTTCTAAAATGAATCCTGTTTACAAACCTGTTGGCTATTTTGGCAACGTTGTAAAAGAAGGAAAAGAATTTGCCAGAGCGATAGTAAATACTCAAACTGCTGGCAACAAAGAAAAGTCACCAACAAAAGAAACAAAAATGCAGTCTAAAAGTTGGAAAGAATACGATAGTGCTTTTGGTCAACTTGGTGGAGCAATTCTACAAGGAAGACGTTACAAAGACTAATGACTCAAGCATGGACACGTAAAGAAGGTAAGAATCCTAAAGGTGGGTTAAACGCTAAGGGACGTGCATCTTATACTAAGGGCACTCTAAAGCCTCCAGTTAAATCTGGTGATAACCCACGCAGGGCTTCATTCTTAGCCCGTATGGGCGGAATGCCGGGTCCTGAGCGCAAACCTAACGGTGATCCAACACGATTGTTGTTATCACTACAAGCATGGGGTGCTAGTTCAAAAGCAGATGCTAAGAAAAAGGCTGCTGCTATATCGAAAAGGAATAAAAGTAAGTAATGCCAAAGCCAAAATCTAAAGTTAATGCTGCTGGTAATTATACCAAACCTACTATGCGTGCAACTTTATTTAAAAAGATCAAGGCTGGCTCTAAAGGTGGAGATCCCGGAGAGTGGTCTGCTCGTAAAGCACAACTACTTGCTGTTGAATATAAGAAAAAAGGTGGAGGTTACAAGTAATGGCACTTGCTAAACCTCAGAAATCTTTAAAGGATTGGACTGCACAGAAGTGGAAAACTTCTGATGGCAAACCATCTAAAGGCAAGAAAAGATATTTACCAGAAGCAGCATGGGCATCTTTAACTCCTGCTGAAAAGGCTGCAACCAATAAGGCTAAAGCAGCAGGAAATGCTAAAGGCAAACAGTTTGTTAAACAACCTAAAGCAGTAGCCAAAAAAACATCTAAGTATAGATAAGGTAACATTAAATGACAGCAACTTTATTAGATATGATCAATGAAGTATCTATGAATCTATCTGGCTATACACTTATACAAGATCGTGCTACTTACATTACAAGTGATGTTGCCAATACTGCTTCTACTATTGCAGCACCTATCGTATTGAGTCTTGCATCTAGCGATAACCTAGGTAAAGGTGTTGTTGAAATTAATGAAGAATTATTCTGGGTAGATAACTATGACCGACTTGGTAATACTGCAACTATCTCGCCTTATGGTAGAGGATATCTAGGTACTACCCGTGCTGCTCATACAGCCGGTGACAAAGTAACTATATCGCCAATCTTCCCACGCTTTGCTATCAAGCGAGCAATTAATGACACTATTAGCGCAATTGGTTCATCCATCTTTGCTGCTGACACAACTACAATTACATACAGCACAGCCGTTTCTGCTTACAGACTACCTGCTACTGGTGATAGTTTAGATATTCGTAATATTCTTTCTGTTGCTTATCAATCTATAGGTCCTAGTAAAGAATGGATTCCTATTAGAAACTGGCGTTTTGATGGTAACGCTAACTCTACTGCATTTACAAGTGAACAAACTATTTCCATCTATGATGGTATCACTTCGGGACGCACTATCCAAATTGTATATTCTACAGATCCAGTTCCGTTTAGTGCTAATACAGATGTTTTTACAACTAAAACAAAACTACCACTTTCTTGCAAAGACTTGGTTGTTCTTGGGGCTACCTATCGTTTGTTGTCTAATCTTGATCCTGCACGTGCATCAATGATTAGTCCACAAGCAGATGAAACAGATGCTAAACGTCCATACGGTTCATCACAATCAATTACTAGACAAGTTTACACCCTATTTGCTCAACGCTTAAATGAAGAAATAAAAAATCAACAAGATAGATATCCTATCCGTATCCACTACTCCGTTTGATAGGCAGATAAATGACAGTTAGAAAATATTCCTCCCGCGCACAGCAGACTACATTAGCCAGCAGCATGACTTCTAGTGATAGCACTATGACTGTAGTGTCAGGTTCCAATGTAATGGGTAATAAAACACCTTCAGGAACAGAAACATACACAGTTGTAATTGATCCAGATACAGCCCTTGAAGAAATTGTAGATGTAATTACTTACACATCTGGCAATGTTCTTACTATTACTAATGGTAGAGGTCGAGATGGTTCAACTGCTGTAGCCCACTCTGCCGGTGCAATTGTTCGACATATGGTTATTGGTCGTGATTTACAAGAGGCTAATGACCACGTTAACGGTACCCTTGCTCAACACGGAGCAACAACATCTGCAGAACTTCGTGGAGTTATATCAGATGAAACAGGAACTGGCTCTTTAGTATTTGCTACTAGCCCAACCTTAGTAACACCTATTCTTGGAACTCCTACATCTGGAACATTAACTAATACAACTGGATTACCTATTTCTACTGGTCTATCTGGTTTAGGTACAGGCGTAGCCACATTCCTTGCTACTCCATCTAGTGCTAACCTTGCTGCTGCTCTTACAGATGAAACTGGTTCAGGTGCTGTCGTACTTGGTACTAGCCCAACTATTGCATCTCCTACCATCACTGGCACTGGTGCTATTGCTGGTACATTTACTGGTAACATTACTGGTAACGTAACTGGCAATGTGACTGGTTCTTCTGGTTCTACTACTGGTAATGCTGCTACTGCAACTCTTGCTGCTGCCGCTACAGCCCTTGCTACAGGGCGTACAATAGCCCTTACAGGAGATGTGACAGGAACCTCTGGTTCATTTGACGGTACTGGCAATGCTAGTATTACTGCTGCTATTGCAGCCAACAGTATTGTTGATGCAGATATTAATGCCAGTGCTGCTATTGACTGGACTAAGATTGCTCCATCAGCAACAGTATCAACAACTGAACTTGGATACTTAGATGGTGTTACCTCTGCTATTCAAACTCAATTAGATGCTAAGTTGGCAACTGCTACAGCAGCAACTACCTATGCTCCACTAGCAAGTCCTGCACTAACTGGTGTGCCTACAGCACCTACTGCTGCAGCCGATACTAATACTACTCAGATTGCTACAACTGCTTATGTGCAGGGAGAGTTAACTCAGTTAATCAACAGTGCTCCCGGTACTCTTGACACCCTTAAAGAGTTGGCAGATGCATTAGGTAATGATACTGCCTTCTCAACAACAGTAACTAACTCTATTGCAACTAAGTTACCTCTGGCTGGTGGCACTATGTCTGGTGCTATTGCTATGGGTACTAACAAAATTACTGGTCTTGGCGACCCAACATCAGCACAAGATGCAGCAACTAAAAATTACATTGATACAGCAGTAATTGCACCGGGCAACTTAACTGGTCCTATTACATCTGTAGGTGCAGCAACCTCTGTTGCAGCCCAGACTGGCACTGGTTCTACCTTTGTGATGAACACATCACCTACCTTAGTAACTCCTGTACTTGGTGTAGCAACTGCTACATCTATAAATGGAACTACAATTCCATCATCTAAAACTTTGGTTGCTACAGATTCAACTGCCTTTGTAGTACCAAGCCAGACAAGCAACTCAGGCAAGTACCTAACCACAGATGGAACTACTTCATCTTGGGGTGTGGTAGATGCTCTACCTTCACAGACTGGCAACTCAGGCAAATATCTAACAACCAATGGTACAGCCGCTTCTTGGGCAGCCATAGTAACCGACCCGACACCATCCATCTTTATGCTAATGGGAGCGTAACATATGTCAAAGAAAATCCTCGGACAATCCAATCCGTCAGCCACTACAGTAACAACTCTTTACACAGTTGCTGCTTCTAAAGAGGCAGTCATCTCAACTATCTCTGTGGCTAACACAACAGCAACAGCAGCAACCTTTAGGTTGATTCTGCAACCATCTGCTGATGTAAGTGCAACTATCCTTACCAAGCAGTACCTAGCATACGATATTACTGTTGGTGCTTCTGATAGCACTGTCATTACCATAGGTCTTACTATGGCAACAGGAGATGTTATTAAAGTTTATGCTTCTACAGCAACCCTTGCTTTCCAAGCCTTCGGAGATGAGGCTACAGCGTAATGGCTATCTCAAGTCTTAAGACTGGAGTTATCTCACCTAACAGTTTACTTGCTGGTAATACTGCTTACATTCCACCTTTTTTAATTGATTATTTAATTGTTGCTGGTGGAGGTGGTGCAGCAAATCCTTCGGGTGGAGCCGGTGCAGGCGGTATGAAATCTGATACAGGTTTACTAGTGACGAGAGGCACAGCAATAACTGTTACTGTTGGTGTTGGTGGAGCAGGAACAACCGGCGCGGCGGCTACAAAAGGCGGCGATTCATCAATTTCCGGCGGAGTGACAACTACAACTTGCGAAGGCGGCGGCTTAGGAACTTACAATACCGGCGCGGCAGGTAGCGGTGGTTCTGGTGCCGGGCGATTTAGTAGTTATGCCGGTTATACAAAAGGATTGGGCACATCAGGACAAGGTAACGACGGCGGCGACCCGGGCGGTGGAGATGGTGCTAGTTTTACATCAGGAGCCGGTGGCGGCGGTAAAGGTGCAGTAGGCGGCGCGGCGACGGGAACCAGTGGAAAAAATGGTGGAGCCGGTGGAGCCGGTTCGAATAATGATTATCGTACGGGTTCAAATGTTACTTATGCCGGCGGCGGTGGTGGTGCTACGCAAGATACCCTAGGTAGTCCGCTTGGAGTAGGTGGCGCGGGTGGTTCAGGCGGTGGCGGCGGGGGCTCAAATCCGGGTGGAACTATTGCCTCACCCGGAACAAAAAATGGCGTGGCAAACACAGGCGGCGGCGCGGGTGGTTCAGGAACCGGAACAGGCGGCACAGGTGGTTCAGGAATTGTTGTGTTCCGTTATTTAAGTACCTCCCCTGACGCAGTTTCTATGACAGGTGGAACAAAAACTACACAGGGAAGTTATACCGTTTATTCATTCCTAGGTGATGGGAGCATTACTTTCTAATGGCATATTTTGCGCGTATTGAAAATGGGATAGTGCAAGCGGTTCACCTAGTCGATAACGCTTGGTTAGATTTAAATGATGAAGAAAAAAGCGGTAGTGATTATCTAAATGCACTTTACAATATAAATGCTCAATGGGTTCAAACATCTTACAATGCTGAAACTAATGGCTTTAGATTTAATTACGCAGGTATCGGATATCACTGGGACGGTACAGGATTCTATGCACCACAGCCATATTCATCTTGGACATTAGATGAGGCGTACCAATGGCAACCTCCAGTTGCTCGTCCAGTAGATGGCAAATTATACACTTGGTCAGAAGATATTCTAAATTGGATTGAGGTGGACCTTGGCAGTTAGAAGTTTAAAGACTGGAACATTCAGCAGGAGTATGCTGGTTGGTAACACAGCCTATAATCCAGTTACTTCTATTGCTAACCTCAAAGCATGGTATGACGCTAGCGACACAGCGACCATTACTGCCAGCGGTTCGGCGGTTACACAATGGAACGATAAAAGCGGCAACGGTTACAATGTAACTCAGGGAACGGCAGCACAAAGACCCGTTACTGGAACCCGTACCCAAAACGGATTAAATATGATTGACTTTCAAACCAATGATGTGCTACTTGCCTCGACCGCTTCTAACTGGACTTTTATGTCTAATGCGACCGGTTGCACAGTATTTGTCGCAGCCTTTTACGATACCGATAATGTATATCGTTGGATTCTTAGCACCGGCAACGCTACAACCGTCAGCATAGGCGCGGAAATTGCGTGTAGTGATGCAGATGGATTGCTTGGAAATGTTACTAACGGCAACACTGGTCTTTCTACATCATACGGAAATCCAGTCAAAGCCGGTTTAACCGATAACACCGCTAAATATTTTTCTTTAATTATGGATAACTCAAACGCAACCGCCGCTAATAGATTAATCGGTAGAATTAACGGTGGTGCAATAGGAAATCCAAACACGGCAACAACAGCGGCAAGTAGTTCAAATCCTGCTCACGCTCTTTATATTGGTGGATACGACACAGCACCAGCCGACGGATTTAATGGTGGAATATGTGAAGTAATTATTTATTCCGGCGTATTGTCTGACGCTAACATTTTATTGGTCAATAATTATCTAGCAGCAAAGTGGGGAATCTAATGAACTATTACGAATGGAATACACGCGCAGATTTCGACTTATGGCATAACGTATTATGCGAGTCGCTAGGTTATCCGCTAATTGGTACAAACCAAGCGACCGGCGAGCCTGACCCAACGGCTCAAATGACTGTCGCCTATACTCAGGCAATAGAGGTAGAAGGCAAATGGATTGCAAGCGTAGAAGCAGAGTATGCAAACGGATTAGTTGAAACACAGTTGCGTTTACCAAAGCCAGATTTAGTAGGTGCTTAATGGCTATAGTCAGTATAAAAAATAAAACTAAATCTGGTAGTTTGCTGGTTGGTAATCCTTTCTTTTTTCCAACTTCTTACGAATCTATTGCAACTGTAACTATTACATCAGCCGGTTCGGTGGCTACCTTTAGCAGTATTCCGGCAACTTTCACTCACCTACAAGTGCGAGCAATTTTTAAAGAATCTTACAACACCGGAACAGATGTTGATAATCTTAATTTCACTTGCAACGGCGATACTACTGCTTCATATATTAGACACGCATTATGGGGAACTGGTGCAACCGCTTATGCAGAAGGCTATACGGGCGGAACAAGTGGAGCCATTGGAATTACACCACGAAACACAGCAGGTGATACATACGGTGCAATGGTATTAGACATTTTAGATTATACAAATACAAATAAACGAAAAGTCTTTAGGTCATTAAATGGTGTTGATAAAAATGGAAGTGGTGAAATAAGATTGTCTAGTGGTTTATGGAATAAAACAGATGCCATTACTTCATTAAGTTTTACTGGTGACTCTAGCGGTTGGCAAGTAAACACAACTTTTGCACTCTATGGAATTAAGGTGGCTTCATAATGCCAGCGACATACGAACCAATTGCAACTACTACTTTGACTACAAATACAGCAAACATTACATTTTCAAGCATTTCTGGTGCTTATACAGATTTAATTTTAATATGCAGTAGTAAAGTAACAACCTTCAATGGTGTAAATCTTAACATCAATGTAAATTCTGATACTGGTGCAAACTATTCTTTTACCAATGTTGGTGGTAATGGTACAACTGCAAGTTCGGCGCGTGCTACAAATACAAACTATGCAGATGCAGATGTGTTAAGCCTTATGGATACCACCAGTTTTGCTCAATACAACATTTCATTTATGAACTATGCAAATACAACTTCGCATAAAACAATTTTATCAAGGGCATCAAATGCGGGTAGAGGTGCTGAAGCGGTTATTAATACTTGGCGCAATACTGCCGCCATTACTAGCATTGTTCTAGATTGTGGTGCTGCGTTGTTTGCAACTGGTTCAACTTACACTCTTTATGGAATTAAGGCGGCATAATGGCAAATACTTATGTAGCAATTCAAACAGTAACAGTTGGTTCAGGCGGTTCGGCAACTATTGGCTTTACTTCTATACCTGCAACTTACACTGATTTAGTCTTGCTTTTATCGTTGCGTACTGCTGGAACAGGAAGTGCTTATGGTTCTATTGGACAAATTACTTTCAACAGCACAACTTCAGGTTATACTGTGCAAGATATTTATGGATTTGGCAGCGGTGGTGCTGGCACTGCTGGTTTTTCATTTGCTACAACCTATATTCCAACAGGTCGAGATGACAACGCAAATCAAACTGCCAACACATTTAGTAATCAATTAGTTTATATCCCAAATTACACAAGCAGTGATAACAAATCGGCATCTGTTGATGCAGTAAATGAAAATAACAACACTACCAATATGACTACGGCTTTACTCGCTGCAAAATCAACTGTTACTTCAGCCATTACCGCAATCACAATCACAAGTGGAGATGGCAACTATGTTCAATACAGCAGTGCCACACTCTACGGAATCAAAAACTCATAGGAGAAACAAATGGACAGACCAATTAAAATAGTAATGGATTGCTCAACTGGCATTCAAGAAACTATTGAATTAACAGATGAAGAAATTGCACAGATGGAAGTTGATAGAGCCAATGCAGAAGCAGAACGCGCAGTGCGTGAAGCGGAAGCAGAAGCAAAGGCAGCAGCCAAGGCTGCAGCACAAGCAAAGTTAGCAGCATTAGGATTAACAGCAGAGGAAATTGCAGCACTGTAATGTCTTTACTGACAGGCAGTTGTACAGATGATTACCTCCCTTCTTGGGAGGATAGGTCTGACCCATTAGATGAGCAGATGAAACCAAAGGAGCAACGTGGCAGGTAGAGATATAACCGAAGGCAGAGGCTCCGCCACTGCAAACATTGGTCGTTCTATTGCTGTTGACTTAGGTATTATTTCGCCTACTTCTATCTGGCAAAATACTACAGAGTCATATGATGTAGCAGTAGGCGGACTTCCGTTCTTCTATGCCATCTCAGATGAGCGTCCTTATGTTAGACAGACTGCCCCATTTAATAAACAACAATCTGATATCTCTGCTGAACCGGGTGAACAATCTTTAACTGGCTGGTGGTTGCGTTCTCAATCATCATTCCATAATGGTACTGGTATCAAATTCTATGACCCATCTGCAGGTGAAACCGTAATCCACCGTTTTGCAGACTCACAGAATGTTGATGTATGGACTAAGGGACAGGTAACACTACTAAAAGAAACAGCCAATATGACTGGCGTTACTACTGGTATCTACAAAGTGTTGTCTATTGTTGATGGGTCTACTAACAAGATACTCGGCTGGACACCAGCAAATACAACTATTAATAACTACACGCCTACAGGTACTGCAGTTACTTACACACATCCTGTTACTGCCGGATTAGATACTGCTACTCTTGCTATTGCAACAGATGGTGCACACTTGTTTATAGCAGACAATGATGCTATTTATACAGGTGAAATTGATACTCCCACTTCAGGTTATTCAGAGTATTATTATTATTCTACTAATAATAAAGTAGTACTTGGTTGGGTTAAACAACGTCTTATTGCCTGTGTAGGTGCAAGTGTTTATGAATTAACTGGTTCTAAAGGAACAAGTAGAGCCTTGCCAACACCTGTGTACACGCATCCTAACTCTGATTGGAATTGGACTTCTATATCTGAAGGTGGTGCTGCAATTTATGTTGCTGGTCATCTTGGTGGCAACTCTGCTATCTATAAGTTTATATTAACTGAAGCAACTGGAAGTATGCCAACACTTACTTCTGGAATTATAGCAGCACAATTACCTACAGGTGAAATAGTAAACAAGATTGAAACTTATTTAGGTTACATGTTAATAGGCACTAATAAAGGTGTTCGTGTTGCAACTATTGGATCTGACAGTTCACTTAATTATGGTCCATTAATTTTTGAAGAATCAAATGGCGTGTATGATTTTGCTTTTAGAGATAGATTTGTATGGGCAACTGGTTCTATTGCTGGTCAACCCGGACTTTATCGTATTGATTTAGGTGCTGAAATTGTTACATCTCAAGAGTCTTTATATCGGCAGACTTTACGCTTTGCTTATGCTACCGATGCATTCTTGCCGGGTGTAAGTGGCTATGCCACAAGTGTAGATTTCGTAGGTAACACTGATCAGATTGCATTTACTACTTCTGGTAGCAATGGTATTGCTATTCAATCTACTACTGCCTTGTGCGAAACTGGTTACTTAACTACAGGTAAAATTAGATACGGCACATTAGAACCAAAGAACTTTAAACGATTACTTGCTAGAGGTACATTTACTAGTGGTGTACTTACACTATCTTCAGTTGCTACAAATGCTGGTGGTAGTGATACTGAATTTGACCATATTGGTTACAGTGTTAATGTTAACCCAGTAGAAGTAACTACTTCTAGTCCACAAACAGCACAAGAATTTCTTGCTTATAAGTTTTCTTTTGCCCGTGAAACTGATAACACAATTGCTAACTATACTACACTTGGTCCTATCTTTAGGGGCTATCAAGTAAAATCAACTATTGCTACACCACGTCAAAGAATAATTAAGTTTCCTGTTTATTGTTTTGATATAGAAACAGATCGTTTTAATACTGTATTAGGTTATGAAGGTAGAGCCTTTGATCGTATTAAACTATTAGAAGAAGTAGAAAAAACAGGAGATGTTTTAACTTGGCAAGATTTAACTAACAATGAATCTTTGCAAGCGGTTATAGAACAAGTTACTTTTACTCGTATGACTCCACCTGACAGAAGGTTTGATGGTTTCGGTGGCATACTAGAGATAGTTGTAAGGACAGTATAATGACTCTTGCTGACTGGGCTGCACTTGCAATTAGCATTTCTACTTTAATAGGTACCTTTGCTCTTATGGTTAAATGGTTAGTTAAACACTACCTCATTGAACTTAAAGCAAATGGTGGCAGCAGCATGCGTGACTCAGTTAATATAAATACTAAGCGGCTTGAAAGACTAGAACTACGAGTAGATGAAATCTACAGATTGTTGGTGAAATGATGACAGCAATTATCCCTGATATTAATTGGGATCCACGCCCTATGACAGAAGAAGAGCGTGAAGAGTGGTTTGAAGATGACGATGAAGTCTAAATTTGGACCGTATAAAGGTAGTGAACAGAATGGTGGTCGTCCCATCTATGTATTTAAAAAGAAGGTAGCAGGTAAAACAGTTACAACTAGTAGCAACAAAGCAAGAGTAGAATACAAAGAAAAAACAGGCAAGACATTATCAAAGAAGACAGATGTAAACCACAAGAATAATAAAGGCAGAGCAGGTAGTGATGCTATGTCTAATTTAAATACGATCTCGCATAAGAAGAACGTAGGTAAAGAAAATAAACGTCGAGCAGGAAAGCGATAAACTAAATGATACCTCTAGCCCGTGCAGCACAACCGGCTGCAATTGCAATATTAAGACAAGCAACAGCCCTGTATCCAAAGAGATTGAAAGCATCCGATGGGCTGCTCCCATCTAAAGCACACATTAAACAGAATCCTAACTCAGATCATAACTCTGGGTTTGCATGCGATTTAAGCCATGATCCTAAGAATGGGATTGATTGCACAGTTGCATACATTGAGTTGCAAAAAGATCCACGTGTTAAGTATCTAATCTTTAAAGGACGCATCTGGTCAGAAGCAAAAGGTGATCGTGACTTTGATGGTTACTCTCACCCAGTACACCTACATATTAGTATCAAAGAAACTGCAGGAACTAATACTTCCCCTTGGTTTCCTTGGTTAGGGGACGCTAAAAAACTTAATAAGGTAAAAGCAGCACTCAAACCTAACCCTAAAAAGAAGGAAACTAAATGACCCAACTTACCAAGAACAAAGTACAGGCTATGCTTATGTCCTATCTTCGGGCTGGCGTTGCATCCTGTGTTGCCCTTTACATGGCTGGAATCACCGATCCTAAAGCCTATGCTACTGTCTTCCTATCCTCATTTGCGGGTCCTGCTATGAAAGCAGTGGATAAATCAGCCAAGGAATACGGCAAGAAGTAGCCATTTAAAGCCTTCTAAGGCACTATACAGACTATAAAGCCCCTGCTTAGGTATCTCACCATACCTAGCAGGGGTCTTTTTTGTTTATAAGGCTTCTATTGGATCTGTAATGTTTACTATTTTGTACCCGTCAGCCTTTAAAGCCATCACTATATGGTTGGCTATTTTAGTAGGAGAGTCTGGCAAGGTTTCACCATACTCATCCCATAAGGTAGAACTGATGGTTAGGTACGAGGACATTACTTTTTCTTGGCTACTTTCTTGACTGTCACTTTAGGTGGTACTACTTCCATATGCTCTGCCCATTTATCAAACTTACGCATAGCAACCCATTCGATTACTTCAATTCTAATAAGACTTACTAGTTCCCATACTGCAATAACTGCTACTGCTGTCCAGAATAACTCTATGTCCATTGTAGTCCTTCCATTCCTCGGTAAGATAGTATTACATCTTTAGGTTTTATATTTTTTCTTTTGCGTATTGCTTGTCGTTCTCTTGTATTTGTACCACCCCAGATACCCACAACATTCCAGCCTACAGCATACTCTAGGCAATCAGTGCGTGCATCACAGGTATTACAAATCTTTAGTACCATTGTATTTTCTTGTCTTAGTTCTGAATCAGGGAAGAAACTTTCTGGGTCTACATCTGCACAGTTTGTTTGCTTGTCTGTCTTAAACATCTATCCTCCTGTTGAGTAGAACCCTGTTCCTTTAAAATGTACTGCTGGTGCTGACCATATACGAACCATAGTGTAATTGCAAAGGGTGCATACTCCGGGCAGTGGATCTTGTGTTTCTTCTACTGTTCCACAGTTGTTGCATTTGTAATCAAATAGTGGCATTAGATACAATCATTCCCATCTTCCGGTGTTGACAATGTTAATAAGGAACCACAGTTTAAACACTCAGCATCTAGAAAGTACATAGATAATTCATTACCTTCAAAAGATACTAGTGCTTTAAATACAGTACAACCACATAGACATGCATCACCAATGGGATTGCCACGCAAATCCATTGATAGAGAATAGTTGGTTTTGTATTCTGTAATAGGTATTGGTTCACTCATCTGTTACTTTATCTGAATCATAGAACGGTCTAAAGCCACCTAAGTTTTTTGTTAAAGCAACTAGCACACGCTGCACTTTCATACGTGCACCATCTGGAGTTGTCTTCAACTCTTTGGCAACCACACTCCACTCTGATTGTTCGTCCATAAATCTGAGTCTGAGTATGTTTTGCTTTGATTCTGGTAGTTTGTAAAAGCCTGTTGCTATATCTGACCGTAATGCTAGCCAGTTATTGCCGTCTGTTACATCACCTTTACCAAACTTAAAGTTTAGATCTTGAATCTTGGCTGGTATCTCATAACTTTCTGTTATAATTGACGGAAGAAATGCCTCAACAACAGACAAATCGTAGTAATATAAGTCATTAGTTTTGTATCCAGCCTTCTTTGCTTTTTCTATTTCGCAATACTTTAACGCTGCATTACGCAATGACTTGGCTATTAAGTTGTCTTTGTCTTTGCGTTCATAGGTAGACCATTCTTTGTATTTCTTAGGATGAGATACAAACCAAACCCATAACTCTTGTGCTATGTCATCTCGTTCCAGCATTTGATACTTGCGATTGTATTCAATGGCTAGATTCTGCACCATGTCGTTGTATTCTTCTATGTAGTTGTTCATGGAATGTCTATTGTTCCACCTAAGATTGGCACGGTATATGGAGATACCTTCTTGCCATCTTGAATTAAGATACCTATACCTTGCTGCCAGTTGGCAGTGCCAGATGTAAGGTAACTAGCCTGTTTAATATCCATCATGTGTCCAACTTCTAAACCAAATAAGGTTTGAGTCTTACCGTAGAAACCAACCGTATCATGCTGTAAACCTAGTCTATGTGTGTGTCCACACACTACTGACTTGCCTATTCTTTTTGCTAGGTTCAGTGCTGTTGATCCGGGCACTCTATTAAGTGCGCCTTCATCTCCGTGTGCCATTACCCAGCCGGGTAACAACTCACGCATTCTGTGTAGATAGGTAATACCTAAAGAAGAATATCCTAGCAATTCTTCTATCTCAAGTGACTTGAGGCTAGAAAAAGCAGGGGCATACTTACGCATGTAAGTATCTATTCTATCTGTGTGATTACTGCGTTGAATATAAAATGGTTTCTTTCCTAGTGCTGCTCTATATTGCGACATAATATCTTTTGTTAAATCTATTCCGTCTTGCAGCGTGCCAGCATATTCGCCTGCCATGCCTTTGTTCCAACGACTAGGTTCAGGTGCATCTAACTCGTCACCCACACACCACAACTCATCAGGCTTATAATCTTTTATAAATTGAATTGAAGCCTTGACTGCTTTAGTATCGTGATATGGTATTTGAAGATCAGATAGAACTACTATCCTCTTCATAGGTACTCCTTAAAGGTATGCCTTCCCATAGTCCGCGCTGAACTAGTATGCCTATGGTTGCATAGTTCACTAGGTCTATGAGTGAATCTTCGATAGATTCGTAGTTCGGCGTGTCGTTCTTGTCACTACATAGATGGCTAATCCTTGCTAACTTGTCATACATTCGGACTGTTAGCCCATTCATTGCACCACCGGGTGCATTGGCTATGTTAAGTGGACCATAATCATTATGTTTTTTTATAAGGATCTGTAAACATTCTTGCATTATTCTTTTAGGGTCTTCGTTATTTTTCATCTAGTATCTTCCTTAACCCTTGGTCTAAGTCTTTCATTGACTCTTGTACATGTATATCTTCCCAGATTTTATCGGCTTTACCTATTGATGCAGCCACAAAAATACCGGCTAGTCCTGTTAACAATTCCTTAGTTGCTTGCGGATCTTCATCTACCATTTTATATATTTCATACAGTGCTAAAAGAATATTAAGGGCTTTAGTTTCTGATACAGGAATCCGAATAGTTTCTTTCATCTTTTTTATATCATCCCATATGCCTTCGTTAAGGGGAAACGCACTCTCCGATTCGCTCATTAATCCAATCAACTCCCATCTTGGTTATAACGCTATTAACATCTTCGTTCTCTGGCATTGCTATTATGTTTACGTTGCTTAGTTCTCTTGCTATCTTTTTGCCAAACTCCTGACCTGCGGCATCACCGTCTGCCAATACAATAACTATGTCATAATCATCAAGGATACGGGTATAGTGTGACTTATAATTGCTTGCTCCGGGTATACCAATGGTAGGATGTATGGTTTTATTACTCATTAGGATGCAATCAAACTCACCTTCAGTTACACAGATATATTTCTCTGCTACAAAGCAAGCCTGAGTATTAAACATAGTAGTCTTAGCACCAATTAATCCCATATACTTAGGGTCTTCATTATTCATACTGCGGAATCTTATATCTACCACGCCTGATGGCGTGATATAAGGTATTGCTAGTCTGCCTTTGTATGCTTCATGCCCCGGCAGAGGATCTTCTACCACTCCCAGATGAAAGATTCTGCCCTCGTCTACCGATAGACTGCGCGTTGCCAGATAGCCTTCTGCCAGTTCTAAATGGCTGCTGTACTGCTGAGTAGCCCGTAAGAGAAAGTGTTTCTGCGTACTTGATAGCCTCATGGTAACTCACTCCTTCCTTATGTTGTATTAATTTATAAACATCTCCTGCTACTCCACAACCATGACATTTAAATATGTTGTTATCAAAGTCTACTGCTGCTGATGCATGACTATCATCATGGAATGGACACTTCATCTTGCGATAACCTGATCCACGATTAGGTACCTGTGCACCTATATGTTCTAAGTACTCTCCGATACTATGCTTTGTCTGCATGTTTTCTGACAATCTGCATTGCCCTATTGTAGGACATTGCTGCTACTGTATGGCTGTCTTGCATGACTGGTTCGTCTTTATGGTAATCAGACATTGCCAATCTTTCATGCCATTCCATTTGTTCTTGTAATTCTTTAAGTGCATTACTTAACATCTAATACCTTTCTTAGTAGTTCTACCCACACATGTACGGGCATAGTCGCATACCAATCGGCAGGGTTTCCCCGACCCTTACGCTTGTGCACAACCACGCCTGTCCATGCCTTGTCATTAGCCATTTCTGTAGCCAACTCTGTGAGCCAACCAGCCAAGTCCATCTTGGCATGATTTTTAATCTCTATTGTGACTCCGGGGATGCCGGAAACATCCCCTTTGTCTAATGTTGCACCAGCCAAGCGTCTGTCTACATAAGGGAACCATTCCTTGAGGTATTTAACTACATCTCGCTCTGCTCCTGAGCCTTTGGCTTTGGCTGCACTACTCATTGAGTTATCATTTCTACTTGTCGGTAATCACGGACTACATCTTCAAGATACATAGAGCCGGGTTCAAATGATAAAGATATATATGTATTGCCAGTATGATCGGCTTTGCCGTATCTATTTTTGACTGGAGCAATACATAAGTAAACATCACTACCTTGCATCATCTGTCCTACTGTTAGTACCATAGCAGGTATCTGACTGACCATACCTTGTAATGCTGATCGCGGTTGGCAAGGAAAGCCGGGAGCACCTTCCTTTGTATGGTGTAAAACTAATACACATGCATTGGTATCACGCGCTAGATACTTTAACTCTTTCATAACTGCACGCATACCAGCAAACTCTTCATGCCCATCTATTGCTATGTCCATAAGATTATCTACTACTATAAGTGTTGGACTTCTACCCCACATAGTTTCAAATGCTGATACTTCTTCATCTAAATCTTTTAGGGTAGGTGATGGTTCAAATGACCAGTAGAGATGATTGTATTCTTTTAGTATCTCTCCTGCTTTAGTTGGATCTGTCTTTAGTATTTGTTCTGCTACTGATTGATTAATCTTGGATCGCATAGCAACTAAACGCATTGCCATTGTATGAGCATTGGTATCTGCTGAGAAGTATAGAGTTGGTTGCTTCAATCGTGCTGCTATATGCAACGCAATAGAAGACTTGCCTGCTCCGGGTGTACCTGCAATTACAGTTACCTCTGCTCGGCGTAGAATAATTCCTTCTCTTTGAAAAGCCTGAAAGGTAGGCGGCAATGGTTCTCCGCCTACCTCTGGCTTGCCAATACTACGGCGTAGTGTTTTCATTACTGCTTAGTTTGATCCGCTTGGAAAGTATTCCAGTCTGGCTGACCTGCCTTGATATATTGTGTGCCACACTTACTTGGATCACCTTGTTTAGCAGGACAGAAGTGTCCTTTGTATGGTCCAAACTTGCCTGTTAGTCCATGGATACGTGTCATTGTACCGTGAGGACACATGCGTGTACCATTTGTAGGAGTACCAGATAGCGGTACTGTTACTGTACTTGTAGCACCTAATGCTGCTGCTGCATATGCTGCATCTGGTTGTGGTGGTACTGCTGTATTTACTGGTGCGCTTCCACGCACTGCTGTTTCTACTTCTGTTACTGCTTCTACAATTTGTGAGATGTATGCAGTAAGTGCTGTAAATTCATCAGGTGTTTCACCACGCAAAGTAATTTGCGTACCGCCTGCTGTTTTTAGATTGATGCTGATAGGTGCTTCTGTGCTACTCATACTTCCTCCTTTAGTTTTTCTGTTAATTTCTTGGTATCTCTCCAAGATCTAACCTTCATTGCCAACTGGATACCTTTCCAGCCTTGTTTGATATCAACAAAGTGCAAGGTACATTCTCCACTGCCTGCTGGCAAGTGAACAATGATTCCTCTTTCAGTATTGATATCGCCCCAACTGCCACGGGTTGCCGTAGCAGGGTCATACGGCAAGCCGTGTGCATACACTGCTAACTGCATGGCAATCTTATGTGGATAACTAATACTACCTGTCTTTAAGTCAGAGATAAACTTCTCTCCTTTGTATTCAACTATGCGATCAGGTGTACCAGCAATCTTAAACTTATCTAACACACAGAATTGTTCTATGTGTATGTTAGTAAAGTTTTTAGTTGCTTCATCATAGGCTTGTATGTCTGCTCTGTAATCTTCTGGTATGACACCAAGGTCTTGTCCTCTATCTAACTTTTCAGTTAGTGTATGTATAGCAGTACCAATAGTTGCTGCTTGTGTAGCACCTGCTGCTTCCATTGCATCTTCTACTAATTTGTCCATCTCTAATTTGTTTTCTCTTGCTGCACTTGCAGCGAGTAATAGGTCTGGGCGTAGTGTCAATCCGGCTGCAGCCATACGCAGTTTCCATGCTACTAATGCAGTGCCATCATCTAATGAACCTGCAACTGTAGTAGTGCGTGTGTATGGTATTGGCTTACCACCTTTAGGTGGCACAACCATAGGTCTACCGTATCTATCTCTTGCTATCTCTAATTCTGACATTGATCCCCTTTAATTAAGGCTGGTAGATAAACAAGAAGGAGAGTAACTTATTCATCTACCAGCGTATGTATCATACACCTTACCCTTTAGGTGTATTCACATCATTACCGCAATGCGGACAGAAAGTATTTTTTCTGCCTTGCTTTTCGGTAATCATTTGGTTGTTTACATGTATTGGATGCATGTAAACTTTACATCTATTGCGTACTGTATTTAGACGCATGATCTTTTCTGTTTTATGTAAGACAGAAAGTATACCACTTGCATTTCCATGGTGCATACCTGTTTGTTCAGAAAGTTCTTTCCAAGTATAGCCATTAGAATTACTATGAAGTAATCGCAATACTTTTAACTGTTCATTTTCTTCACGACCAGAGTAAACATTTTCTTCTGCTCTAGCCTTAGAAGTATCTGTTCCTGACCAGCCTGCTGTATTGTTGTATGGTAGGGATACGCTCATGATCTCTCTTGTTCTAATTCATTTACATGGATATCTTCTACCCATATATCTCCATCTTCATTATGTAAAGTAAGTTCTATATTATCTTGAATTAATTCTTTTGCAGTTGCTGCATTGTTTGCTTGTAAGCCATTAATTGTAGCATAGATGATAACACTTGCTGACCATGAAGTTGATAGTCTTTCAAGTCCAATGTCTTCAAGGAAATCATTTGCAGATTCTCTATCAAGGGTAATTGTTGTTGTATCACTATCGTCCCAGTCCATATTACAAAACCATTCTCGTACTTTACTGAGTGAGATATCCCGTTCCGCGATACGCTCTTTAAGTTTTGAGATGAGTCTTTCGAAGTCGTCTGCAGTTGCTTTGAGTGAGTCATATTCATCTGCTTTCTTTTTATAGGCAATGATTTCACTGGCTGTATACCAGACATCTTCAATCTTAATTACGTCCATGATTTCTCCTTATGCTGTTAGTAGTGCTAGTGCTTTGGTTTTAACTTTGTCACTGGTGCCTGACAAGGCGTTTACTGCTCTACGATTGTCATTAGTACCTGCAAAATGGTCAGCGTATTCAATTACTGCTTGCCATAGTCCGAATGCAGTACCTCTAATGTTTTCTTGGGTAGGTGATTCTGTATAGATATCATATGCACGCTCACGTGCAGTAGTTGCTATTGTATGTTGACGCTTTTGTCCTTGGTTGAGTAAATGATAAGGACTATTGGCTACCTCTGCAGGTAGTGTCCATACTTTTTCAAAGAAATCCCGTGCTTGTTTATGTGATTTCTCTATGCCTAGTAATGCATCTGCTGTGAGTTGATACTCATTAACTGCATCATATGTTAGTTTAATAATGTTGCGGATATCATCAACAGATAACTTAGAGTTACTTGTATGCTTCATCCTGTAGGTATATGAATTGTATCTTTTGTTTGAGATCAAGCCATTGATTTGATTAGAACAAAACAATCGCTCAATGATTGGCTTGATTGCTACTGATGCTGAACCATCATGCGAGGTTCTGACCAGCAGAAACGCTGCATGTGGGTCATTGGCTACCTCAATACCTTTAGGTATTTCAAGCACCATCCATACACTAGCACCACCATTATATTCACCTGCTGCTGCATATCGTGCATCTCCTGAATCAACGAGAGTATCTAGTGCACTAAATACTTCCATGTTTTGCACAACTTTATACTTGTGACCGACTACACCAATAACTTTATTCTCATCACCTAATCTGAGTACTGCTTTTCTATTTGCTATTGGATAGTAATCTGTTACTGCTTCGTAATCATTTACTTGATTAGTAACATAGGATTGTATGTCTGTTAGTTTAACAGTCCAATCTAATCCTGCTTGTTCTGCTGCGTATGCTGCTGAAGTAGCATTAACTGCTACTCCAGCCTTAACCCATGCTGATTTGTTTATAGTTGTTGTCATTATTTCTCCTTGTTAGAGATACTTTGCTATTTGATTCATGGTTGAAGTATTAACTGTTGGTTCATCTGTCATGCGTAGAATTGATAAAGCATTTCTGATCTCTTCTTTCATTTCATCATAACTATGCTGACGGATAACCTCAAAATCTTTTTGAGGTTCAGCAAGGAAACTTCCCTCTTTTGCAATGATGTCAAAATCAATATTGAGAGTGTTGTTCCAGTTGCGATAGTTTATGCGTATGTTTTCAGCCTTTGAGAAGTTAGCAACAGCCCATTTACTAATTTCCTTGCGCCACGCTTCTATTGCTTTCTGATACTTTGCTTCTAGTGCTTCTTGTGAAGTGTAATCTTTTTCTAGTTTTACTAGACGAGCCTCTAATGCTTTGATTACTTTTGGTGTTGCTACTTTTACTGTAATTGCTTTACTCATTGTCATCTCCAAAGATTTCTGCTTCTACTTTAGGGTGTAGTTCTGCTCTCATTTTAGGTAACATTTCACTTATGTTCCAGTCAGATTGTCTAACTCTATTAAGCAACAATGCTAAACTATAATCTCCTACCATTTCTAACAGTGCATCACCTTCATCTAACTTGCCCATTTCAAAGCATACAGTTGCAAGGATAGTAGCAGGTGCTAACTTATCTTCACCTTCTGCACGATTAGTAACCCATGCCCATGCTTTGTAGTAATGCTCAAGATTGTTAGCATTAGTAAGTCCCAGTGCATAGTCACGTACAGTTACATTGTCTTTCATTACTGTTAATACATTTTCAATCAGAGGTTCATTAGCACACTCACTTGGGAATGAACGAATAAATATTTCTGCTTGAACTGCTGCTGCTTTATCATTTGTTAGTGTTAACATGTTCTTCTCCTTTTGTTATTGTTAGTAGTTGTGTACCTTCCCATGACCAGTCATAACTTGTGTCATGTTTTAGCGTTTTTGTTACTTTGCGCAATGCAGCATCATCATCATCTGCACGAACAAAGAACTCTATGTTTACTACATACATATTTTGTTTTAATACCATTTGTGTTTTCTCCAATGCGACCAAGCGATTGAGGGTTTGGTATATCTATGTTCGATATACGACAGCCCTCGCTCGATCTGTGCGGGGGCTGGAGTTCCCTTTTTTGTCTTTAACATTTGTGCAATTCCATATGCTGACGAGTTAGGGTTGTCAGAAGTATGATCCCAATTAGATTCTTTAGTCCAGAGTTTTACTAGTGCTTTGTACTCTGACTTACCCCAGTCTGGATACATGGTGGACATTATTGTCCACGCATATATTTTAGATAACTGGCGTGTCCATTTGATACTTGGATCTTTGAGTGATTGACACTTGATTTGATCTGCTACTGCTACAGCATATGCTTCTGTAGGACTGACAAAGATGTTACCTATAAATAGATATAGTGATGTTAATACTGACCATACTTTTTTATGTGTACTCATTGTTGCTCCTATTCTGGAATAGATTCTTCCAGTTGTCGTTTATATTCTGCATCTGGGTCATATTCTATTTCTACTTCATGTAGATCTAGATATTCTGTTTGCCCATTCTTCCACTTACCTTTCATGTTTGGCAAGTCTTCTAATTGTATGTTGCCATTTTGTAAGTCTTCAAAGTATTCAGTTGCTGAACTAATATGTGCAGCGTCAAATGAAACATGTGAAGTACTCTCGTCATACCATAAGAAACTGTAGCGTGGCATTTTTATTCTCCTTTTTGATTAAATTGTAACTTGTTTTTTACTTGTTGTCTATCAACAAAATACTCCCAAGTATGCTCACCTCTAATAATTTGTATTACTTGATAAGCATAAACAAGGGCATTGTGTCCTGCGTAATGCATAGAGTTGATCCCAAGTTGATGTACAGAATCTATTATTTTTTCATTATCCATTTTAGAATGGTTTCCTTACATGATGTAGTACGCACTCTTGACGCATACGAGTGTTAGTTATGTGCAATAAGTTATATTTATTTAGCAACCTTCTGTGTGCTGTGTATGACATGATAATTACAAACAGAGATCCTGCTAGTGCAATTATTAGTGCTATTAGCGTTCCGGTATCTAAATACATGGCTTCTCCTTTGTAGGTTAGTTAGTAATTGGGGACTTGTTAGTAGCATTCGATTACCTTCCTCAGGCGGAAAGTTTGTGTTGGGCGAGTACTACTGAGGGTGGTGGTTATCGTTGGCGATTTTGCCTAACGATAATAATAGATAGAAAGCAGGCTATTGCCTGCTTACCAAGCCTTATCAAAAAAAAATACAGGAGTAGGCTGTGTGCCTACTCCTGTATAGTTTGTGTTGGTTACGCTACTGATACGGATTCAACAACTAGTTGCTGTTGAGATACTACCCCGCCTTTTGCTTTAGCCTCTGGTC